>Ga0194125_10002521_pt1 | contig 30203 bp, 24 predicted proteins | sample TA2KigC250mmetaG_FD_148626 | JGI IMG/M metagenome (GOLD analysis project Ga0194125, IMG submission 148626) | Freshwater microbial communities from Lake Tanganyika, Tanzania - TA2015034 Kigoma Deep Cast 250m | ecosystem: Environmental > Aquatic > Freshwater > Lake | place: Tanzania: Lake...
AGCCGCTCCTGATTTCCTGCAAAGAAGCCATCGGCCCTGAGTGGCTGCGGCAGAGGTTAGCAGGCAAGAAATACCTGGTGGTGCCACACCATACAGCATGGCGCTTTCTCAATGCCAGCGTGCCTTACAATTGGGGTTCTCTAGACTGGGAGGAATTGCGGCTAGTGGAAATATACTCCAAGCATGGCAGCAGCGATTACTTCCGGGGTTCCTATCCCATCCACCGTGACTACACCCCAGTCTTTGTCTATTTATATGGAGAGACCAGAAACAGAGCTTATGAAGGATTGGGGTCTTATGCCAGGGAAGCCTTAGCCGACGGGTACCGCCTGGGCTTCGTAGCCGGTGGGGATGAACACTGGGCTCGAGGTGGCAAGGCTTTCGGCACGCGTATTACTCGTGATTATCAGCCAGGGCGGCAGGCGGTTTATGCCAAAAATCTCACTCGAGAGGATGTCTTCGATGCCATGTGGCATCGGCATACTTATGCTACCACCGGCGCTCGCATCATCGTTGATTTCAAGGTCAACAGCCATTCCCTAGGCTCAGAAATCACTAGTGCTGATAGCGAAGTGCTCATCTATTGCTCAGTGAAGGGGACATCGCCACTGAAGCACCTAGAAGTTTGGAAGTATTCAATGACAGAAGGATATAAGCAGTTCCTGCTTGACTGCAAAGGCCAGATGGATATGGAGTGGCAGCTTGTGGACGAGGCTTTTAAAGAGGACTCCTTCTATTTCCTACACGTAGTTCAAGAGGATGGGCACTTAGCCTGGGCTAGCCCGGTTTGGGTGGACAAAACCGATTAGCTGCGATGTAAGCACAGAGGGCTAATTAACCATTTAAACAAAGCTGCTGCCATTGTACACCAGTCCAAACAGGGGCACCAACGCATTGTGTTTCCACATACAATCGGGGCTTGGCGGTCTCCGCCTGACAGCGGGATGGAGGGATAGAGACCCTTCGCTCCGCTCAGGGTGACACGGTTCGTTCAGTTTGACATCTTTAGCCCCAGCAATTTAGACTATCCAGACCCCGCAGCAAATTCAGTTAGGGAGGTCATTTATCATGTGCCAATGGTGTGAGCGTTATGGCAAAGGCTATGAAAGGTGGTACTTCAACCCAGAGAACTACGCCAGGAAACTGTACAAGATAAGGAAGGAGGAGGCTGAAGCCGCAGGGGCAGAGGCCAACCCCCAGGCGGCAGGCGGCATGGCTTTTGTCGGCCGTGAGTTTTTCGAAGCCATTGATAGAGGCGACCGAGCCACCGCCGTGAAGATAAAGCATGATGCTGAGCAGGCTGCATGGGTGACCCACTTTGGACAGGTCATTACCCTCGAAGATGCGCTAAAAGTTGTCGACATCATGTATCCCATCGCTGTGCTCACCTGTGGCTGCCGACGCTCCATGCAGGGTCTGGCTGACGAGGATAACTTCACCTGCATGGGTATGGGGCCGGGGATGTACAAGTGGGAAAGATGGCCCGACACCTATCGCGGCGGCGTGGAGTTCCTCAGCCCTGCCGAAGCCAAGGACTTCGTCACTAAGCTGAACAAGAAGGGGTTGGTGCAGTCGCTGTACACCTTCGGCACCCCCTACCTCGGCGGGCTGTGCAACTGCGATTCCCCCGACTGCGCTTCCATCAGGCTCAGAGTAGACCACGGCGTCAAGGCGCTGGTGAAGGGACATGAGGTAGCCCAGGTTGATGCAGAGCTGTGCAACGGCTGTGCCCAGTGTGTCCACCGCTGCCAGTTCAGGGCGCTCAATTATTCTCCCACCATGAACAAAGCCTTTATAGACCAGTTCCAATGCTTCGGCTGCGGGCTATGTGCTACGGAATGCCCACAAGATGCCATTAAGCTGATAGAACGCGCCAGCCTTCCGGCGCTGGCTAACGAATGGTAAAAAGAGAAGAGGTGAGATATGCTGCCGACTATTGTTTTTGATGAAAAGAAATGCGATGACCCCCTGTCCTGCCGCAAATGCCTGCTCATCTGCCCCAGCCATGTGCTGGGGGTGGTCACCAAGGTAGGCCCCAGGAAATATCAGGAAATAGACCGCCACTTCTTCATCGTGGCTGGCGTGCGCTTCGATAGATGCACCGGCTGCATGGAATGCGTGGAGATATGCCCCAAAGGCGCTTTGAAGGTAAACTTTCCCGTGGAGGCGAAATAATGGCCACTGCTTGGAAACTGGGCAAAGTCCCCATAAAAGATAGGCTGATGACACTGGAACAGCCAGGGAAACCGTTACTGTTCGATTCAGACAAGGGATTGGTGGATGACATCACCGCAAAGTTTGACGTCGCTGTGTTGGCCAAGAGCCTTCAGGGGAAAGATGAAAAAGACGTTGCCAGGACGCTGGAGAAGCTGGGGCAGGACGTGATGAAACTGACCATCGAGTTGGTGGATTCCAAGTACCTGGACCGCACTGGCGAGATGATAGAGGAGGTAGCCAGGCAAACCGGCGTCTCCTTCCCTCACCGCTTCGAACGCTACATTGAGCTTTCCATACTGGGCTTGAGACCAATGGACAAGTGGAACATAACTAAGTCTACCACCAGGGAGGTGGTATTGCAGGTCTCGGCCTGTGCCATGCACAAAGCATTGCAGGAGGCCGGCATACAGGGCCTGCCTTGCAAGGCGTTCTGTCTTGCCAGCTTCGACGCAGCAGCGGAGAAGACCGGAGACCGCATCATAACTGAGATGAAGAAAACATTGCCCCAGGACGGCATGTGCCAGTTCGCAGTTTCGGTTTAGCGGGTGCTACTTCGAGTATCAATATATCATGAGGCACAGGTTGAGGGTTTACTATCCCTGCCATGAGCTGTATCAGCGGCGCATGTTCGGCTCAAGGTGCATAAGGGCACATTTCCCAACCATACCTGAGTTTCTGGAGGACTGGTATGAGCGTAGCGCCGAGAAGTGTGACCTGTTCCTGAACATCAGCGAGTTGGATAAATACAACATCACCTGCACTGTATGTCGCAACTTTGAAAGCGGCAACTGCGGCACCTCCGAACCCAAAGGCCCCTCTATCACCAAGCTCCTGCAGCTAACCTACCAGCACGACCGCTACAGGTAGCCTCTATCCAATCTCTCAAATTTCAACCTTTGCCAATTTGTTGAGACAGTTGGCTGGTCAGCTCTTCTTTAATCACCTTGCCACCCGGGTTTTTGGGTAGCATGCTGGTGAACACTATGTACTCCGGGATTTTGTACTTTGCTAGCTTATCGCTGCAGAACTGTTTTACTTCCTCGGCGGTTAGCTCCGTGCCAGGGACGACCACTATGGACGCAGCTACCTTTTCGCCCATTACTTTGTCGGGCACCCCGTAAACCGCAACCTCCAGCACCTTTGGATGGAGACAGATGGCGTTCTCCACCTCTACAGGGTACACATTCTCGCCGCCCCTGTTTATCATGTCCTTCTTCCTGCTGACCACGTAGAAAAATCCGTCCTCGTCTACTCTGCCCAGGTCTCCTGTTAAGAACCAGCCCTCTCTGAAGGCTCTCTCGGTGGCTTCTGGGTCATGGTAGTAGCCGGCAGCCACGTTTGGCCCATTCACCGCTATCTCTCCGACTGTTCCTCTGGGCACCTCTTTCATGTTCTCATCAACTATCTTGGCCTGGCAGCCAAGACTGGGATGGCCTATGGAGGTGGGCTTCTCGATGCACTCATGGTCAATGGCGGCCAGCGATATCGATGCCTCGGTCAAACCGAAGCCGTTGAAGAACTTGGCGTTGACAAACGCCTTTTTCATCAGCGCCATCAAATCTGGAGACATGGGCGCTGCGCCGAAGCCGGCTATCTTGACCGAGCTTAGGTCATATTTCCCTACCTCTTCCGAACCAAGCAGTATTCGGTATATTGCCGGCGAGCCAACCAGGAACTCCACTCGCTCTTTCTCCACCAGCTCCAGGAAGGCAGTTATGCTCAGCGCACTGAGCAGGATGCTGGTATTCCCCATTTTCAGACACGAAATCAACTGTTCCTGGAGACCCATCACATGGAATAAGGGCGCGGCGATTAGTGTCTTGCCTCCACTCTGGGGGGGAGCAATGCGCAAAACCTCTGTCATGTATTGCTCCATCCTTATGGCGCTGTGAATGAAGTTGCGGTGGACAATCTGGACTGCTTTTGGCTTGCCTGTGGTGCCCGAAGTGAAAAGCAGCGTGTGGATATCGTCTTCATCGCCGTCTGCTGGCGGACAGATGCCTTCCCTTTTCCAAATCTGTTCTAAGGCGCCTCTTTCCATTTTGTGTTTAATGAGGCTGTCCAGGCCCGCATCCCATATCTCGCCATCGACCACGGCCACCAGGGGTTTAGTGAGGTCCAGTTGATATTCCAGCTCAGCCTTCTTCAAGCGCGTGTTCAGCACCACCGAGATAGCACCAAGCTTGGAAATGGCCAGGAAAACGATTGGGAAGGAGTCATCATTTTTCAGAAACAGGGCAACCCTGTCGCCTTTTCTGACGCCGTAATCCTGGCTCAGAGCAAAGGCAATGGCGTCAACCCTTTGGCCCAGCTCTTGATATGTCAGACAGATATCGCCAAATTTGACCGCTTCGCGGGCTGGGTATTCCCCTGCTGTATTCGAAAACATTTCATACACAGTTCTGGGGCGGTCGGCATAGACTTTGACCACAGCATTGCCGATTTTCTTGTTCTCAAAGCTGAATTTCGATTCCATAGTCGTCTCCTATCGAGGTGAAATTATACTATAATATGAGGCCAGGAGATGAGAAGATGGACTTTCAATTGAACGAAGAGCAGAAAATGTTGAAGAAGATGGTGCATGACCTGGCAGAGAAAGAGTTTCGCCCCAAGGCTGCGGAATGGGAAGCCAAGGGCGAGCATATGCCTCGCAAGTATTTAACAATGCTGGCGGATCTCGGGCTTCTGGGTCTATGCCTACCTACTAAATATGGGGGGCAGGGGAAAACTGCCTTTGAGGCAATCCTGGCAATCGAGGAACTGGCACGAATATCGAGCTTATGTGCTGCGCCGGTTTTCGAATCCAACGTGGGGCCGGTCAAGGTAGTAGAGCAATTCGGCACCGAGGAGCAGAAACAGAAATACCTGCCGCCCGTCTGCCGGGGTGAGTCGTTGATTTCTATCGGCATGACCGAGCCGGAAGCGGGTTCGGCGCTGACCGACCTCGCCACCAGGGCGGTACTCGATGGCGACCACTATGTGGTAAACGGGCAAAAACGCTTCTGCACCGGCGGCGGCGAGTCGGATGCCTACATGGTATATGTCAGGCTTAGTGAGCAGAAGGGGGCTAAGGGGATAGGCGGATTGCTTATCGAGAAGGGAACGCCGGGCTTTTCCTTTGGCAAGCAGGAGCAACTTATGGGCTTGAGGGGCATTCCCAGTTGCGACCTCATTTTCGACAATTGCCGTGTCCCGAAGGAAAACCTGGTAGTCAGAGAAGGCGAATTCAGGAAGCTGATGACTGCCTTTGACCTTGAGCGTTGCGGCAACGCCACCATGTGCCTCGGCATCGCCCAGGGCGCGTTTGAAGAAGCCAGGGCTTATGCCCTGCAGCGGAAGCAGTGGGGAAAGGAGATATGCGAGTTCCAGGCAATACAGTTCATGCTGGCGGACATAGCCCTCAGGGTGGAGGCGGCACGCTTGCTCATCTACCGGGCCACTACTAATGCTGCCACCGGACTGCCCGTTCCGCTGGAAGCAAACCTGGCTAAGTGCTTTGCCAATCAAATGGTGAGAGAGGTTACCGGCATGGCTTTGCAGATACACGGTGGCTATGGCTATTCCAAGGATTACCCCGTAGAGCGCATGATGCGTGATGGCTGGGGCTGGGGGCTTGCCGGCGGCACCATCGAGATACAAAAGATAACCCTTGCCTCTTTCCTGCTCGGCCGCAGGTTCGACCAGAGGAGATAGTCAGCTACGCTCTGCGCGGGTTTGACTGTGACATCGGCTTTGTGTAAACTGGCCACTGGCTTCGCGCTGCAGGACAGACCACCGAGACCAATAAAACAACGCCATCTCAGGCAAGTCGCGAAGGAGAAGTGACCGGTGAGCGCTACTAGGAAACTGGCTGAGTTCGTCTGCTGTTTGGCCTACGACGATATATCCCAGGATGCAATAGCCAAGGCGAAGCTGTGTGTTCTGGACTGGGTTGGGGTGGCCGTAGGGGGCTACCTCGACGGCAGTGGCGACATGGACATCATGCTTGAAGCACTTTTGCCATTCTTTGGCCAGCCGCAAGCAACTTTGATTACCAGAAAGAAGAAAGTTGACGTCATCAATGCAGCCCTGGTCAATGGCACTGCCTCCCATCTCTTGGACTACGATGACGTGCACATGGGCATGATTGGGCATCCCTCGGTGCCGTTGATACCGGCAGCCCTGGCTGTTGCGGAGCATCGCGGAATCAGTGGCAAGAGGCTGATAGAGGCCATAGTGGCTGGCGTTGAAGCCGAGTGCCGGATAGGAGAATCGGTGAATCCGGAGCACTATTCCGCCGGCTGGCATGCCACGGCAACGCTGGGCTGTTTCGGCGCCTGCGCAGCCGTTGCCAAGCTGATTGACCTGGATGTTGACAAGATCGTCTCGGCGCTGGGTATCGCCGGAACCCAGGCATCAGGCTTGAGGCAATCGTTCGGAACTATGTGCAAGCCGTTCCACGCTGGAAGGGCTGCCAGCAACGGCTTGCTCGCTGCCATTCTAGCGGAAAAGGGGTTTACCGCCCCGCAGCAGATATTAGAAGGCGAAGCCGGGTTCAGCAAGGTCTTGTCGCAGCGATTCGATGAATCCAAGATGGATAGTCTGGGTCGCCCCTTCGAGATAGAGGGAGTGGTTTACAAGCGATATTCTTCATGTTATCTGACACACCCCACCGTACGATGTATTCTGAGAATCAAGGAGAAATATCAACCAGCAGCGTCCAAGATAGCCAGCCTGGAGGTGAGAGCAAGCGCAGCCGCTGTTACCGTGGCCGGAAAGCCAGAGCCTCAAACCGGATTAGAGGGGAAATTCAGCCTCCGCTATTGCGCCGCCTTAGCTTTGCTGAAAGGCAGGGCTGTGGAATCCGATTTCACCGATGAGGCAGTTAATGGGCCTGAAGTTCGAGAGATGATGTCCAAGACCAGAGTCATACAGGACGAATCCCTGTTGCCAACAGAAGCTGGGGTTAAGATAAGGCTGAGCGACGGGAAAGAGGTTAATGAAAGGCTTGAGTTAGCCGGCGAAGATACCGCGGTATCTGTCGGCGAGTGGGAATCCACCCTGGCAGCCAAGTCGGGCGACTTTCTGGAGAGGGCTTTTTCCCCTGCGAAGTCGGCCAAAATTATAAGCTCCATTAGAGAGCTGGAGAAGATAAATGACGTCAGGGAAGTAGTTGAATTGATGAATTAGCTCCGGAATCGGTCCCTTGACGCAGTGATTATTACACAACAAAGATAGATACAAAGGACAAAACGAGGGAGGTGACAAATGTCTAAGTTGATTTCCAGGGAAATATTACTCGTTCTTTCCGTTATCCTGAGCCTAACGCTGGTGCTGCCTGTGGCGGCTTGTGCCACCAAAGCACCCGAGGCGGCGTCGGTGGTTAACGTCAGGATACACAGCCAGATGCCTGTGGGGCACTATGTTACCGAATCTGTTGATCTGTTTATCAAGGAAGCGGAAGCCAGGAGCAAAGGGACACTCAAGTTCAGCCACTATCCTGCCCAGCAGCTCTATACCGACATGGCAATGGCTAATGTCTTGCCTGATGGTGGGGTTGAGATGGCACAAATCCAGGCTATGATGTTCGCTGGCAAGGTGCCAGAGATATTCGGCGGCCTGCTCCCCGGCTTCTACAAAGACCAGGACCATTATTTTCGGGCTGCCTATGATGCCGGGCCCGACGGCGGCTTCATGGATAGGGTGATTGCCCCAGCCTTCGAAGAAAAGGCAAATACCAAGATGCTTACCTGTATGGGGTATTCGATTAATCTCTGTACTTTGACCAACAAGCCTGTTTACAAATTGGAGGACTACAAGGGGAAGAAGATACGGTCGCTGGGCAAGTCAGTCAGCGTCCTGTTGCAGGCCTTAGGTGCTGTTCCGGCGATGATTAGCTCAAGCGATGTTTACATGGCCCTTCAGAGAGGCACTATAGAGGGCGTGTTTAGTGGCCTTACCAGTTTCTATGAGAGAAAGTGGTATGAGTCGGCTAAATATGTCCAGTATTATTACACTGGTTCCGCCAATTTCAACATGGCGGCCAACCTCACCTTCTGGAACAAGCTGACTCCGGCGCAAAGGAAGGCCATAGCGGAAGCTGCCCTTATAGCAGAGGTGTATTCTATTGAACGGGCTATGGCAGACGAGAGCAGGGCTCGCGAGGGATTGAAAGCTGCGGGGGTGGAAGTCTTTGACTTTCCTGCCGCAGAGGTTAAGCGGCTCCATGAGCTGGCTCGCACTCCGCTCACCGAGATGCTGGAGGAAGACCTGGGGAAAGAGCTTGCCACCCAGATATTGACAACGCTAGATGCCAGCAGGGAGGCTAAGGCAACCTGGAAAGATGCCTGTGAGAAACATGGCAAGCGGTTGCTGGCTGAGTTGAAATAGCTGAATTCTGCATGGCAACAATAGGAGTGCTTTGATGACGGGGATAGCGCGTGCCTTGGGCAAGGTGGTTGACTTCCTGTCGCGGGTTAGCGGAACCTTCGCCGGCATCATCATGCTGATAGCGGCAGCCATCACCTGCTATGAGATAGTTGCCCGACGTGTATTTAACAGTCCCACTATCTGGACTCTGGAAGTAACCATATTTATCCTTATCTGGTTCGGCTTTATTTCCATGGCCTATGTCCAGAGAGAAGGACGGCATCTTCACGTGGATATCCTGATGAACCGCCTTTCACCTCGAACCCGGACCATCTGGGATACCATGACCCTTATCATCACCTTGCTTTTCGTTGGTATCTTCATCTACTACGGATACGGCTTTTTCATGAAAGCTGCCCTGACGGGCGAGACAACTGTCGGCACCTTTGTGGCTCCGATGTGGGTACCCAAGCTGGCATTGTTGCTTGGCGGCATCCTTCTCGGCTTGCAATTGATAAAGGACCTGGTGGTTAAATTCAACACTCTGAGAACTCAGCCATTAGAGAAAGGTGGGGGGCTGGGCGACAATCCGATTCTACTGGTCTGTTCCTTCCTGGTTGTAGTGGGAGTGGCCGCCTGGCTATATTATGTATCTCCTATTACCGGGCTGGTAGTTATGATGCTGGTGCTGCTCGGCAGCGGGCTGCCTATCTTCGTTGCCCTGGCTCTGGTTGGGATAACGGGCATGTTTACCATATATGGTGGTTTTGGCGCGTTGACGGCGATTCCTAACGTGAGCTATGGCGCTCTGTACAACTTCGCCCTGGCCTGCCTGCCCCTGTTCATCATCGCCGGCCAGCTACTCCAGAGCAGCGGTGCCGGCGGTGAGCTTTATGACCTGTGTGACAAGTGGTTTGGACACCTTCCCGGCGGCCTGGCAATAGCCACTGTGGTTGCCTGCGCGGTGTTCGCTGCTATCTCAGTATCCAGCATCGTGGTAGCTATTACCATTGGGCTGGTGGCGCTGCCGGCGCTGGCAGCTCGTGGATATGATAAGCGCTTTTCTTATGGACTGTTGGCAGCTGGAGGAACCCTAGGAATCATGATTCCCCCCAGCGGCACCATGATTATATACTCGGCGTTGACCGAGGAATCTCTGGGCAAGCTGTTTATCGCCGGTTTTATCCCGGGCATTGTGATAATGGCGCTATTCATCGCCTACTCTGCTATCATTTGCAGCCGAACTGGCGCCTATACCAAGATACAGCCTTACTCCTGGAGGGAGAGGTTCGGCGCTTTCAAAACGGCTATATGGGGATTGCTGGCGCCAGCGATAATCCTCTTTGGGATTTACAGTGGGCTGTTCACCGTTCTGGAGGCTGGCGCGGTAGTGGCGCTCTATGCGTTCATCATGGCACTGGCTCGAAGAAAGATAACGTTTCGCCAGATGCCAGAAGTGTTGCGCCAAAGCGCAGCCAGTGGCGGAATGATACTGGCTATATTCTTTGGCGCTTTGATAATGGGTTTGTTTATAACACTGCTCCAGGTTCCCAATACAGTTGTTCAGGCAATCTCCGCTATGAACATGCCAGGATGGGCAGTGATATGGATTCTGATGCTCATCTATGTCATTCTGGGCATGTTCCTGGAAGTAATTTCTGTGATGCTGATTACGCTGCCCATCGTTTATCCGTTGATTATCTCTCTGGGATTCGATGGGATTTGGTTTGCGGTGCTGGTAACCCTGAACATGGAGATGGCCCTGGTGACTCCTCCGGTAGGGATGAACCTGTATGTGGTCAAGGGGATTTCCGGGGCTCCCATTAGTGACGTAATCAGAGGCATGCTCCCGTTCTTCATAATAATGGTGATAGGCATGGTTATCGTCTATTTCTTCCCGCAGTTGAGCACCTGGCTTCCTAGCATCATGGTCAAGTAGTAGGAGTATCGGATTAGTCTCAATTGCGGCAACTTTCCTGTTTTAGTTAAAACTAGGAAGGAGAAGACATGAGCGACATTCTTATTGTAGAGAAGAAGGATTACATTTGCACTGTCTCCCTGAACAGACCGGAGAGGCGGAATGCACTCAGCCCGGAGTTGGGACGCGCTCTGGTTGAGACGTTCAACGGCATAAAGCCTGGCGGAGACATCAGGGCAGTAGTTCTCCGTGGCGCCGGAGAGAAGGCTTTTTGTGCTGGGGCAGACCTGGAGGCAGTGGTCGGTGAGCAGGATGGTGGAAACATTGTCCAGAGAACCATAGACAGCGTGCTGAATTGCCCCTGCCCTGTTATTGCCATGATTTACGGCTATGCGGTGGGCGCAGGATGCGACCTGGCAGCAGCCTGCGATTTCAGGGTCATCGCCGATTCAGCCAAAATAGGGATAAACCCGGTGAAACTGGGATTGGTATACTTTCCCAAATCCATAGAAAGGTTCACCAGACTTATCGGGATAGCCTATACCAAAGAGCTGTTCTTTACCGGCAAATTCTTCACAGCCCAGAGAGCAAAGGAAATGGGACTGGTTCATTATGTCGTGCCTGAAGACCAACTTGTCTCTACCGCTTATTCGCTGGCTCAAGAGGTCGCCGAGAACGCGCCTTTAGCACTGGCAGGCATGAAGTCCATTATCAACAAGCTGCTTTACAGTCGTCTGAGCTTGGAAGAAGAAAACGAGCTAAAGGTCATAATGGAGCGTTCCTGGATAACTGAAGATGTGCAGGAGGGTGTTAAGGCATTCATTGAAAAGCGTAAACCGGCATTCAAAGGCAGATGAAACGCAACAGGACTACGCCTTCCGCTATCGGCTCGACCTGGAATCGGCCAAGACGCCTGTCTTTCACCATCGCCTCGCTGAACTGGTAAGGGCAGTTCTAGAGAGCCTCCTCAACGTGGTTGTTCCTCAGAGTTCTGGCAAGGATGTCAAAGTCGATGGCTTCAGGTGGCTGATGGACAGGGAGCAAAACTATCCGCTGTTTTGCAATCTGGATAAGGCTTCTGCCCCCTCAGCTTTCGGCGCGCCCAGGGGGAATCGGCTTCTGGAACCAGAAAACGGCGATGGCGCTGTTTTCCAGAGTGTGGCCAATGCCTCTCTGTACGAACCCAGAATAGACTTGATTGCTAAATTGACAGAGTCAATTCTGGCCCTGGTGGGATTCGAGTATCAGGGAAAACCGGTCGAGGTCGATGGTTTCAAGTTGAAGGACCTTCATGACTGGATAGTTCCCAGCACCGGCAGCACTGGCGAGGTTATAGATTATGCCGGTAGCAGTTGTAGCTGCGATTGTGTCTTCTGTTGCAACAGGGGCAATCCACCGTCAGTGGCCGTCAGCAATGGCATGAGTCGAGCGGCGGAAGAAGATTTCGCAGAGATAAAGACCAGAATTGAGTACTTCTCGCCGGAGAATGGCCTGGCCTTGTTTCCCAGCTTGGGTTCTGTCTATGAAGTAACCACGCACCCGTTTTTTCTAGCCATGCTCCGCAGGCTCAGGGCTAAGACCTCAAGGCCATTCAGAATTACCACGAATGGCAACAATCTCACGCCAAAGGTGGTTGCTGAGATGTCTGAACTGAAGCCTGTCTATCTGTATTTCTCGCTGAATAGCTCCTCACCATCACGGCGCCAGAGGCTAATGCGAGACTCCAATTCTCAAACGGCGATTGATGCCCTGCCGTTGCTCAAGGAGCACCTTATTCCTTATGCTGCCGTCATTGTTCCCTGGCCGCTGGACACCATGAGCGAGATGTTAGATGACCTCTCTGCTACGGTTGCCTACGCCGCAAGCCAGGAAGCGAATATGATACAGGTTAATCTCCCTGGATATACCAGGTGCTTCTCGCCCATCCCTGAAGTCGATTTTCATCGGGTTTGGGAAGCTGTCATCGAGCAGGTCAGGGAGCTTCGGGAGAAGCACGATTGCCCCATCGTAGCCATGCCCACTTTGTACGAGGAAAATATCTATCATAAAAGCAAGAACCTGGCTCAAATAATAGGGGTGGTAAAGAATTCCCCTGCTTATTTCGGCGACTTAAGGAAAGGCGACATAATTTTAGATATAAGCGGCTTCCCGGTTCGCAGCAGGCCGCAAGCCCGTGACCTTCTTTCCGCTCTGCGACAAAGCCAGGCAAATGCGCTTAGCCTCAAGGTGCAACGAGGCACAAGCACAGTTCAGATAAACCTGGACTTAAGCAAGCATTCCTATCCTTATTCACCGGACTTCGATGCCTATCTGGGCATGGTCTTTCTGGGAGCCGGATTCAGGGTGAGTTACCTGGAGGATTTGAAGCAGGTCATTGAAGCCCGTAGAGCAAGGCGAGTTCTCTTTCTCTCTTCAGAGCTGGTAAAGCCTTCTTTGGAACAATGTCTGGCTGAGACGCGTCTGTTTACAAACAGCGCAGCAAAAATAGATATTGAAGTCCCACAGAACCGTTTCTTTGGCGGCAATATTTTCATGGGGGACCTGCTGGTAGTTCAGGACTTCATCGACCACATTCAGGGTTATGTGGCACGTAGAGGGTTCAAGCCGGACCTGGTGGTCATCCCGTCATCACCTTTCAATTTGAGTGGGTGGGGGCGGGACCTGACGGGCCGTGTTTACCTGGACATAGAGAGAGTTACCGGTGTTCCCGTAGAGCTTCTGCCTTGTGCCACCGTTTACGAGTGAAGGTGGGCGGATGGCATGAACTGTGAAAAATGAAGGAGGTGTAGCCATGAGTGCTGACATCGAAAACATAAAACAGCGGAGAAAGGAATGGGAAGAGAAGGTGTTGAAGCCAGCCCTGGAAAGGTTCTGGCTCAAGGAATCGCCGACTGAGTTTTATTCTCCTGCTGACATCGAGGATTTCGATTTCCTGACCCAGGTTGGATTTCCCGGCGAGTATCCTTTTACTGCCGGCACTTACCCCACATCGCCAGCCCTGCCAGCGCCGAGAAGAGGATTGCCTGCCGCTTCCGGACAGGTAAGGGCAGCAACCTATTCAGGTTATGGGACTTCGGAAGATACCAGGGATTATTACATCGAGATGCAGAAGCGGGGCCAAAGGCGTGGTCCGAATCTGGCTTTTGATTTGCCAACTCAGTGCGGCTACGATTCGGATAATTCACTGGTCCGCGGCGAGGTGGGAAAGACCGGCGTTGCCGTGGATACCCTGAGGGACTTTGAGGTCATCTATGAGCCTTTTCAAGGCGAGCTGGAGCTTGACAGAATCGCTTCCAATTTTACCATCAATGGTCCCTGCAACATCATCGTGGCGATGTACTTTGCCCTTGCCCAGAAGAGGGGGATACCGCTGGACAAGCTACGAGCGACCCCGCAAAACGACATCCTCAAGGAGTTCATCGCCCGTGGCACATACATCTTCCCCCCAAAACATTCGATAAGAATGTTCCGTGACAGCCTGGTGTTCTTCACCAAGCACTGCCCGCATGTCAATATCACCAGTATAGGCGGTTATCATATCAGGGGCGCGGGAGCTACCAGGGAGCAAGACCTGGCTTTCAGCATGGCCATATTATGCGCTTATTTGCGGGAAGGAGTTAATGCTGGGCTTGATGTTGATTCCTTTGCCCCCAGGTTCTCGGTAAATGCCTTTGGAGGCAGCATGGAGTTCTTCAAAGAGATAGCTTTCCAGAGGGCGGCTCGAAGGATGTGGGCTAAGATAGTGAAAGAGAAATTCGGGGCTAAGAACGAAAGGAGCATGCTGTTGCGGCAGCCTGCGGGCGCTCACATGGGATACGAGAATTGTACTGTTCAGCGTCCTCTTAACAACCTCACCCGCTCGGTGGTAGGTGCCATCGCCTCAGCCCTTTCGGGAGGGCTCCCCATCCCCATGCCTCCCTTTGATGAACCACTGGGGTTGGGTTGGAGCCTGGAAGCATCGCAGCTATCTGAAGACGCCTTCAAGATACTGTACTACGAAGCCAAGCTGAACAAGGTGCTGGACCCCCTTGCCGGGTCCCACTACGTGGAACATCTGACCGATGAAATCGAGGAAGCGGCTTGGAAAGAGCTACAAAAGATTGAGTCTATGGGCGGAGTGGTAGCTGCCATAGAGAGTGGCTACATGCAACGCGAGATAGCCAGGAGCGCCTTCGAGCGGCAGAAGAGGATAGAGACTGGTGAAGACCTGGTAGTGGGAGTTAATTGCTTTGTTGGCGAGAATGAATTAGAGGTGCAGACAGGTCATCTGGTGCCGCATCCCTATGACCCGGTGAAGAGGGAACAGGCAGAGGATAAGCAAATAAAGAGCCTCACCGAGATGAAGAAAAGTCGAGACAATCGAGCCGTGTCTCAATTATTGAAGGAGTTGAGGGTCAAAGCGCAGAAAGAAGATGAAAACCTCATCCCACACTTTATAGAATGCGCCAAAGCCTATGTCAGCGAGCAGGAGATGTGCGATGTTCTCCGAGATGTCTTCGGGGAGTATCAGCCGGCTGCGCTTTAGGAGAAGACAAATGAACAAGAGCAAGGAAAAAACCATAAGAGTTCTAATAGCCAAGACTGGCCTGGACGGCCACGACCGCGGGGCTAAGGTGCTGACGCTTGGCTTGCGAAATGAAGGGATGGAGACCATATACACCGGTTTGCGCCAGACGCCAGAGAAAATCGTGCATACGGCCATACAAGAGGATGTGGACGCCATCGGCCTGAGCTGTCTCTCCGGCGCTCACAAATATCTCTTTCCCAGGGTGGTGGAATTGCTGAAGGAAAAAGGAGTAGATGATGTGCTGGTTATCGGGGGGGGGATTATACCGCCGGAGGATATTTCTTTCCTCAAGGAAAAGGGGATAGAGGAGATATTCGGCCCTGGAACTATGGTAAGTGAAGTGGCCGATTACATTCGGGAGAACATAAAACGCAAGCAGTAAGGAGGCTAAGATGGCAGGACCTTTGTGCGGATACAGAATATTGGATTTATCGCGTGCTATAGCTGGGCCATATGGCTCTATGCTGCTGGGGGACCTGGGGGCCGAAATTATCAAGATTGAGTCACCAGGCGGAGATCTCAGCCGCTTCGCTCCTGGTCCTGGTCACAAAGGCCAGTCCTTCTATTACATGGCGTTCAACCGCAACAAGAAGGGATTGACTCTGGACTTAGCCACAGATAGCGGCAGGGCGGCTTTCTATGAGCTTGTTAAGATATCCGATGTGGTGTGGGACAACTTCCGCCCCGGTGTAATGGAAAGACTGGGCGCAGATTATGATACTTTGAAGAAATACAATCCTAAGATTATCTGCTGCTCTATCAGCGGGTACGGGGCAACCGGGCCATACGTCAATCGCCCCTCTGTGGATACGGTGGTGCAGGGTGTTGCTGGGACGCTGAGCACCACAGGAGAGCCAGGTCGTCCTCCGGTAAAGCCTGGGTTTCCTGCTGCCGACATAATCGGCGGGCTGTTTGGCGTGGTAGCCGTGGTCTCTGCCCTTGCCCAGCGGGAACGCACCGGGGAAGGGAAAAGAATCGATGTGGAGATGCTCGGCTCCATGATGTCAGCCATGGCTTACGAGTTCTCCTATTATCTTTGTTCCGGAATCGTGCCTGGCCCCATGGGCTCGGGTCACCTGGCGCTGCTGCCTTATGGAGTCTATAAATGCAAGGAGGGATACGTGGCCATTGGCCCATCCTGGCCCAGGCTGGCCAAGGTCATAGGCGCAGAATGGATGATCGAAGACCCCCGGTTTATGAAGGGTGAAGATAGGTTGAAACACCGCGAGGAGTTCAATCGGATTATCGAAGAACATCTAGCCAAAGCACCAGCAGAGGATTGGCTAGAGCTGTTTCACATTGAGGATATCATGGCCGGGCCGATAAATACCATTGACAAGGTGGTGATTGACCCGCAGGTCAAGGCTCGAAACATGATACTCAGCTTGCCACATCCTCTGGGTGGTGAGGTTAGGTTGGTGGGAAATCCAATGAAAATGGAGGGTATCGAGGATGATAAGTACACTGCACCCCCAATCATTGGGCAGCATAACGATGAGATACTGAGGGGGATGCTCAAGTATTCCGATGACCAGATAGCCAGGATGAGGGAGGAGGAGCAAAGACATGCGTTGGAACTGCTTGCCCATCTCCAGAAGACCGTTGGCGACGCCGCTTTACGTGTTCTGGAAAAAGAAGCGAAACGGCAAGAGCGGGAGGATTAGGCCCGGCGTGTCAACGGTGATGGAAAACTACGCCAGGTTGGAGTCATTCGTCTTAGGCTGTTTGGCTAAGAGCAAGGGGTGCGATTGGTAGTAACCAAGACACTTTGGAACAGTACCGCAGACGTAGTGGTAGTGGGGTTTGGGGCATCTGGTGCGGCAGCTGCTATTGCTGCTCATGACAACAGTGCCGGCGTGGTGATTCTGGAAAAGCAGCCCGCCAACAGCCATCTCTCCAATAGCAGCATGTCAGTAGGCATGTTTTTATCTGTCAGCGATGTCGCTGCTGCCAGGACTTACATGGAGAACCTTTGCAGAGTGAATCCAGAGCTGTATTGGACTGATAAAGAGACAATTCATGCCTGGGCAGAGTACCTGTCGCAGAACAAGGAATGGTTGGAGAGACAAGGCGCTAGGATAAGGCTGATGGCAAACGGCATCGGCGAACATGATTTGCCGGGACGCGAAGGCATAGACCTCTATAGTTTCAGGGGTTTAGGGCATGGGTTGATGAGATTCCTGAAGAAGCAGGTGGCAACACGGGATATCCGGGTTCTGTACCATACCAAGGCAGAGAGGCTGCTTACCAATGAGAGAAGGGAAGTCCTGGGCGTTGCTGCCCGATGTGAGGACAAGGAGACAAACATAAGAGCCTCGAAGGCTGTGGTCTTGTGTTCTGGCGGCTTCGAATATGATGAGGAGATGAAGCTCAATTATCTCAAGGTCTATCCAACCTATTTTGCTGGTTCACCCTCAAATACAGGCGACGGCATAAGGATGGCCCAGGAAGCAGGGGCTTCACTTTGGCATATGAACTGCTGCTCGGCTTGCTTTGTCCTCAAGCCCCCTGATTTTCCAATAGCTCTGGGGCCTAACTTCAAGGGAACCAAGGGCTATCTGCAGTTCCTGATTGCAGAGGCAACTGGCAGCAGTTACTGCGGTTACATAATTGTGGACAGACATGGTAAACGGTATACAAATGAGCAATTCAAACGCCACACACTGTACTACGAGTTAGCTCTTTACGACAGTCACCGTCTGGAATATCCCCGCGTGCCCAGCTACTGGATTTTCGACCGCCGCCGAATCGAAGCAGGCCCTCTACCGCTGATGTTTTATGGCCCAATGCTGCACAGGATGTATCGGTGGAGCGAGGATAACTCGGAGGAAATAAGGAAAGGCTGGATTGCCCATGCCGAGACGGTGGAAGAGCTGGCCGGCAAGCTGGGGATGGAAGCTGCGGTACTGAGAGAAGCCGTCCAAAGCTACAACAGCTACTGTGAACATAAGCATGACCCCGCATTTGGCCGCCCTTCGCAAGCGCTAGTCCCACTGTTGGAGCCGCCCTTCTTTGCTATTAAGCTGTGGCCTGGGAGCGCTAATACTCAGGGAGGCCCTCGGCGCAATCAAAAGGCTCAGGTCCTGGATGCCTATGGCAATCCAATTCCCAGGCTCTATGCGGCGGGAGAGCTTGGTTCTGTTTATGGCCAGCTCTACCCCATGGGAGGTGGCAACCTCGCTGAGTGCTTTGCCTTCGGACGCATCGCTGGGGAGCACGCGGCCAGGGAGACCTTGAATCCAGGCTGACGACGGCATCCCTTGCGGCGGCAAATGCTACCAGGCGATGCGGGCGCTTTGAATTTCCAACCCAAAATGTGATATAATTGAGCGAATGCAACCCCTAGTAGTGATTCTTCCTTCCAGCACTAGATGTGGGATTTACATCTCGTGCCTGCCATGCTAAATCTAAGTATTTGCGCAAAACTACTGTGCCTTTTAGCGGAGTAGTGTAGCTATGTCACAGCAAATCAACAGTAACAATTCAGCCAGCGACTATACTGCAGAGGATATACGCATACTGGATGGCCTGGAGGCGGTGCGGAAACGCCCTGGTATGTACATCGGCAGCACCGACCATCACGGGCTGCACCATCTGGTCTATGAGATAGTCTATAACAGCATAGACGAAGCCATGGCCGGTTTCTGCAATTACGTTAAGATTAATATCCACAGAGATAACTCGGTGACGGTCATTGATAACGGCCGTGGCATACCGGTGGATATACATCCTGCCACCAATACTTCAGCTCTGGAGGCGGTGATGACCAGGCTGCACGCCGGCGCTAAGTTCGGCGGCGGAACTTACAGGGTATCCAGCGGGCTACATGGCGTAGGCGCTTCCGTGGTGAATGCCCTTTCTTCCTGGCTATGGGTTGAGGTCAAGCGCCAGGATAAAATACACCGCCAGGAGTATAAGCGTGGCATTCCCCAGGGTGCCCTAAAGGTCACCGGCAAGTGCCAGGATACCGGCACAACTGTTACCTTCCTGGCAGATTCAGAGATATTTGGGGAGATTAACTATAACTTCGACACTGTCAGTGAGCGGCTCAAAGAGCTTGCGTTTTTGAACAAGGGACTGGAAATAAGTTTCAAAGACGAGCGGACGGATCAGGAGGCTACCTTCTACTTCGAAGGCGGCATTGCCAGCCTGGTGAGGCGGGTCAACAAGGGTCGCCAGGTGTTGCACAGCCCGCCCGTTTACTTGGCAGGCTCGGTTAACAGCACCATGGTCGAGGTAGCCCTGCAATACAACAACGGTTTTTCCGAATCTACGCTGAGCTTTGCCAACTGCGTCAACACCATTGATGGCGGCAGCCACCTCACCGGATTTCGCTCTGCGCTCACCCGCATCCTCAACGACTACGCACGAAAGAACAAGCTGGTCAAGGACTCAGACCCTAACGTTGTCGGCGATGACGTGCGTGAAGGGTTGACCTCGGTGGTCAGCGTTAAGCTAGCTGAGCCCCAGTTTGAAGGCCAGACAAAGGCGAAACTGGGAAATCCGGAGACGAAAAGCCATGTGGAAGCCATAGTTGCTGACCAGTTGTCCCTGTATTTGGAGCAGCACCCTGATGATGCCAAGTCCATCATCGAAAAGTGCGTTATTGCTGCTAAGGCCAGGGAGGCAGCCCGCAAAGCGCGCGACCTCATCTTCAAGAAGAGCGCTTTCGATGCTGCCACACTTCCCGGCAAGCTAGCAGGCTGCTCGGATAATGACCCGAGCGTCTGCGAACTGTACCTGGTAGAGGGCGACTCTGCCGGCGGCTCAGCCAAGCAGGGACGTGACCGCCGTTTTCAAGCCATTTTGCCGCTGCGGGGCAAGATTCTCAACGTGGAGAAGGCCCCCAAGGATAAGGTGCTATCGCACGAGGAGATAAGGGCTATAGTGACTGCCCTGGGAGGCGGCTTTGGCGACCAGTTTGATTTCGCCAGGCTCCGTTATCACAGGGTCATCATCATGACCGATGCCGATGTAGATGGCTCTCACATCCGAACGTTGCTGCTCACCTTCTTCTTCCGCAATATGCAGGAGCTGATTACCAACGGCCACCTGTTTATCGCCCAGCCACCTCTCTACCGCATCCAGCAGGGCAGGCAGATTTCCTGGATATACTCGGAGAAGGAGAAGGAAACTAAGCTCAAGGAGCTGAAGGGCACCAGGGTTGAAGTGCAGCGCTATAAAGGCCTGGGCGAAATGAGCCCACAGCAGCTCTGGGACACCACCATGAACCCGTCCACTCGGACGTTGCTCAGGGTGGAGCTGGAAGATGCTATGGAAGCTGACCGCATCTTCCATATCCTGATGGGCAGCGAGGTACCGCCCAGGAAATCCTTCATCCATGCCCACGCCAAGAACGTGCGCAACCTGGACGTCTAGTTGCTGCCGGCTGCTGCTGTGATATGGGAATTCCCCCGCATTGACACTTCCAACTCGACTGTGCTAACTTTTTAGGGCGTGGCAGCGTAGCTCAGCGGTAGAGCAGGGGACTCATAAGCCCTTGGTCACTGGTTCAATCCCAGTCGCTGCCACCACTTTTTTGTCATTCCGCGTCCTTCAGCTGAAGGACGTGGCAATCTAGGGGAATTTAAGAGGCTATATTGACCTTGCGTCAAGACTTGAAGTGATAAAGTAGGTCCCGACAATGAACAAGGTAAGTTATATAAAAAGGGTTGGCTGGGGCATTCTGATATTTCTATGTGTTCTAGCCGTTTTATTTACAGCGCTGATCTACCCGCCTTATCAACGCGAATTGCGTGCTGCCAAAGAAAGGATTCTAGCTGGCAGCCATGTCATCGAGACTAAATCCGGCCCAATGGAATACGCCGACGTTGGGAATGGCTATCCTGTGCTGGTGATACACGGGGCAGGTGGTGGTTATGACCAGGGTGTTATCCTGTCCCGCGTGTTCTTGAATGATGATTTCCGTGTGATAGCCCCTTCGCGCTTTGGCTTTCTGCGTACCCCACTCCCTACTGATGCCTCCTTTGCTGCACAAGCAGATACATTTGCAGACCTGCTGGACGAGTTGGACATCAGTAGCGTGGCCATCATAGGAATCTCTGCTGGTGGGCCATCATCCCTGCAATTCGCTTTGCGCCATCCTGACCGCTGTTCAGCGCTGGTGATGATCTCAGCAGTCAGCCATCCAGAGAAACCCATGAACTTTACGGACAAAGTAATTCATCAGGGGATATTTCGTTCGGACTTCGTCTTCTGGTTGATTGCAAGGTATTTTGAGTCTGGCCTAATTTCATTTTTTGGGGTCTCTCCTGAAGTACAGGCTGGACTGACCTCAGACGAGGAATCTTGGCTTTCCGATGTATTAATCCCATCGATTCACCCAATTAGTCAGCGCCAGGCGGGTATGCTTAACGATAGGACTCACTTTACTTTCCTTGATTACCCGTTAAGTCAAATTACTGAACCCACATTGGTTATTCATGCTGAAGACGACGGATTAGTATCATTTACACATGGCCAATATACCGCCCAAAACATTCCAGATGCGCGATTGATTGCACTGCAAAGTGGCGGTCATTTGCTGATGGGACAGCACCAGAAAGTCACCTCAGAGGTGGTGGAATTTCTGAAGCAGCACGCACCAGCCGGTGTAGAGAAATAGAAGCCACACATTGGTGACTTGGTCACTGGTTCAATCCCAGCCGCTGCCACTTTTGTTTACCTTTTTCTTTACTATCGAATTTATGGCTTTTAAGTGGGCTATTAAACCATTCATTGCGCTAAGAACAATATTAAATGCGCTGGTGAGATGGCCTGCACATATTTCAAGTGCACTATTCAAATTTGTTGACGATAGTTCCGTAATAATGCACTTTCAGGCGCTCTAGTCGAAGCCATACCACGTGGTAACGTTCTGGAGCGGCTCACGATTGCTTTCGACTTTGTTCGCGGGGAAATCCCAATCCGGATAGCCGATGGCAATAGCAATTACTATGCGCTTTGACTCGGGTATGCCCAATATTTCCCTGGTTGCCTCTGTATACATCTGGTTTTCAATACAAGTGCCTAGACCGTACTGTAATGCAGTCAAGCAAATGCTCTGACAAAGGGCACCTATATCAAGCAGAGACGGGTCCACTCCCAATGATGTATCGATTGATATCATAATGGCGGCTGGAGCATCGAAGAATCGAAAACCCCTTTCCATCCATTGTGCTCGCTTATCCTTGTCCTCCCTGGCTATTCCCGTGAGCCCAAAGAGCTGAACAGCCAGGTCTACCTGGCGTTGTCTGTAAACACCATCAAAAGGCTTGCGAAGTGCATATGATTCGGGTGGTACTCCGGAAGTCAGATTCTTTACACTGGCTTGCCTCAAATCATCCAGTGTTTTACCAGTAATGACAGCTATTTCCCACGGCTGTGTATTCATAGCTGACGGTGCACGGGTAGCTGTCTCCAAAATTTCTGTGAGGATTGCCCTGGGAACTGATTCAGATTTATAACCCCTTATACTCTTGCGCGCTCTAATGGCCTCTTTGATTTCCATCTGAGTAGCTCCTTTTTAAAAAAGTCTTAAGTTCGTACAGGTATGACCTGCACCAAAAAACATTTTACCCCTTCAATGGTCATTGCTGCTTCCAACTTGTTTAAGCAAGAATCTAAGAACGCCAATTTTGCTCCCAGCGGAAATTCAATGCACATATGTGGACTAAGGAATTAGCTTCATTTGAAGCAAGGAATGGATACTCCCTTATTTCATTTACACGATTAGCTTAGCGATTCTTAATCAGGTACATTGAGGCAAATGCTATGACAGGTAAGCATGCAATTACTATAATAGTCCAGAATGGAGCGTTGTCACCTACAATAGCATAGTACATTGAGTATATTAAAAAACCAGTGAGGGCTACTATGGTATATATTGCGAGTCCTTTCATTCCAGACTTATATTATATCCAGGTGATTATTGATCCTGCAATCCTCTCAATTTTACCCTGGCCCCCAGGTTTTGGGGGTCCTATGGTATAATGTGGTGCTTTGATACAAGGTGCTCATACCAAGAAAATTACAGTAACATTGTTACTGACTATAATTTCCATTGTGATGTTGGTTCTATGGCCAGGTTGTCAATTTTCGCCTTCATTACCTCCATCAGATATCCCATCGGAGCCACCACCATCTCGTGTTCCCGCTGTTCCAAACGAAAGCATTGTTACTGCCAAAATCATTGATATCAAGAAATTGCCTGATAGTGGCTTCTGGGAGCTTATTATTGATATTGAAAAATCAGAAACTGTGCCAGGATTAGCAAATATACTCGAGCAAAGAATCGGTGAAAAGATAGCGGTTAGGACAACCGAGGACGCTACAAAACTGAAAAAAGACCAGATAATTACCGCTCATCTCAGTTTGGTAGGTGATGAGCGCAACCACTATATCTCTGCAAGCAACATCCGGTGATTGCCAACAACGTCACTTTTTTATGGAGTTAAACAGTTGTGCCCAATTCCGTGAATTATTGAATTGGACCGCAGAATCTTGAAAATTTAAGCCCTTGGTCGCTGGTTCAATCCCAGCCGCTGCCACCATCCCCTTTTGGTTCTGAGCCTCTCATGTATTTCCGTCCAGAAAATGTTGTATCTGCAATGCCTTTGATTGTATTATACGGTTCGCTTATTCTAGAGCTAAACATCTTATACAGAGGAATATGTGGCCCTGACGCTCTTTCTGCTGGGGTGCATCCTGGTCCTGGCACATACCGCTGAGACCATCCTGGGCTTCGGTTGCACACTCATTGCGTTGGCACTAGGTGTATATCTGCTGCCACTGGAAACGCTGGTGCCGATGCTGGTGATGCTGGGGCTGCTGCAAAGCATCTGGCTGGTGAGCCGATGGTTTCGCTACATCGACTGGCGCACGCTACTATTGCAGATTTTGCCACCGGCTATCGTGGGCATGGTCATCGGCATCTTGAGCCGGGGAGTCGCCGATGAAAGCACCTTGAAGATGGTGCTGGGCGCTTTCATCATCGTGGTATCGCTGGCAGAGCTAGCCATGATATTCATCAAGAGGGCTCCTGCCGGACAATTGCGCTGGTACTATCGCCTGCCGCTGCTCATCGGGGGCGGTATTTTCCATGGTTTGTTCGCCACCGGCGGACCGCCCATCGTGTACTATGCCAGCCGCCAGTTCCAGCGGCAGGAGAGCTTTCGCGCCACTTTGTCCATGCTCTGGCTTTTCCTCAATGTAGGGCTCATCATCGGTTTCCTGCTGGGGGGGCAAATGGACATGGAGAAACTGGGTATGACGGCGATGGTTCTGCCCGGCCTGGTAATCGGCATCGTCGTAGGCAGCCTGATTCGCGTCAGGGAACTCTGGTTTAAAATATTGACCTACATAATTTTGTTTTTCGCCGGCCTGTTTCTCCTGGTGCAATTATAGGGACAAGTTTATAGACCAGGCTGTCCAAAAATAACATGCAGGGGCGGGCGGGTTTGAAAACCCGCCCCTACGAAATTACTTACGTGTTACCCGCCTTCGGGTGACCGTAATAACGGAATGGGTCACCTGTCCTTCCCACGAAGGACCTGTGGGCAGGTGACACCTAATAATCTGGGAAGATATAGATGGTTCAAATACAACTGATTCCCACCCTCGACCACTGTATTGAGACCACTGCCAGGAAAGAGTATCAGAGGCTGGTGCAAGAGTACCTGGCTGGCAAAGGCACTGCCGATTTCGAGGAGAAAGCGGAGCTGCTACGCACCTTTCTGGAATCGGCTGACTTCAGGAAACTGCGCCGGGAAAGCGAAGCCGAATTACTTCAAGGCAAAAAGGTCATCTTCACCCTGTACCGAGAGGGTAACGAGACCAAATATAACATGACCGTCAGCTAGACACGAGCGACCAGCGACGATTATCACGCGCCTCGTTTCTGGTAGTCGGCACACCACACGGCGTTGGGTCGTTCAGGGCGGCGACAGGCGCCACGCCAATCATATTTGCAGCTATCGCAAAGTATTACCTTCATCCCCAGCCATTGCTTCAGGCTTATTTTCAGGTTATCGAACCAGCTTGGCCCAGTTTTTCTACTCATTTCCAGAAGTCTATCCCAGCTATGCGCACCTGTCAACCACCAGCGGCGAAGCATGGCGGCTTGACCGCAAAGAGCTTGAAGGCTTAATATTGTATCATTTGCTGAGGTGAAGTACCGGTCATGCGGTCACGAGCGAAAGCACTGCAAAATATCGTTTTTGTGTTGCTACTTGCCGTAGCGCTGAGTGCCACCGGGCTTGCTTGTGACAAAGTAACCATAAACCCCGGTACCGGCGAAATCATTATAGAAACCTCGTCTCAGCCTGATGGTCAGCCGTCAACCGCAGGGGCTGACTGGCGACTTCCAAGCATCGAATTTTTCAATTCTACCCCCTCCAGCATGGCACCCGGAAATACAGCCACTCTTGGGTGGGATGTCTTTGGCGCTACCGAGATTACCATAGACCAGGGCATAGGCGATGTCGAGCGCAGTGGTAACAGCAGCGTCTCACCCCCCATGACCACCACCTATACGCTGACTGCTACCAATGCTGCTGGTAGCGTCACCAAGTCCGTTACTGTTGAGGTTGGCACTGATACACCGCCACCATCGCCTCCATCGCCACCGCCGTCACCGCCTGCGTTTACACCTTCAACGCCGCCTTCTACTCAACCTGCATCACCGCCGGCAGTTCAAGCCAGGCCCGTTATCATCTCTTTTGTAGCGGAACCCTCCAGCATCCCGGCCGGCGCCACCACTAACTTGGAATGGAATGTGACCGGCGCCACATTTATACACATCAGCAACGGCATTGGCACTCTCCCTTACACCACGGGCTATGTTACCGTCCGACCGTCATACACTACCACCTTCACCCTGACCGCAAACGGACCTGGCGGCACAGCAACCAGGTCGGTAACGGTGGTGGTTACTTCGGCAGCGCCACCCCAACCCACCTCTGCGCCAACTATCATTTCCTTCACCGCCAAACCCACCAGCCTCAGCGGCGCTGGCACCACCACGCTGAGCTGGAGCACGTCTGGCGCTACCTCGGTTACGCTGTCTCCCGGAGGTGGTAGCGTCCCTGCCTCCGGCAGCGCAACGGCAACCTTGTCCAGCACCAGGACTTATACCCTTACTGCTACCAACTCAGCCGGTAGCGTCAACAGGTCGGTAACCGTAACGGTCGCTGCAGCGCCAACTTCGCCACCGGCATCGCCGTCACCTGCAGCACCGCCCGCTACTCCGCCTGTTATCAACACATTCACCGCCAGCCCTACCAGCCTCAGCGGTACTGGCACCACTACGCTGACCTGGAGCACGTCTGGCGCCACCTCGGTTACGCTGTCGCCTGGAATCGGAAGCGTCCCTGCCTCCGGCAGCGCAACGGCAACCTTGTCCAGCACCAGAACTTATACCCTTACTGCTACCAACTCAGTCGGCAGCGCCAACAGGTCGGTAACCATAACTGTCGCTGCAGCGCCAACTTCTCCGCCACCGGCATCGCCATCGCCCGCTGACGCCGCAGCCTGCGAGCAAGCCCTGTTTAATGCAGTCAATGCAATAAGGACAAGCAACGGCAAGGCTGCCCTGGCAAGGGACTCATATATCGATGGGCTCTGCCGCCAGCACGCCCAGTATATGGCAGCAGCAGGCAACCTCAGCCATGATAATTTCAGCGCCAGGAGTAACTCCATAAGGGCAAATGTGCCTGGAATGAATGCTTGTGCCGAGAACGTGTTACAGGACAACACCCCCTGCGACGCAAATTCCATGGCGCAGCTCTGGTACAACTCTTCGGGCCACAGGACCAACATGCTCAATACAGCATATACCAGGGCAGGCATGGGCATCGTCATCGACGGCAGTGGCAGAATCTGGGCTTGCCAGATATTCGCCGGACCCTAGCCCACAAAACCATAAACATTATGTAAAAAACCTATTGACAAATGGCTGGTATGTTGCCTATAATCGAGCAAGCGCTTGATTGACAAGCATTTTCCCATTCCAGCGACGCGGCTAAGCGCTTATCTGGGGGTTAGTCGAGGTATGGCTAGAAGTGCAGGCAACAAGGTAAAAAACGAAGCCAACCAGGATTCTGTTTCCAGGCGTCTGCAGATTATCAGGGCGTCTGCTGCCCTCTTCATCAGAAAAGGGCTCCTCAAGACCACGGTGCGCGAGATAGCCCGGGAAAGCGGAATTACCGTGGGCACGTTGTACCATTACGTCAAAACCAAGAACGACATCATGTCGCTGATAATGGACGAGGAGCTGGCGGTGGTCAATGATTTCATACGAGAAGGCGAGAGGGCTCTTTCGCAATCGGGGCCAGTTGAGGCATTGCGCGTGGCAATCGAACAGTATTTCCGCATGACAGCCGAAATTCAGGACCTGAACCTCTTCTGGTACCAAGAAACCAAGAACTTGTCGCCCGACCAGCGCAAGAGGCTCCTGGAATATGAGCACCAGTTTGCGGAAACCTTCAACAGGATACTGGTGGCTGGCTGTAGGTCAGGCCATTTCAGAGACCACGATACCCTGCTCACCGCACATGACATCATCGTCCTAGGCGACATGTGGGCCTTCAGGCGATGGTTCCTCGGCAAGCACTGCACCCTGGATGAGTTCCTCCAGCATCAGACAAACCTGATTCTGTCAGGTATATGCAATAGCCCCAATCAAATCGGCGATAGATGAAAACACAGGAAATAAGCAAAGACAGGAGGTGATAGCGGCAAAATAAAGCCTTGGAGGGAAATCCCGAAAGTGAGTGACAAGAGCCAATTACAGAAATCTCAGTCAGGGAAGGAGGTCATAAATTGAAAAAGGCATTATTGGTTTTCTTATCCATTCTGGCCATAGTGGCCATAGTTGTTGTCGGCTGTGCTAAACCAGCAGCAGCGCCCACAGGGGACGGAACCCCAGTAGCTACTACGCCACCAAAAGAGGGGGTCGTCGAGTGCAAATTTTCCGTCGCCGGCCCGATGTGGATGGATGCCGCAGAGGGCTTCGGATTAAACGCCTACATGGCGATGTTCCAGGCACTGGTAGAGAAGCACCCCAAGTTCAAAGATAAGTTCGTGCTTAAAATCTACGACAAGGCGCAGCTCTACAATATGAACGACGCTCAGACGGCACTGGCTTCAGGAGCTATCCAGATGACCTACGGGGGCCCTCATTACTTCGAGCAATGGAACCCGGCCTGGGCATTACTGGAGGCTCCGGGCGTCATCGATAACTACGAACATTTCATGAGAGTGTTGGAGACGGAACCGTTCCAGGCGCTTACGCAGGAGCTGGCCGGCAAAGGCACCACCATCCTGGCCTGGATGGGTAATGTAGGCGATGTCTACCTGTTTACCTCCAAGCCCATAAATAGCCTATCCGACCTCAAGGGCATAAAGATGCGGTACTTTGGTGGGGAGGGACAGGCCAAGGCACTGGCTGCGCTGGGCGTGGAACCGGTATTCCTGCCTTATACCGAGGTGGTCACTGGCCTGCAGACAAAACAGATAGAGGGCGTGGTAACCGACCTTTCCGGCGCGTTATTCTTCTTCGAGCTTCCCAGGTACACCCCCTACCTGCTTCCCTACGCCATCTCTGTGCAACCAGTCTGCTGGACCGCCAACACCAAATGGCTGGACTTGGTGCCAGAGAGCGGACAACTGACCGACCCGGGCATGCGTGAACTGATCTCGCATCCCGTCTGGGGATACTTCAACAGGATGGATACCTGGCCATACTATGAGCGACAAGGTGCCATCATGATGCAGTTCTGGAAAGCCAGTGCCAAGATGTCACCTTATAATGAGGGCGACGCCAAAAAGCTGAAGCAGACCATGGTGGATGCCCAGCAGTCGATTTTCGCCAAGCTCGACCCTAAATACATGCAGGCCATCGATTCGGCGAGGTAAGGCCAACGTTGAAATATATTCTCGATGTTGTCCGGAGATAACATGTAGGGGCGTACCTTCAGGTGCGCCCGCAAGACAGGCGGGCGGGTTTTCAAACCCGCCCCTACGCAAATCAAGTTACTTCTTGGAATTTTTCGGACAGTCTTGTAATCATGACTCAAATTGCCATTGTGAGCGAAGCGAAGCAATCTCCGCCTAACTTGTCACTGCGAGCCGAAGGGCGTGGCAGTCTCGTAGTTGAGGATAGGCAACGGGATTGCCACGCCTCGATTGCATCGGGACTCGCGTTGACGCCTTTGGTGTAAACATATTTTGTAAACGGCCATAATCGGGATGCGGACTCCAACGAAGTTGGGGGAATACGCCAATTTACGCAACTGGATATAGAACAATCTCGACCGGAGGAGGTGAACAGTGAATGGAGACGCTTTTAAGAAGATAGAGGGAAGTTTCCAGCTTGCCTGCGCTTATATACTGGGCTTTAGCGCCTGCCTGATGCTAGCCGGCATAATCCTGAGAGAGGCTTTTGGCATAAGCTTCGACTTTATATCCGATTTCACCGTGTGGCTCACCGTATGGGCTATGTTCCTCATCTTTGGCCCATTGCTAGGTGAACGTGCACATATCGCTATAGGCTTCCTTATCGAAAAAGCTCAAGGCAAGGCCAGGCTAACTATCGAGTTTCTTAATGCCCTGTGTATTCTGCTCTACACAGTCGCCATGGCATACGGTGCAATCGTATCACTGCATTTTCTGTTCACGCATAATGTGGTATATCCCAGGTACATACCCATTCCCATGTGGATAATACAGCTTTGCGTGCCTGTAGGCTTCCTGGTATTCGCTGCCTACGCAGTAGGGGAGATATTCAAGCTGGTCAAGAGGGCGAGGGGCAAACAAGCATGAACGTCTGGACCATCGTAGGCTTGCTCCTAATTCTGTTCCTGTTCCTCAGTGGTGCCCCCCTGGCTATTGCCTTTGGTCTTGGCGCCCTACTCATAGCCCTGCTGGCTGCCGGGCTGCCCATTGACGCCATCGCCAGCATGGCTTTCAACAGCATCAATTCCTTTCCGTTGCTGGCGATGCCTTTCTTTATCCTGGCAGGGAACCTACTGCTAAGGAGCGGCGGCATGGCCGACGTACGTGACTTCCTTCAGTCATGGATTGGGCAATGGAGAGGGGGGCTGGCTGCCGGTGCCCTCGTCATCGGCGCATTCCTGGGAGCTGTCTCCGGCTCCA
>Ga0194125_10002526_pt1 | contig 30184 bp, 27 predicted proteins | sample TA2KigC250mmetaG_FD_148626 | JGI IMG/M metagenome (GOLD analysis project Ga0194125, IMG submission 148626) | Freshwater microbial communities from Lake Tanganyika, Tanzania - TA2015034 Kigoma Deep Cast 250m | ecosystem: Environmental > Aquatic > Freshwater > Lake | place: Tanzania: Lake...
GACCGCTGTCTTTCTACACCCCCCACTGCCCTCCAGGGAAAGAAGGACAGCCAGAAGAAGAGAAATCGTAATCTTACCTCTCCGTGCTCATTTTTCGATTAGAAAAGACTATTCAACCTTTTCAATGTCAGGAACCGATATCTAATTTTCATCTGGCAGGGAATGCCAAGTGCACCAGCCGGCCAGCTTGACACGGTGAACCTCATATTGATAGACTTCTGGCGGTGGTGGTTGCTTGGGTGCAGCATTCCACAGTCGCGGCCCCGTAGTGTAGCGGTCTAACATGCCACCCTGTCACGGTGGAGATCGTGGGTTCGAATCCCATCGGGGTCGTTTCGAATTTAAAATCGTCATCTGGTCGCTTGTTTAGCTTTGAAAAGCAGAGAGTGCGAGTCCGAGGTTCCAAAATACGTGAACTATCAGGAAGCCTGCATGTGTTCGACAAGTTCTTTTTCATAGTGAACTCAGATAGCGATTTCAGTGTTTCGGGCTTTTTCAATATCTTGAAATAACAAGGTGTGAACCGTAGCGGTGATTTCTACGTAGTTCTAATCCTCGCCACGACTTACCTAATGTTTAAACTACATTCACTAATCTTTTTGTCTGGAGGTAATGAAACGGGCTTCTGTGCAGCAGGACGGGACTACCGCCTTCGTTAAAAGCGCGCTTTACCTCTCTCCTTAACTACTCAGCAGTGAAGGGCTTGTCAATACGGGCAGCCTTGGTCTCCGAGAGGAACTTCTCCGTAGCCGCGCTCACAATATCGCCGGTGATGAACACCACTCTCCGGGCTAATGACTTGGCTATCTTTTGAATACGCCTGTATAATTGCACACAGTTCATGCCCAGCATCTATCTAATCTTGACAGACAAAACTGCCTTGTATTACACTTTAGCCTTTAGATGGGCTATTACTTCAAATCCACTGATAGAGCAATAGACACTTAGACCCCATTAAGTGCTTTTTTATGGGTATAGGTAGTACGCAGTTCAATCTAGTGTGGTTGCACTATCTCAATATCAATTTTAGTATAGAGAAAGGAGTTAGTAAATGGACCTTGTATGGATAGCAACAATAAGTGGAATCATCGGGTTAGGCTTTGCCGGCTTCTTAGCCTATTTTGTGCTAAGACAGGATGAAGGAACAGAACAGGTAAAACAGATATCAGCAGCCATTAAAGAGGGGGCCATAACATTTCTAAACCGGGAATATCGAATACTGGGCATCTTCGTGATTGTTATCGCCATTGTGCTAGGTGTAATACCGAATCTTGGCTGGTGGGCAAGTCTAGCCTTCGTTTTCGGGGCTATATGCTCTGCCGTAGCTGGCTACGTAGGTATGAACATAGCTGTCAGAGCTAACGGAAGAACGGCTACCGCAGCCCAGAAGAGTCTGAATGAAGGATTAAAGGTCGCATTCCGTGGTGGCGGCGTAATGGGCATGTGTGTAGTCGGTATCGGATTAGTTGGCTTGACTATCCTCTACTTCGCTTTTCACAATCATCCTGATTTTATCAAGATTCTACCTGCTTTTGGCGCTGGCGCCTCTGGAGTAGCTATATTTGCCCGAGCAGGGGGGGGTATTTACACTAAAGCGGCTGATACAGGTGCTGACCTTGTTGGGAAGGTGGAAAAGGGAATCCCAGAAGATGACCCAAGAAATGCCGCTGTTATCGCCGATTTCGTTGGTGACAATGTCGGTGATGTCGCTGGCATGGGTGCTGACCTCTTTGAGTCATACGTGGACTCTATCATTGCCACTATCACACTGGCTGCTGTAGCCATAGCTGCTGGCATTGTTGGCAACGAGACCACCGCGTGGTACTTACCACTCATGGTAGCTGCTGGCGGAATTATAGCCTCGATTATCGGAACCTTTGCAGTTAGAGTGGGCAACAAACCACAGATGGAGGCCTTGCTTGGCGCTCTCCGCTATGGGACCATAGCAGCCTCGATACTCACTGCAGCCTTTTCATTCCTAGCGGTATACTTTCTAAAGGCCGATATAGGTGTATTCTGGGCAATCCTCGTTGGCTTGATTGCAGGTATACTCATAGGAGAAAGCACAAATTACTTTACCTCATACGCTTACCGACCGACCCGCAACATCTCTGAAGCTTCACAGACTGGTGCTGCAACAAATCTGACCAGAGGGTTCTCAAATGGTTTAATGAGCACTTTGCCACCTATAATCTGTATCTCCATTGCCATTTTTCTAGCCTACAACTTTGCTGGCTTTTACGGTATAGCTATCGCTGGTATCGGGATGCTGTCTACTTTAGGAATTACTCTTGCCACTGATGCATATGGACCTGTAGCTGACAACTCCGGTGGCATAGTGGAGATGTCAGGACTACCTCATGAAATTAGAGAGCGAACCGACGCATTGGATTCATTGGGGAATACTACAGCCGCTACAGGTAAGGGATTTGCTATTGGCTCAGCAGCACTTACAGCTCTAGCATTGATGTTATCCTATACCCAGATGGTAGGAATCGAGTTCAGTAGATTTACCCTACTAGAGCCTAGAGTACTCATAGGTCTGCTAATTGGAGCTATGTTGCCAGCTATCTTTTGCAGTATGACCCTGACTGCTGTCGGTAGAACGGCATTCTCTATAATCAATGAGGTCCGTCGACAGTTCCGTGAGATTAAGGGATTGATAGAAGGAACAGCAAGACCCGAGTATGGTAAATGCGTTGATATATGCACAAAGGCTGCACTTAAAGAGATGATTGCTCCTGGCTTGATGACCCTTATCGCCCCGATAGTGGTTGGGTTACTACTGGGGCCGGTAGGGCTCGGTGGTTTTCTTATGGGAGCCATTACCACCGGATTTCTTCTGGCTGTAACGATGGCTAATGCTGGTGGTTCATGGGATAATGCTAAAAAGTGGATAGAGGCAGGCAATTATGGAGGCAAAGGCTCTGATGCTCACAAGGCAGCCGTTATCGGTGATACCGTGGGTGACCCGATGAAAGATACTTCGGGGCCTTCGCTAAATATAATGATAAAGCTGATGTCAATAATTGCCTTGGTTCTAGCGCCAGTATTCGTCGGTTTTCCCGGACTGATTTAGTATTTTTCAGTCAGGAAGGGATTCATCTTCCGCTCGGCACCTATAGTAGTTTCAGGCCCATGGCCAGGATAAACGATGGTCTCATCAGGTAGAGTCATAAGCTTATTTTGAATGCTGTCCATTATCTGGGCATAACTGCAACCCGGAAAATCTGTTCTGCCGATGCCGTAGTTGAACAGGGTATCACCACTGAATAATACACCATTACCATGTAGGCTGATACCACCGGGACTATGCCCTGGCGTGTGAAGGACGGTGAAGTGTAAGCCATCTATATCTACCTTATCACCATCTTTTAGCAATCTATCTGGCTCAGGTAAATTGCTGAATGAACCCCCCATCATAGTCGAGAGCATCCGAGAGAATACCCCCAATCCTGCATTTGCCTCTGCTTCATGAAGAGCAAACTTAGCTCCCGTTGCCTCTTTAACTGGCATAAGTGCACCAACATGGTCAACATGCACATGAGTCACCACAATTAGCGGTACTGTCAGCCCTAAGTCATTGACAGTCTTTAGTATCCGCCTAGCTTCGGCTCCGGGGTCAATAATCATTGCCTTTTTACTCGACTCTGAGCCGACAATATAGCAATTACTGGCAAAAGGTCCGACGACAAGAGTTTTTAAAATCATTGTTCATGCTCAGCGTAAGGGTAAACAAGCAAAAAGGCCGAAATTACCAGAAATGGTCTAAGTTGACCTTATTTCCTCACGCATAAACTTAATATACGAGCCAGCAAAGCACAAAGCAGTCAGCGCTATCAAGGTAGTTAGTTGAGGCCAGATAATCAACAGGCTCTGCCCTAAAGGCAAAGGTGTTGGTATCATACCAGCAGTGTAGATACTTACCAGCATCAAAGTTGAACTGGGATTTCCCAGTTCAGGCATCAGCAAAACCTGGACGGTTTCCCCATAGAGAGTGTTGGGCGAGATGCGGCTAATTGTCCGATAAATCTCATCATTCTTGACTATCAACTCTAAACTTGAGTTTTCATCAATGGGTACTACAGCTCCAGCGATAACTCCAGCTAGCATAGACATAAATAAAAACAGGAATATCCACAGAGCTATCGAAGCTAAAACTGAGGTGGCCATCCGACTGAAGAAAACTGAAAAAAGGACAGCTAAAGACATCCAAAAGGCACCATAGATTATACTCACGAAGATAAAGGCAAAAAGTCTGAGTATCTCCTCGGCAGTTGGTGGCACACCAATCATGCGCAACCCCATGCCAGCAACAAGAATTACTATGCTCACCACCAGTATCGATAGAGTGACCAGGCCAGCCAGAAATTTCCCATTAATCACTGAATCCCGATAGAGGGGCTGTGACAAAATGCGACTGAGATTGCCGCTTGCTCGCTCGCTGTTTACGGCATCAAAACCAAGAGCTATACCAACTATAGGTATGAAAAGTGAGAGAAAGAACGGGAAGGAAAAGGGTAGGGTTTCACCAGATACGATAAAAAGCCTCAAAAAAATGAAGTGGGTATCCTCGGTTACTCCACTTCTTATATTTTGAGCAGCAACATAAATAGTCGCCACACCAGCCAGGTAAACCAAAAGCGATAGTATTATGAATCGCCTACTATTAAAGTGGTCAGCTAGTTCTTTCCAAAAAACTGCCATTAAACCAGACATAGCTAAGTCTCTCGAAAATACTTCATATAGATGTCATCAAGCCCATACTCTTCGAGCTTCATCTGAATCAACAGGCTATCACTATCGGCAACCACCTTGGCTATTTGACGCCTCAGGTCTTCATCACAGCTAATCAGCAACAGGTCATCAGAACTTTCTACGCCAGTCACACCTTTGATATTCCGTATGGATTCAATAAGCTTCGGGGTGGGCTGTGATACCTGAACCTCTATCCTAACCTTGCCACCTCCAATAGCCTCTCTACCAAGTTCATTTATTGAGCCCTGGACTATTAAGCGACCCTTGGCTAATATTCCGACTCTAGTGCAAATCTTCTGAACTTGATGTAGCTGGTGAGAAGATAGAACGATAGTTACTTTCTGTTTAGCCATGTTTGCGATAAGGTTGAGAACCTGGTCGATGCCTTCAGGGTCTATGCCTGCTGTGGGCTCATCAAAGAAAGCCACTTTGGGGTCTTTAATCATAACGTCGGCAATTCCCAGACGTTGTTTCATACCATGCGAGAAAGTGCTAACCTTTTGTTCTGCAACTTCTGAAAGGCCAACCATATCCAAAAGTTCACCGCCCTTTCTCGAGGCAGCTTCCCGTGGTATGCCATTTAATGCTGCAGTATATTCCAGATTCTGCCTGGCAGTTAAATCCTCATAGAAACCGACTTTTTCTGGCAAATATCCGACAACACGTTTCACCTTGAGTGGTTCTCTCGTAGGGCTATAACCACAGACTTTAGCAGTGCCTGACGTTGATTCAGTGAGTCCAAGTAACATAAGTATAGTCGTCGTTTTTCCAGCGCCATTAGGACCAAGAAAACCGAAAACCTCACCTTCATTGATGTGAAGATTCAACTTGTCCACGGCAATTTTATTGCCGTAGACCTTGGTTAAACCTGTGGTTTCAATAATGCTCTGCTGGCTCATTCTTCCTTTAACGCCTTCCTAGACGCATAAACATTACTGCCAGCCCGACAATAACCAGAACTACAATACCGATGCCTACCCACCCCCAAATTGTCGGTGTTAACACAGTTACCCTGATATCCAGACTATCGAAAGCATACTTGGATTCAGGCTCAGATGATATGTTCAACATGTAATCACCAGATATAGTCTTCTTGTCTGGCTTTATGTTAACCTGAATCTCACGCTTACCACCCACTGGCAATGAATCTATCTTCTCAGGGCTAAAGGTAATACTCCAGCCAGTAGGTCTGCCGGTTATCTTAGAACTGAAGTCTATTTTCTCAAGGTCTGCCGACCCAGTATTGGTAATAAATATCTTTAAGTAGTTATCACTGCCAGCAGTGGCATTAGTATTTAACCGGCCAGTGTCTGTTTTTAAATCAAGGTCATATTTGGCAGTAACTATAGCTTTCAGCTCAATACTGCTTTTTAATGTACCTGAAACAACTTCCAGGGTTACGCTATAGTCGCCAGGCTCTGGCACTAGCCAGACATATGGCCTTATTGTGACCCTGAGAGTATCAGGATATGTCTTTTTCGGGTCGAGGCGGATGGCGGCTATCTCTGTTCCCTCGCCATAGCCTGGAGTGATTGAATAATTGAAACCAGTAGGCACCTTGACCTTAAGGTCGAAAAGACGGGGTTCTTCGCCACCTGTGTACTGTAGCTCAACACTGTAGGCAAAATAGGTGCCAGCATAGCTGCTCAGCACAGGATATTGGCAACTGATTTTGATTTCTTCATTAGAAGGTGATTTCTGGCCTGGTGATGGCACAGATAGGTCAACACCTCCATTTGACATGGCCAAGACGGCTGGTGGAATTACCAACCCACCAAATGCCACCAAGAGCAAAGCAACACATGTTAGATAACCAGTTACTTTAAGTCTGCTCATAGATAAAAACCTCCATTAAAATAGAAGCCCTGTCCAAAGACAGGCATCCCATTAAATCAAGAAACGCAACCTACAAATACATTACTTTAACGAAAATGATTCTGGTTGTCAAGTTGTTCTGTGCGGTGATGTCTGTGCGGTGAAAACAGTGGTGTAGTTCGTTTACGAAGCTATTACCTGGGGTTGATTTGATGGATTGAGCTATCGCATCTATTAGTCAAGATTTTAGGAAGTTGTTCAATTCACTTCTTGTCTGCCCTGATATCAATTGCCCGACTTGAGATAGATATTTTTGTAGCAAGGCTTTGCTTTGCTCCGATGTAGGCGATGTTTTTTTCTCGTAGAACTTGACTAGGATTCTGTGACAGTTGGCACAGACGCCCATATTTTCAGTGGTCGATTGAGGGTGCTGAGACCATGCGTTCAAGTCGTGCTCCTCTAGTAGGTCAGGATTAGAGCAGTCGCACAGACTACATTTCTTGCCGAGGCTTCTCGTGGCAAGCACATAATTGTTCAGCCTCTGGTATTGGCGTATCACGTTCTCATTGGCTGAAAGAAGTTCCGCATGGAGCACATGAAAGAAGGAGGGGGGTAATATGGTTTCCAAATGTGAGAGGTACTTGGCTATCACAGCCTCGCTGCCCTCTGAAACTAAAGTCCAGGAGCAGCGGTGGATAGCTCGATGGCAATTGACGCATAGGTGCAGGCTTATCGAGGGCTCCGAGTAGCCGTATTCACCGGAAAAAGCTACTAGATGGTCCTCAAGGATATCCGGGTTATCATAACCACACAGGAGGCATTTATTTTCTTGAAACATTGGTAAATCCTCTGAGGTTGACAAGCCCTGCATTCTGAGTATAATCGGTCATTGAAAATTATACAAGTGGATGGCATTTCTAAAATGGATAAACTTGAAGCCATAAGACAGATACTAACGGCAAGTGATGATCTGAGTTGTGTTGAGGAAGCAACCCAGCCACACCATCTACGCCGTGGTTCAGGTTACTACCGTTCTTACGGCTTCAAGGTAGCTCCCAAAATACCAGTATTAACGGCTCAGAGCCTGTGCAAATTTTCAGATGGACTGGCTCGTCAGCTAATTCCAGTGGGGCCGCGCAGCATAAGCTGGTGCTCCATATTTGCTGGTAAACGAGAGTCGGTGCGGATGTCTGCTCTGTATTTTTGTGAAGCCACTACAGAGGTCTCCGAGGGCGTAGAAATGAGAATAAACGTCTCCTTTTTTCCCTGCCAGGTGATGGCAGAAAATGTAGGCTATCGCGGCATAATAGAGATAGGAGGCTATGAATGCCCTGAACCCTGTGAGCTTGCCTCAAAATGCACCTTCAAGGTCTCCAAGTGGAGAACTCTGAAGAGATTGCTCTAGGGCAATCCATAGCCTCCTTCTGGTTTAATAATCCTTTACAATCCTATGTGGGTGATACTATTTCGGGAAAACGTCAGAGAAGGTAGAGGTAACAGTGCCCTGAGGGCTAGTGAAATTCATATCGCCATTCACGCGAATCTTGAAGGCGAGGTCAGGAGCCTCAGTCCACCATTTCTTGAGCATGTCACTCCAGCCCATACCCAGCTCTTTCAGCATCGGCGCGTGAGCTCCAGGAACCAATAGGCCGAGCTGGGTTGTTCGGGTGGTAAACAAGGCGTTCAGTCTTAGCTGGTTAGTTGTGTTGGCTGGAATCCACTGCTGCTCGTAGGCAGATGTAGCCCCTACAGCAAACCATTTGCCTGGTGCTCCTTCAAAGTCAATGGCGGCGCGTGCTGCTTCAAGCTGGATGGGATAGCCATTTGGATTGGTCACATCGAAGATGAGCGCCAGCATAAAGAAACCTACACGTGATGGGTCGTATCCGGTAGGAAAATCCTTAGCTAATGCTTCATACGCCACCACCTCGACTCGGTTAAGCTTGACCTCTGGGGCTACCGGTGAGCCAGATGGTGCACAGCCACTCAAAGCGGCCAAACCAATGATTGCTACCAGTAACAGCGCTGGTAAGATCGAAAGATATCGTCTCATTTTCCCCTCCTTTCCAGTTTATTCTATTGGAAAAAACCAATTTGCTCTTGAGCCTTTGTGATTATTTATGCCAGCCAGCGTTTCTTGCGCTTGTAGTGCTTTATAGTACGGAAGCTTTTCCGACCACCGGCCTCAGTCAATCCCAAATAAAACTCCTTGATATCGGGATTGTCCTTCAACTTCTCTGAAGGGCCCTCCATCACTATCCGCCCCAGTTCCAGCACATAAGCATAAGGAGCAATGGTCAAGGCGAGCTTAACATTCTGTTCCACCAGCAAGATTGACAATTTCTGCTCTTCATGCAGGACTTTGACGATATCGAAGATCTCCTTGATTAGCATCGGAGCTAGCCCCATGGAGGGTTCGTCGAGGAGAACAAGCTTGGGTCCTGCCATCAAAGCCCGGCCAACCACAGTCATCTGCTGTTCACCTCCGCTGATGAAGCCAGCAGCGACGCCACGGCGTTCGCAAAGGCGCGGAAAATAGTGGTAGACTAGTTCCAGACGCTGCTTAAGATTACCTCCGTCCTTGACACAATGAGCACCGACTATGAGGTTCTGTTCCACAGTTAGATGCTCGAAGACCCGCCTCCCCTCCATCACCTGGAATATGCCCTTTCTGACTAGTTCATCAGCAGATTTTTTATGTATCAGCTCATCCAAAAATTCGATGGAGCCATCGGTAACCTCTCCATCCTCATGTTTAAGGAGCCCCGAGATGGCTTTCAGGGTAGTAGTTTTACCTGCTCCATTAGCCCCTAACAGTGCGATAATACCCCCATCGGGTAACTCCAAAGACAATCCCTTGAGTACCAGGATTACCTCGTGGTACATTACCTCGATGTTATTGAGCTTCAAAATCGGTTTGGTCTTGACTTCCGCCATAAAGCAACTCCCCTACGAGCAAACTGAATGACTACCAGTAATCATTACTTTAGTAGCCGAGCCACTTGGGCCATAAATCGGGATATATCGCTTTCATATCTAAAAAGCCGCGGTCGACGATTTTACCACCTGATATTTGAGCCATCAGTATCTTAGTGGCAGGGCGATGGTCTGTGGCAGTATAGACTCGTGGTGGTACACCATAGTTTTCGGAACATTTATAGGGAGATGTGTTCTCCATATAGGTCTTCAGCTTCTCTCGGGTAGTGGCAAGGGCTGTTGGCGATAGGTCGAGTTCACCAGCCGCATCCATTGCCTTCAAGGCGTCAACCATGATATTGACCTTCATCCAGGCCTGCACCGTGCGAATAAGGCGAGCATCAAACGGAGTACCTGGATGTATTTTCTGGCAGTACTCTACCACCTTGCTCTTCCAGGGATAATCCCAGACGAAGTAAGCGACAGCACTCGGTGCAATTGTTTCTTCTACGGCTGCACCCCCCAGCTTGAGCAAGTTCTCATCAAAGCCCCAGTTATTGACAATATGCATTGTTGGCTTGCCTGGTCCGGAAAGCCCCAGAGTATAGAAGTCTTTGATTGTGGTGGCTACTGACATGGTGGTATTGCCATGCCATACGATATGGGGTGGATTTTCCTTAACTGCCAGAACCTGGCTTTTGGTATCCAGGGCGAACAAGCTAACGTCTTGGTCCTTTATCAGCTCGCAGCCGAGTTTTTCAGCTAGCTCTTTTATAGCCTGAACCGGTGCTGTAGAATAAGGCGTACCGAAAGAACCGAAGAAGACAAACCTCGGTTTCACCCCGGCTTCCCGCTCTGCCTTATACCTGGGGTCTTTCATCCAGTAATTGTCCCACCAGTACTGGAGAGCTGCTCGGGCATTTGTAGAGTAGTCGCTACCGTAAACAAAGTTATACGGGGTCTTCGCAGGGTCGCAGAGATGGCCGGAGAAGGAGCAGGAAAGATAGACAATCTTGTCCTTGTTGATCGTCGGGCTTAGGGCCTCGGTGTCGCCGGTGCCCCAACCCCACACAGCAACCACCTTATCGAAATCACGGAAACGTTTGTAGGTGGTTACAGCTTCAGGAACGCGGTAGCCATAGTCATACTGGAACATTTTGATTGGCCTGCCGTTAATGCCACCCTGGTCATTCCAATAAGCTACTGCCTCAACCATTCCCAAGGCCATATCTTTTCCCACGTCAGAAGTGGCGCCAGTCATATCGTTGAGGGAGCCTAATTTTACAGCCTCCACCGGCGCTGCTGGCTTTGGAGCACATCCTACCAAGACCAGTACTGAAACGAGCAATATACCCGCCACTAATATAAAACATCTTATTCTCATTACTTTTACCTCCTCATTTAGAATGTCAAAAAAAACCTTGGTGCGCTGTCCTTCCACCTCAACTCAATATCATCACCTCCTTTATCCAGCTATATTTGGCTTCATTAGTTAGCCGTTTCAGAGTCAGCTATCACTCTGTACCTCCTCACCTAATAAGAAAAGGGCCAGAGGTGTATGTAGTTCTTAATTTGCCACCAGCGGTAAGAAAGTCCATTGGGCTCAAAGATAAGGAACAATATAATCGAAAGCCCAAAGACGAGGTCCTTAAGATAAAGGAATTTCTCCGTGGCCCCGGGCAGGACCCCAGCTAAGGGCACCAGCACTAATTTAACCAGCTCTAGGACACCGGTCATAAATATGGCACCGTAGATATGACCATACATGCTGCCAACACCGCCGATGAGAATCACTCCCACCAGCCAGAGGCTCCAGCCGAATGTGAAGTGTTCCGGGCTGACGATAGTAAGATTGGTCAGCCAGTAGCAGCCAGCCAGCCCACCAAGAGCGCCAGCGATGAAAAAGGCCAATAGCTTGTAATAAATAATGTTGACTCCCAGGGCTTCGGCAGCGATATCGTTATCACGGATTGCCATCCAGGCCCGTCCTACCCGGGTACGCATCAGATTAGCCATGAACACCTGGACTATGATGACCAGGATAATCATCCAGATGTAAGCATCTTTGGTGGAATAGATTACCCAGGGGCCAATGCTGAACATCTCTGGCTCTACGGCTAGAACGCCACCGCGTCCCTTGCCTGCCAATGGGCCCAGGTATTGTGTAAGGATTATGTCTGTAGTGATGAACTGCATGGCCATGGTGGTCATAATTAGATAAAAGCCTTTGACACGGACAGAGGGAAGGCCAAAGAGCAGAGACAGAAGACCAGCAGCAATCATGCCGATTAGGAAGCCGAACAAATAGGGCACATGAAACAGATACATGGAAAGGGCACAGCAAAAAGCGCCGAAGCCGATTGGTGCAGCATGGCCTAGCGTAACAAGTCCAGTATAGCCGATGAGGAGTTGTACACCTGCGGCTCCGAGGATGGTGTAGCCTATCATATTGAAGAAAGAAAGCCAGTAATCACCGACGAATAGAGGGACAATCACCAGGAGAATAACACCCAGTAACACCATTCTGACCCAGACAAAATTGGTTTTCCACCAGGCGTGGTCTGCGGTATAGCTATCGAAGTGGGTACCTGTAGGTAATCTCATCTTTGCACCTGCTGTTTACATCCTCTCAATCTTAACCCAGCCCCATAGCCCGTAAGGCTTCCACAACATGACAATCAGCATAACAATGAAGGGAAAGGTTGATTTTACTCCACCCGGGAAAAATCTGGAGACATAGGCATCGCCTAGGTTCTCCAGGACACCGATAATCAGACCGCCAGCCACTGCACCGGGTATGGAGTTCATACCCCCAATGACTACAGCAGGCAAAACTAGAAGCCCCAGGTAACTTATAGAGATGTTTAACCCGTTGATATTGCCTAACAAAGCACCGGCTATCCCGCAAGACATGAAGGCGATTACCCATGTCCAGCGATATACTGAGCTTGCGGCTATTCCCATTGACCTAGCGGCCATCTCATCATCTGCTGTGGCCTGCATTGCCAAACCCATGCGGGTGCGCTGGAAAAAATAAACCAGTATAGCCATCATAATCCCAGCCACGAGGAAGCTGTAGAGAAAAACCTGGCTGACATGTATCGGTCCCAGCATCAGAGGCTCCATCGGGAACACAGGTGGGGTAAAGACCCGGGTATCAGCACCCCAGATGAGGGCTACAATGGCTTGATAAGCAAAGTTGATGCCAACCGTGACCATAATCACTGAAAGGACTGGCTCACCAATCATAGGGCGAAGCCAGAGTCGCTCAGTGAGTATTCCAAGACCGATGGCGATGGCTAACATCCCCAGCAAGGCCACTATGAAAGGTAAGCCAAAAGTGGTGTAAAGGGCAAAACAAACGTAGGCTCCGACGAGGGTCAACTGGCCGGTGGCTAAGTTAACCACCCCTGAAGTCTTGTATATAATTGCCCAGCCCAAAGCGATACAGGCGTATATTCCACCCACCAGAAGACCAGTAATGACAACCTCAATAAAATGTACCATCAGCTCTCCTCAGTCACAAAGTTCACCTTCATTCCGTACTTCAGTCGAACCACTCTCCCATCTTCATAAGTAATGGTAGTATCAAGGTTAATGAAATCGTTATCGCTATAAAGTCCATCAACGACAGTCTTGTATCTTTCCTCCATAAACCCTCGCCTCAGCTTGCGTGTTCTGGTGAGCTCGTCATCATCAGCTTCAAACGTCTTGTAAAAATTGACGAATTTCTTGATGCGCTGGGCTTTAGGCAAACGGGTATTCACCTTCTGTACTAGTTCCAGCATTAGCTCATTGACTTTAGGTTCTTGAGAAAGCTCCGGATAGCTAGTGTAAGGAATGCCTCTATCATCAGCCCACCGTCCTACCGTACCATAGTCTATGCATACGATAGCTACAACATAAGGACGTTTGTCACCAATGACCCAGGCATCCTGAACATAGGGGCTGAACTTGAGCCGATTCTCAAGAATTTGAGGGGCCGAAAGTGAGCCGTCGGACAGGGTCATGACGTCCTTGGAACGGTCAAAGCAGATAAGGTGTCCGTCTTCGTCTACAAAACCGGTATCGGCTGAGTAGAGCCAATCGTCTGGGAGAAGTGTCTTTTTGGTCTCCTCATCCATCTTGTAGTAGCCTTTAAACACGCAAGGACTATGGGAGAGTATTTCGTTAGAATCGCTGATTCGAATTTCAGTCTCGGGAATGGGGAAGCCAACCGTGTCAAATTTAATATCGTCATTCCGGTGGATAACAGAGATACCTGAGATCTCCGTCTGGCCGTAAATTTGCTTCAAATTAAGCCCCAGAGCATGAAAAAAACGGAACTGTTCATCTCCTAGTGGAGCGCCGCCAGTATAGGCGTACTTTAGCTTTCTTAGCCCTAATGTATCCAGCACTTGGCGATGGCTTATCCAGTAGGAAATCCACCAAGCTACTTTCCAGTACCAGGGAATGGGTTTCTTTTCAAACTTCATATCGGCGACCTTGTAGCCGATTTTCATACACATGTCCCAAGCTTTTCTTTTAAGTCCACTAGCATCGGCATATTTCACCATGCAACTACGCACCATGGCCTCATAGTTACGCGGGGCAGAGAACATTACCTGTGGGCCAATCTCCCTGATATTTTCGAGGAAGACTTCTGGTTTTTCCGGAAAATTGATGCTGAAGCCAGCAATTATGCCTTCGCTAACTGACATCATCTGTTCGCCTATCCAAGCCATAGGCAAGAATGACAGGAACTCTGCATCTTCTGGTATAGGGTCAACCCAGAGCAAGTTTTTGCCCATGCTTAGCATATTGCGGTGGGTAAGGACTGCTCCTTTGGGCAAAGCTGTAGTTCCTGAAGTGTAGAAGATAAGACAGGTGTCATCAGCCTTACCTTCAGCTATCATCTTTTCAAACAGACCTGGAGTTTTTTCATCAAGTCCTCGACCCATTTCCTGCACTGCTCTATAGCTTATCAATATGGGGTCATGATAATACCGCATACCCTTAGGGTCTTCCCAGATTACTTTCTCTAGATTAGGGCACTTATCCCTAATCCATAGGCCTTTGTCTATCTCTTCCTGACCTTCGCCAATATAGAATCGAGCCCCTGAGTGACGGACAATGTATTCCACTTCGTCAAGAAGTGAATCCTGGAAGAGCCAGGTGGGAATAGCCCCGGCACAAAGCACAGCCATTTCAGCCCACAGCGCATGGGGACGGTTATCCCCGATGAAAGCGACTACGTCACCCTTTTGTAGACCTAGAGCCTTTAGTCCCAAAGAGAAAGACTTAACGTTATTGTAGTAATCCTGCCAGGTGTAAGGCTGCCAGATGCCAAATTCTTTCTCTCGCATGGCAATCTTTTTGACCCCATAATGACGGCACTTCTCCAGCCAGACTTTAGGCAAGGTTGTATCAGGATTGATTCTTATAGGTGGTTCAAAGTTGGACTCTTTAGTCTTGTGTGCTGCCATTATGAATCACCCGCGGCTGATATATGTCTCCTCCAGTTCGCCTAAGTATGCCCGGATAACTTGGGGGGCATGCTGCACTTTTTCTGGCGGCCCCTCGGCTATCTTTACCCCCCAGTCGAATACAATCACTCGGTCTGAGATATCCATAACCACCCCCATGTCATGCTCAACCAAAATAATAGTGCAGCTCCACTCCTTCTCTTCATTTGCGTCGAGGATAAACCGGGTCATGTCTTCAACTTCTTCTAAATTGAGGCCGGCCATCGGTTCATCTAGCAACAAGAGCCTTGGTCCCATGGCCAAGGCTCTGGCTAATTCGATGCGCTTCTGCACTCCGTAAGGGAGCATCCCGGTTGTCCGATTGCGGTAGATCTCTATCTCGCAGGTCTCAAAGACCTTCTCCTCAATCCATCTCCGATGCTTTGTCTCTTCTTTAGCCGCCCTCCCCCAATAGAAGCCACCGTCCAACCATCCTGTGTTCATCTTCATATGTCGTCCCAATTTCACGTTATCCAGGACTGTCATGCCTCCGAACAGCTCGATTTTTTGAAACGTTCGAGAAATGCCAGCATAGGCTCGTTTGTGCGGTGGCCAGTGGGTTATATCTTGGTTTTCGAAGGTTATCTTGCCAGAGTCAGGTCGATATCCCGGCAGACCATTAATGCAGTTAAGCATAACGCTTTTACCAGCACCATTGGGGCCAATGATAGAGAGGATTTCACCCTCCCGCACCTCAAAGCTAATATCGTTTAATGCCTGGAGGCCACCGAATGCCTTCAATACGTTTTCGACAATGAGTACGGGTTTGCCGATTTCCTTTTCGACCCTTAGTTCCTCTCGCTTCCACTCCATCCTTTTTGCTCCTGGCATCACCTACAGAGCCGGTTTAAAGAAGGCAAATGAGGTGGCATCAAATTAAGTATTTCTACTTGGGTATTTTAGCGGGTATTTTAACTGGATTATATGCTCTTGTCAATAGGTAATTTAACATAAAGTTTGTCCTGAGTTAGAAAGGGTATCAACTGAACGTTATTTTTGAGGTAGGCAGATATCCAGAAGTGGAGGGGAGCTGCTAGCAGATAGGGAGGTTTGCTATTTTTCTAAATCGGTTTCTTTTTGGCCTCAAGCTGTTCTAATTTCGCTTCAAGCTCTTTTTGCCTCAGGACCAAGGTTAGGTCACCGCGGGTCCGTTCCAAAATGCCGCGGACGGCGTCGGTCGTCCGCCTTAAGCCGTAGGTGATGCCTTCAGGGAAGTCCATGGTTACTAAGATGGCGTAGATATCATCCATTGTGGCTAATAATTCGTCACATCGTGAAAGGTCGTCTCTCCTCAGACTGTCCAAGAGGTAACGTCTGAGCTCACCTACTGCTTCTCCTAGGCCGTTTAGGTATGCTGGATTGCCAACTCCCAGCGCTTCCGGTCTGGGGAGTACGTTGCCTGTGACTATGGCTAAAGTTATGCTTGCCTCGGCAAGTTCTTTTTGGGCATCGTGGATAAAACCGGAGTGAAGTAAGTCATTGTGTTTCTGGAGAATGTCACGGTTTAAGTCTTTAAGCATAGCACGAGCTGAACTTAAAAGGTGCTCAGCTTTCGTGTTCTCCCGTCGGTGTACAGCGCGGATAGCATTAGCGCTGCAGCGTATTATCTCCCGGCAAAGGCGTAACGCATTTTCTCTTGCTGCGTCTTTAGCTGAAAAATCGAGGCGGATTTTTTCAGCGATGGCTTCCAGGTTCTTTGTGACCTTTTGTTTTTCCTTCAATTTCTTTTACCAATTGGCGCGTTGCCGTCTCTATATTTTCTTTAGCTATGACAGCGCTGATGACCGCTGCCGCATCAGCTCCTGCACTTATGACTTCAGCGATATTTTCTTTATTGATGCCGCCGATGGCAACTATGGGAATAGATATTGTTTGCCTGACCCGGCTCAAGTGCTCTAGACCAACTACCTTGGCATCTTTTTTAGTTGGGGAGGAGAATATGGAGCCTACGGCGACGTAATCTGCTCCTTCAGTTTCTGCTTTTTGTGCTTCGTCTAAAGTATGTGTTGATAAGCCAACAAGCTTGTCGATAGCTAATTCCTTTCGAATCACAGACAAAGGTAAATCTTTCTGTCCGATGTGGAGGCCATCTGCGTCAACTGCCAGGGCTATATCAAGGTGGTCATTGATTATAAAGAGGACATTGGACTTACAACATAAATCCTTCAGTTTTTGGGCTACTGTTAAAAATTCGCCTTTATTGCGATGTTTATTGCGAAGCTGAATAACTTTAGCCCCCCCATGAATAGCTTTGCTGGTGGCGTCAACTTCATCTCTATGCCCTAATGTTTGGGTATCAATAATGACATAAAGCCCGGTTAGACGCGCTATTTTTTGCCGGCGCAGTACCTTAGATGATAGTTCTCGCTCCAGTGTATAGAGGTTAAACCGTGCCTGCTCAAAGTTCTTTGAGCGCAATCCTGAACTTAAATCGGGCAGCTTGGCTAGCTCTTCTATAACACGCAATGCCTCTTCGACTCTTTTGGCGTTAGCTGTGATGAGTGCTGGTAAATCCTGCTTTTGACTGGCTAGTTCAATGTTGATTCCTACGTCTGACTTTGAATTTCTTTCTGATAAGCAGGCAACACTAAATTTGCTCAGGCTCTCGACCAGGTTATGCCGCATTGTTTTTAGCTGCTGAGTTAAGTCGACATCGTTTAAAAGAAAGCGAGCGATATCTTCGAGGAAACGCAATCCTTCGCCCATGCGGTTACAATTGGCATCAATGATACGAAGCGTCTGGTGCGGCACTTTGCAGGTCCTTTAGCGGTTCCGGGAGTTCACCTTCCCTGGCGGCTTGAATCTTCTGCTGAATCTCGTCAGGCATTTCCATGCCCATATCCTTGAATTTCTTTTCTGCCCATCTGCCTATGTTGCGTGGGTCTTTATAGTAGTCAGGGCTCGAGTACATGCCTGGCTCACCGCTCTCCTCGTGAATGGTCTTAATTGATTTGTAATGGGCAAATGTGGATATAATGCGCGTCAAGTTGGAGTTGCCGCAAATTGAGCACTTGGGCTCAAAAGAACTTGAAGCAGTCCTTACAAGAAAGCTACTTCTTTTATGACACGTTGAACAGTAAAATTCATAAACGGGCATGATATTAAACTTAACCTTCTTCGGGAGACCCACCAGCACCAGTACTGGCTGGCTCGGTGGGCATTTCCCCCTTTTCCATCCTTTCAATCATCTCTTCGTATTCAGGGGCAACTTCTTCGCCTTGACTCATTTTTCTGTTCCATTCAGCTAAAGCTTTTGGGTCGTTCATTAACATTCCTCTGGTCAGATGGGAATCGGAGAGTATATCATCATATATATCTTTATATGTTTTACTTCGTACAGAAAAGGTGGAGAACAGCCGGTGTAAGGCGTTGTTACCACACTGTGGACAAGAAAGTGACGTTTGAGAAAAGGTTGGGAGATATATTGTGACCTTACGGCGACAATGTCGACACCAGTATTCATAAAGCGGCATTGTTACACTCCTTGACTCAATTAAATTTTAACATAAACTGAAGGATACATGAAAACAGAATTCGCTAGTGCTCTTTATGTCACAGATAGCCATATCAATCCACTTAAACACACGTGTCCAGCCCATTTTCACAAATAGGCGAATTGACACTTGGGCAACACTCCATTAAAATCCAAACAGGTGATAACAAGTGAACAGTGACGAAATTAGAGAGGCATTTTTACGCTTTTTCGAGCGAAAAGAGCACCTCATTATTCCCAGCTCGTCTTTAGTTCCTCGCGGCGACCCAACCCTGTTACTAACGACTGCTGGTATGGTGCAGATAAAGCCATACTTTTTAGGTTTGGCTATGCCGCCCAGTCCTCGTTTGGCCTCGTGCCAGAAGTGCTTCCGCACAACAGACGTCGATTCAGTCGGCGACCCAAAGCACTTGACTTTCTTTGAGATGCTGGGGAATTTCAGTGTAGGTGACTATTTCAAGAAGGAAGCTATTGCCTGGGCGTGGGAGTTCGTCGCTGAGCATCTAAATATTAATACTGAAAGGCTGTGGGTGACCATCTATTTGGACGATGACGAGTCATTTAGCTATTGGCGAGAGATAGGCTTTCCTGAAAGCAGAATAGTGCGACTTGGTGAAAAGGATAATTTCTGGGGTCCAGCCGGAGATTCAGGACCCTGCGGGCCATGCAGTGAAATACACTACGATTTCGGTAAGGAAGCTGGTTGTGGCAAGCCTGATTGCCGACCTGGCTGCGACTGTAGCCGCTTTTCTGAAATATGGAATCTAGTCTTTACCCAGTATAACCAGGACCTCGATGGAAAGCGCACATCTCTGCCGAAGCCAAACATTGATACCGGGATGGGATTGGAGAGGACTACGGCTGTCATGCAAGGAGTGGCGTCTGTCTATGATACAGACCTCTTCATTCCTTTACGAGACAAGATATGCGATTTGACAGGGATGAAATACGGCAATGACAAAACTGCTGACCACGCTATCAGGATTATAGCTGAGCACAGCCGAGGTATCACTTTTCTTATTGCTGATGGCGTTCTGCCATCCAATGAGGGGAGGGGCTATGTTCTGCGTCGGGTATTGCGGCGAGCCTGCTTTTTCGGCGAGAAACTGGGCGCAGAAGGGCCTTTTCTTAATGAGATAGCCCAAACAGTTATCGCCAAGATGGGACACGTATATCCTGAACTCGTGAAAAACCAAAACCTCATACAGGAAGTAGTTGAAATAGAAGAGGAAAAATTCACCAGCACTCTGGATACTGGAATCAATTTGGTGGAAAAGGCTGTTGATGAAGCTGTTAAACAGGGAAGAAATTATATTGCAGGCGAAGAGGTCTTTAAATTTTGGGACACCTATGGTTTCCATCCTGAACTAACTGCCGAAATCGCCCAAGAGAGAGGATTAGTCGTTGACCTCGAAGGTTTTGAGGCTGAGATGGAAAAACAACGGGACAGGGCTAGGGCCGGTCATAAATTTGCCTCTGATAAGGGCATAGGAGAAGATAAGGCATTAGTCAAGTATATTCCTGAGATAACTGACTTTGTTGGCTATGACAAATTGAAGATTAACTCCAGGGTGAGTTACATACTTGACCAGGAGTCTGGCCGGTCAATAAAATCTGCCAGCAAAGGACGAAAGGTCGCTGTTGTGCTTGAGGAGACGCCTTTCTATGGAGAGATGGGAGGGCAGGTGGGGGATACCGGGAAAATAACTGCCGCCTCAAGCCAAATCGATATCACTAACACCGCTTGGTCTCCTTACGGTAGTCTAGATGAAGGTGCCATCGTTCACCTGGGTCAGGTTGTTAAAGGAACCATCTCGGTTGGTGATTCTGTTGATGCCGAAGTTGATGTAGGCCGTCGCCTTGATATTGCCCGTAATCATACGGCGACACATTTACTTCAAGCAGCTTTACGCCAGGTGCTAGGGAGCCATGTGTGCCAGAGAGGCTCTCTGGTGCATCCCGAAGGGTTTCGGTTTGATTTTTCTCATTTGACTGCCATCAGCAAACAGCAGCTTGATGATATCCAACATATTGTCAATGAAAGGATACGCCAGAATTTGCCGGTGAAAAGCAAGTTTGTTCCATACAAACAGACTATTGAAGATGGTGCCATTGCTCTTTTCGAGGAGAAGTACGGAGAGATGGTAAGGGTGCTGGAAATAGGCAAGCCGCCGGTAAGTGCTGAGCTGTGCGGCGGCACGCATGTTAATTCAACCGGAGAAATCGGCCTCCTCGTCATAACGAGTGAAAGCAGCATTGGTACCGGTCTGCGCCGAATCGAAGCTGTTACCGGACGGGGTGCTGAAGATTTTCTCCAAAAACGTCTTGGAGCATTGGAGGCTGCGGCCGAAGAGATTAGAAGTTCACCTGCAGAAGTTGCAGACAAGGTGAAAGCCCTCCTTGCCGAGCTAGCTTCCGAGCGTAAACGTTCTGCTTCTTTAGAAAGGGAGCTGTCACGGAATACAGTTGAGATTTTGCTTGACAAAACTGAGCAAGTTAGCGGGATAACGGTTTTAGCAGCCAGAGTCCCACCTTCTTCAATGCCCGCCCTCAGGGAGATGGGAGATTTATTGCGAGACCGTTTAAAGAGCGCTGTGATAGTTTTGGGCACAGTGCATGATGGCAAACCTAACTTTGTAGCTGTGGTGACCCCAGATTTGGTAGATGGGGGGTTACATGCCGGTGACATAGTGAAGCAAGTGGCTGCAGTCACTGGTGGCAGTGGTGGTGGCAAAGCAACAATGGCACAAGCTGGTGGTAAGAATAAAAATAAACTTGATGAGGCCCTTAGAACAGTAAAGCAGTTAGTACAGAAGGCTTGAAGCTCTGAGATGCGTACTTTGGGACTGGACATCGGAGACAGGAGAATAGGGGTTGCCATCAGCGACCCTGAGGAGATCTTAGCCAGTCCGCTGGTTACTATCACCAGGGACAACGATGATAAAGCTATAGATGCTATTGTTGAGCTTGTCAACAAGCACAAGATAGAACACATTGTGGTTGGTTTACCTTATTCTCTGAATGGCAACATTGGTAAGCAGGCTAGTAGAGTAATGGATTTTATTGAAAAACTTTCCAAAACCACCAGCGCCGAAATCGAGACAAGAGATGAGCGATTATCCACTGTAGCTGTTGAGCGTTTACTGATAGAGGCTGGCATTAAGAGCACCAGAGCAAAATCACGACGTGATGCTGCAGCAGCAGCCTTTATCTTACAAGGATACCTGGATAGCCTGAAAGTCTACGACCAGTGACACAGTTTATTAGCATTATTGGCTACCCACTGAAACATACTGTTTCTCCTGTTTTTCAACAGGCTGCTTTCGATTATTACCACCTTGATGTCCGCTATGAGGTGTGGGAAACAGAAGCTACAAATCTATCAGTTGTGATAAATCAATTGAGGCAGCCTCAAAGTCTAGGAGCGAACATAACTATACCTTATAAAGAAGCAGCACTGCATTTCTTGGACGAGGTTGATGATTTCGCCAGTTTTGCAGGTGCGGTGAATACCATAGTTAATCGAGGCAACAGGCTTGTGGGTTTTAATACCGATGGGTATGGCTTTCTCAAAGCTCTGCGCGAAGATGCTAAATTTGAACCAGAGAATAAGTGCATAGTAATCATTGGCGCCGGCGGAGCTGCCCGTGGAGTGAGTTTTGCACTTCTCGGTGAGAAGGTAAATTCATTAGTTATTTCCAATCGTACTTTGTCACGAGCTGAAAGCCTTGTGTATTCACTGACAAAGTATGCTGTTGCCAAAGGGATACATGCTGAGGTTATTGTTTCACCGTGGTATAGTTCGGAGTTTCAAGAGGCAGTTAAGAATTGCCACCTGATAGTCAACTGCACTACATTAGGAACAAAATATTCTGCTCAGGAAGGCCAATCACCCTTAACAGCGGATTTAATCCCTAAGGATGCTTTGGTTTATGACTTGGTGTATAATCCTTCGGAGACGCCTTTGTTGAAAGTGGCTAAGGAAGCTGGCGCTAACATCATCAGTGGATTGCCCATGTTAGTCTATCAAGGGGCTAGCTCATTTCAGTTATGGACGGGTAGGGAAGCTCCAGTTGACATAATGCTTTCAGCAGCTAAGCGAGCTTTGGTTAGAATAGGAGGTTAATGCATGAAGAAGGTAATAATCTTAAGTATAGCTATCTTGTTGGTTTTCATTGTTACATCTGCTGCTTGTAATCTTGGAGGGAATAAAGTTGCGGTAATCCCACTTAGCGGCCCGATTCAATCAGAAAGAACTGGGCTATTCTTCAGTGGCAGTGTTATCAGCCCAAAGATGGTCCGGAGCCAACTAGAGCGAGCCAAGAATGATGTCGCAATAAAAGCTATTGTACTTCAAATAGAGAGTCCGGGTGGTAGTGTGGCTGCTTGTCAGGAAATTCTAAACGAGCTCGCTCGTGTAGAAAAACCCATAGTGGTTAGCATGGGTACCATGGCTGCCTCTGGAGGGTATTACATTTCGGCAAAAGTTGACAAAATTGTGGCTTTGCCCGGAACTTTGACCGGCAGCATCGGGGTCATCGCTGAGGTGCCCAATGTAAAGGGATTGTATCAGAAGCTTGGTATAGAGATGGAAGTTTTCACGGGTGGGAAGTACAAAGACATGTATGCCGGGCTTAGGGAGTTAACTCCAGAAGAACGAGTGATTATGCAGGAGATGACTGACCAACTATATGACCAATTTATCCAGGTTGTGGTTGAGGGCAGAAGTTTGAGTGAACAAAAGGTTAGAGAGCTGGCTACAGGCCAACTTTATACCGGGGTACAAGCTAAAGAGCTGGGCTTGGTTGATGAATTAGGTGGACTTAATACAGCTATAGACCTGGCGGCCAGCCTGGCTGGCATCGAGAAGCCGAAAGTAGAGTACTACAAACGTGAAGCCCCCTCTTTACTGAGTTCTTTATTAGGTATGAATTTACAAAGATTGCAGAGTCTAATTCAGGTGCAGCCACTGGGTGTCGAAGGTATTATCCTCTTAGAGACTCTAAGTAACCCGTACCCACAGCCAGAATATCGGTAGGTGAGTCAGAGGGCTTAAGAATCATGGGGCAGTTCCATTTCCTCACTGCTGGCGAGTCACACGGCAAAGGTTTGATTGCAGTTATTGAAGGTATGGTGGCTGGCTTGCCTGTGAGCGAAGAATACATCGCCAGAGACCTTAAGAGACGGCAAGCCGGTTATGGACGAAGTGCTCGCATGGATATAGAACATGACAGGGCCGAAATTATCTCTGGTGTATGCCACGGGTTCACAATAGGTAGTCCGATAAGCCTCCTGATATGGAATCGTGTTTGGTGTGATTGGCAGGAGACAATGAGCATTACTCCAGTAGATAAGGAGATGCCGCCAATAACTTCGCCCCGTCCGGGGCATGCTGACCTAGCTGGAGTCATTAAGTATGGAGTTGGAGATATCCGTCCCATTTTGGAAAGGGCAAGTGCCCGAGAGACGGCAGCCAGGGTTGCTGTGGGAGCCATAGCTCGAAGGTTCCTTGAGGAGTTTGGTGTTATTATCCATAGCCACACCGTAAACATCGGCAAACACTGGGTTAAGCAGAACAAGTCAGTAGACTGGCAGCAAGTTGAGAATTCTCCTGTCCGTTGCGCTGATAGTAAGGCAGAGCAGGCAATGATGGCAGTCATTGATGAGGCTAAAGCGGAAGGAGACACTCTTGGTGGTGTTTTTGAGTTGATTGCCACCGGTGTGCCTGTTGGGCTGGGTAGCCATGTTCAGTGGTCTCGTCGGCTTGATGGTCAAGTCGCACAGGCGATAATGAGCATCAATGCTGTGAAGGGAGTTGAAATCGGAGCTGGTTTTTCTCTAGCCAACATGAAAGGTTCTCAAGCTCATGATGTAATCGAATGCGTTTCAAAAAGGACGGCTCTATTATACCGCCGAACCACCAATCGGGCTGGTGGTATTGAGGGTGGAATAAGTAACGGAGAACCGGTTGTAGTTCGAGCGGTGGTGAAACCCATCGCCACCCTCAGTAAGCCATTGCCATCTGTAGACCTGCGCAGCGGAAAGGCAACCAAAGCCCATTATGAACGGAGCGATGTTTGTGTTGTTCCTGCTGCGGGGGTCATTGGTGAGGCGATGCTGGCAATTGTTTTAGCAAATGCCATGCTGGAAAAGTTCGGCGGCGACCACTTAAAGGAAACGTTAGCTAACTATAATAGCTACATTAGCTCTGCCTCCTCTTTCAATAAACATGCGTCGTCGGAAAGTAAGAAATAAGAATATTGCTCTTACAGGTTTCTCAGCCACTGGCAAGTCAGTTGTGGCTAGAAAAGTAGCCGAATGCCTGAATTGGGGCTTTGTAGATACCGACGATGAAATAGTCAGAATTAGCGGCAAGCACATCCCCGAGATTTTTGAGCAAGATGGTGAGAAAACATTCAGGAAGCTTGAGCGTAAAGTATTGAGACAGGCTTGCCAGAAAGAAAAGGTGGTCATTGCTACTGGAGGTGGGACTATTGTTGACTCCAGAAATCAGGAATTACTTCGCCAAACCAGCGTGGTTATTTGCCTGGAAGCTAAGCCAGAGACTATTTATCAACGCCTACTTCGAGATACTCTCTATTCTTCCAACCCTGTAGTTCGCCCTCTACTCGCCGCAGATGACCCACTGGAGCGTATCAGACAGCTCAAGGCTTCACGGCAACATTGTTATGCTGTTGCTGATTGGACGATTCACACCGACAATCTGACTCTTGAGGAAGTAAGCCAGGAAGTGATAAGAGGCTGGCAATATATGAGCCAGCATCATACTGAAGGCAAGCAATCTTATGACGCTGATTTAGCTTGTGAAGTGAAGACATCAACAGCCAGTTATCCGGTGTTTGTTGGCTCGGGTTTGCTAGATAAACTTGGAGAAAAAATGAGACAGACTGGACTATCAGGCACAGCCAATATCATCAGTGATGAAGTCGTTTTTTCTATTTATGGGGCACGAGTTAAGAAAACACTGGAGAAAACAGATTTCGGCGTTAACTGCTGTGTAGTACCTTCTGGTGAAGCCACAAAGAATATCGCCCAGGCAGTCAAGATTTATGATTTCCTCATCGAGCACCGCACTGAGAGAACTGATATAATCGTCGCTTTAGGTGGTGGCATGGTTGGAGACCTGGCGGGTTTTGTTGCCGCTACTTTCTTAAGGGGTTTGCCCTGGCTGCAGGTGCCTACCAGTTTGATGGCTATGGCAGATGCCAGTATCGGTGGGAAAGTAGCCATTGACCATCCTCTGGGGAAAAACCTTATTGGTGCTTTCTATCAACCAAGCCTGGTCCTGGCTGATATTCAGACTTTGAGTACCTTGTCTCAACGAGAACTCACTTCAGGGTGGGCCGAAATTATCAAACACGGCTTAATCCTTGACGCGGACTTTTTCAAGCTCATGGAAGATAATGCCGATAATTTGATCAAATTGATACCTGATATTACCTCTGAAGTCATTGCCCGCAGTGCGTGCCTCAAAGCCCGAGTTGTTATGGAGGATGAGAAGGAGACCGGAAAACGCATCGTCCTGAACTACGGCCATACTATAGCTCATGGGCTTGAAGCTGCTACTAGATACCAGCGTTTTCTTCATGGTGAAGCAGTAGCTATTGGTATGATGGGTGCGTCTAAGATTAGTCATCGACTCGGACTTTTGCCACAAAATGCGGTAGAGCACCAAAAGACGCTTTTACAAAGATTCAATTTACCTACTGGTTGTTCGGGTATTGCACTAACTGATGTACTTGCTGCTATGGAGCTGGACAAAAAAGTACGAGGTAAAGCAATCCAGTGGGTTTTGCTTGAAGATATAGGTCGGGTAGTGATATGCAGTGATGTCCCAGAGAAGGAAGCCTTACGCGCCCTTAAAGAGGTAGTAAAGCCTTGAAAATCACTCTACGCAAGCAGAGTACGTTTTCGGATTATATCAGCGTCCTGAAACCTGTAGAAACCAGCCTGCTCACCTTTATTGGCATTTGCTCAGCGATTATTGCCGCCAGTGGCTATCCGTCAGCCAAAGCTTTTTTTCTCATCTTAATTGTTATCGTTTTAGGCAGTGCTGGTTCCAACGGGCTTACCAACTACCTTGACCGAGAAGTTGATGCCAAGATGGCGAGAACAGCCAATCGGGCTTTGCCGTCAGGACGCATTGTCCCTCCACAGAAGGTCTTGCCGCTTATAATCGGACTCCTCGTAACTGCATTGGCGCTAGCCTGGGTATTGCATCCCCTGTGTTTCCTGTTTGGCTTGATTGGCGTTATAGCCTCTGCAATCTGGCGCAAGACAATCTCGTGCACTTTTCTCGGCATGGTGGCTGGCTGTAGTCCGGTGCTTATCGGCTGGTTTGCTCTAAGGCCAGAGTTCGATATTACTATTCTTCTCCTTTGTCTCCTAGTCGCTATCTGGACCCCAATCCATGTCTGGAGTGTCATGATTGCCAACCGGGAAGATTATTTAGGTGCTGGATTAAACTATTTCCCACTAAGCTGGCAGGTCAAAGACATGGTGAAAATACTTTTCGGTTTGTCCATCATTCTCTATATTTTCTCCATTCTCATTTACTTTGCCGCTGATTTACGTTTGCTTTACCTGATTATGTCAAATATTCTTGGTATTTTGATGCTTTACGCCAATGCCCACTTGCTATTCTCAACGACATCAATAGCTGCCTGGCGAGTCTATAAACTATCTGCCTTTCCCTACTTGGGCATAATTTTCCTGACCATGTGTTTGGATATTTGGTTGATGTAGCATGAATACTGGCCTTATAGAAACATTAGAGACTGCCTTTCATCCAAGGGCTATTGCTGTAGTTGGAGCATCCGAAGACCCCTTTTCTTTTGGCTACCACTATGTGCGTCACCTTCTAGATTACGGCTATCCCGGACATATCTACCCAGTCAATCCCGGTAAAAAATATATTCTTGACCTGCGATGCTATCCAAGCTTGAGCAGCATCCCAGAACCAGTTGACTATGTAATTTGCTGTCTTCCAGCATCTAAAGTTCCTGATTTGCTCACCGAATGTCCTCCCAAGGGGGTAAAAGCGGTTCACCTTGTTGCCGGCCGTCTTAGTGAGACAGGGCGGCAGGAGGCTAAAGAGCTTGAAGCCAGGATTCTTCAGGTTGCCAGGAGGCTTAAAGTCCGCCTCATTGGTCCTAACTGCTTGGGGATATATTACCCCCGCGGAGGAATGGCACACAGCTATAATTTGTCCAAGGAAGCTGGCGCAATTGGTGCTGTATGTCAAAGCGGTGGTACATCTGCGTTGCTCGTTCGTTATGGAGAGTTACGAGGCCTTCGTTTTAGTAAGGTCATCAGCTATGGCAATGCCCTTGATTTGGACGAAAGTGATTTCCTGTGTTATCTCGCTCAGGACAATGAGACGAAGATTATCGCTGCTTACTTTGAGGGTATAAGGGATGGCAAAAAGTTTCTCAAGGTTTTGGGTGATGTGGCACGTGTTAAGCCAGTGATAGCCATCAAAGGTGGGCGCGGTATATCCGGAGCTAAAGCTGTTGGTTCACACACTGCTGCTATTGCCGGCTCTGATATTATGTGGAAAGCAGCTTTTAAAAAAGCAGGAGCAATACTCGCCAGTGACCTGACTGAGCTTGTTGACCTTCTCGTTGCCTTTTCTTTTCTGCCTCCGATTAGAGGGAATAGAGTCGGTTTAGTAAGTGCAGGTGGTGGCTTAACTGTAATGGCCGCTGATATCTGCGAGGAGGCTGGCCTTGTTGTGCCACCACTACCTAGTGATGTTAGAGAGAAGTTGAAGATAAAGGCACCTGAAATATGGGATTGGGTGGGTAACCCAGTAGACTGTTCAATAATGGGTGGAGTAGCTATAGGTTTTGCCGAAATCCTAAAAGAGATACCGAGGATGTTAGTCAATAGTTCTCATTTTGATTTTACTATCGCTGAATTTACAGATGACAACCCATTTTCGGAGGAGGTTTGGTCCAACATTGCTAAAGGGCAGACCGAAGCGTTCATTAACCTGTCTAGAGAGAAATTGATGCCTCTAATTGCCGTAGTTAGCAGTGGAGCAACCAGTTCTGACCGACTTCCGCATCAGCGATGGAAGATGCTCGCTGAACAGAGAGCTCGGCTTGTTGACGCTCATATCCCGACATACTCAACAGTAGCCGAAGCTGCAAGGGCTGTTCGGCAGTTTATAGATTATTGGCAAGCAAGAGCAACCACTTAGCTTTCAGTTTTCTGCCGTTGTCATCCATAAGCCCTTCGTCTAATCAAAACTGGGAGTAATAAAGATAAGAGAACATTTCAGGGTTTTAAAAACCTGCCCAGGCACAAAAGCACGCCTTGGAGAGCTTGTTACAGGTCATGGAGTAGTGCCAACGCCGGCTTTCCTCCCGGTATCCAGCCAGGGCACAGTCAAGACCTTAATCCCAGAAGAACTCAAAGACATCGGCATAACCATAATTCTGAGTAACACATATCACCTTTATTTGCGGCCGGGTATAGATGTTATTGAAAAGCTGGGTGGACTGCACCGGTACATGGCATGGGATGGCCCGATATTGACTGATAGCGGTGGCTATCAGGTTTTCAGCTTAGCCCGGCTGTGTCAGGTCGCCGATGAAGGCGTCACCTTCCGTTCCCATATTGACGGTAGCGAGCATCGACTTACTCCGGAACTTGTTGTTGAATTTCAACAGAAGTTGGGTGCTGACATCATCATGACACTGGACGAATGCCCGGCCATTGACACCAGTATGGCAAAAGTACGTGAAGCCGTGGACAGAACCTACTGCTGGGCAGAAAGATGCCGGGAGCGACACCGAGGCTCTGACCAGCTCCTTTTTGGGATTATCCAGGGCGGTATCTTTCCTGAATTAAGGCAGCAATCAGCAAAAGCCATCACTTCTCTGGACTTTCCCGGTTATGCCATCGGGGGTTTAAGCCTGGGCGAACCAAAAGAGCAGACCTGGTCGATGCTAGATGAGACAATGCCTTTCCTACCTGCAGACAGACCCCGCTATCTTATGGGTGTCGGCTCGCCTGAGGACATCATCGAAGGGATAAGCCGGGGGATAGACCTTTTTGACAGTGCTCTGCCGACCAGGGTAGCTCGGAACGGTGCCCTTTTCACCGTGCAGGGAAGGGTAAACATACGAAAGGCTATCTACAAGACTAAGGAGCAGCCTGTGGATGCCGACTGTGATTGCTATACCTGCCGCACCTTTTCCGCTGCTTACCTTCACCACCTGTTCAAATGTGAGGAGCTGTTAGCCTACAGGTTAGCCACCATGCACAACCTGCGATTCATCATCAGGCTGATGCAGCAAATAGAAAACGCCATTCAGCAGGGCACCTTTGCCGCCTTCAAAAGCGACTTCCTCAGTCAATATCAGGTTACCGATGAGGAAGTCCGGCTTGCCCAGAAGCAAAAATGGCTGAATTCACCGCGACATTGCGATGATACGGCTCTTTAGGCGTGGAAGCCCATAAATCCTATCACACAGATAAGAAAAGCAAGCAAAAATCCGCCGCTCCTTCGGTTTCCTGGTAGCGCATACGGGATTCGAACCCGTGATCTCCTCCTTGAGAGGGAGGTGTCCTAAACCCCTAGACGAATGCGCCATATAAACTGGCTGGGGATCCAGGATTCGAACCTGGCCTTACGGATCCAGAGTCCGCTGTCCTACCGCTAGACGAA
>Ga0194125_10002527_pt1 | contig 30180 bp, 22 predicted proteins | sample TA2KigC250mmetaG_FD_148626 | JGI IMG/M metagenome (GOLD analysis project Ga0194125, IMG submission 148626) | Freshwater microbial communities from Lake Tanganyika, Tanzania - TA2015034 Kigoma Deep Cast 250m | ecosystem: Environmental > Aquatic > Freshwater > Lake | place: Tanzania: Lake...
CGGCAGCGCTCAGCGCCGGCAGGCTCGGCGTGCGCTGCCTCGTGTTCGACGAGAACGAGATCCCCGGCGGCCAGCTCATCAAGCAGACCCACATGTTCTTCGGCTCGCGCGAGCACTACGCCCGCGTGCGCGGCGTGGACATCGGGCGAAAGCTCCTCGACGAGATCGCCGGGCTTCCGGTGACGATCCAGACCGGCGCGACGGTGCTCGGGCTCTACGAGGGCAACGTGCTGTCGGTCCTCAAGGACGACCGCCACTCGAGACTCGCCGCCGGGGCCGTCGTGCTCGCGACCGGCGCGTCGGAGAACGCGCTCGCGTTCGAGAACTGCGACCTCCCCGGCGTCTACGGCGCCGGCGCGGTGCAGACCCTCATGAACGTCCACGGCATCGCGCCGGGCCGGCGCGTGCTCATGGTGGGCGCGGGCAACATCGGGCTCATCGTGAGCTACCAGCTGCTCCAGGCCGGCGTCGAGGTCGCGTGCGTCATCGACGCCGCCCCCGAGATCGGCGGCTACCACGTCCACGCCGCGAAGATCCGCCGGGCCGGCGTCCCCGTTCTCACGTCGACGACCGTCCTCCGCGCGCTCGGGACGGACCGGGTCGAGGCGGCGGAGATCTGCCCGGTGGACCGCGACTGGCAGCCCGTGCCCGGCGCGGAGCGAACGGTCGAGGTCGACACGATCTGCCTCGCCGTGGGCCTCACACCCAACTGCGAGATCGCGTTCCAGGCGGGGTGCGCGGAGGCCGGCGTGCCCGAGCTGGGCGGCTGGGTCGCGACGCACGACGAGGACCTCATGACCGCGCTCCCCGGCGTCTTCATCGCCGGCGACGCATCCGGCATCGAGGAGGCCTCGACGGCGATGATCGAGGGAAGGCTCGCGGGGATCGCCGCGGCCGAGTTCCTCCGCCCCGACCTCGACCGCGAGGAGGTCCGAAGGCTCAAGGACGAGGCGCGCCGCGGGCTCACCGAACTCAGGGCCGGCCCGTTCGGCGAGAGACCTCGCGCGGGCAAGAGGAGGATGCTCGAGTCGTGGAAGAGGGAGGCCGTGGGAAGCCGATGAGCCACCGGGCGGACGGCGTGCTCAAAGCCGCGGAACTCGCGGGGGTGCTCCCCTCCCCCGAGCGGCTCGCGCGGGGGCCGGTCGTGGTCGTCGAGTGCGTCGAGCGCATCCCCTGCAACCCGTGCGTCGCGGCCTGCGCGAAGGGCGCCATCACCATGGAGGGCGACATTAACGAGCCCCCCCGCGTCGACGCCGAACGATGCGACGGCTGCGGCGTCTGCATCAGCGCGTGCCCCGGCCTTGCGATCTTCATCGTGGACGGAAGCCGAGGCGACGGCAGGGCGAGCGTCATGATGCCTCACGAGTTCCGGCCGCTTCCGAAGGTCGGCGAGACGGTGACGGCGCTCGACCGGGAAGGCCGCGAGGTCTGCGACGCCGTCGTCACGCGCGTGCTCTCGGCGAAGGCGCTCGACCGCACGCCCATCGTGACGCTCGATGTCCCCGCGGAGCACGCCATGACGGCGCGGCACTTCCGACGGAAGGCCCAGGCATGAAGGACGACGTCATCATCTGCCGGTGCGAGGACGTGACCTACGGCGAGATCGTGCGCGCGATCGACGCGGGCCTCAGGACGACGGAGGAGATCAAGCGGATCCTCCGGTGCGGCATGGGGCCCTGCCAGGGCAGGACCTGCTCGCGTCTCATCGCGAGGATCATCGCGGAGCGCACGGGCGCGCCGCCGTCCGCCGTCCGATTCCCCGCCGTGAGACCCCCATCGAGGCCCGTCGAGATCGGCGTCCTCGCCGGAAAGCGCCATGAAGAGAACAGCTGATTGCGTCATCGTCGGCGGCGGCGTCATCGGCTGCGCGCTGGCCTACTACCTCGCGCGCGAGGGCATGACGGACTGCCTCGTCCTGGAAGCGAGCCACCTCGCGGCCGGGGGGACGGGCCGCTGCGGCGGCGGCATCCGCCAGCAGTGGAGCACGGAGGAGAACGCCCGCTTCGCCATCGCGAGCGTCCGGGCCTTCGAGGCCCTCTCCGAGGAGCTCGGGACCGACATCGAGTTCCTGCAGGGCGGCTATCTCGTCCTCGCCTACACGGACGAGGACGTGGACCAGTTCCGCCGCAACGTGGAGCTCCAGCGCTCGCTGGGCCTCGACGTCGAGGTGCTCACTCCCGCGGACGTCCGCCGGACGATCGCCCCGATGCTCAACACGGACGGGCTGCGCCTCGCGACGCACTGCGCCACCGACGGCAGCGCGAACCCGTTCCTGACGACGGCGGCCTACGCGAACGCCGCGCGAAGGCTCGGGGCGGAGATCGAGCTCTACACGCCGGTCCGGAAGCTCCTCGTCGACGGCGGAAGGGTCCGCGGCGTGGAGACCGACCGCGGGGCCGTGAGCGCGCCCATCGTCGTGAACGCGGCCGGGAGCCACTCGGTGCTCCTCGCGCGCACCGTCGGCGTCGAGCTTCCCATCACGCCGTATCGCCGGGAGATCCTCGTGACGGAGCCGCTCGAGCGGTTCTTCGATCCCATGATCATCTCGTTCAGCTTCGGCATCTACTTCCGGCAGACGCGGCACGGCTCCGTCATCGGCGGGTTCGCGGACCCCGAGCAGCCGGGCGGGTTCGACGAGACCTCGAGCCTCGACTTCCTCGTGACGATGTCGAAGAAGCTCGCGCACCTCATGCCCGCGCTCGAGTCGGTCAAGGTCGTGCGCCAGTGGGCGGGGCTCTACGACGCGACGCCGGACGCAAGGCCTCTGCTCGGGCGAACCGACGGCGTGGAGGGTCTCCACCAGGCGAACGGGTTCAGCGGGCATGGTTTCATGATCGCGCCCGCCGTGACTCGCTCGCTCGCGCAGAGCATCGCGGGGAAGCGACCCGACATCGACATCGAGCCGCTCAACCTGAGGCGCTTCGCCGAAGGCAGGGTGAAGACCGAGCGTTCGGTGGTGTGAGGTCGAGCCGGGGCCGGTCGCCCGCGCCGCGCCCGTTTGTGCGCGCACGGCGCTCAGTGACCCTCGACGAGGCCCGCAAGCCACGACGGGCGGGGCGGGAACTCGGAGCGACCCTCGGCGCCGGGTGACGCGGCCCCGCCGTCCGGAGCGACCTCCATCTCGCGATACGAGAGAACCACGCCGTGGTACGCGACGCTCGCGCCGTCCGCGTCGCGCGCGACCACGCGGACCCCGTCGGGCCGTCCCCCCCCTGCCCAGAGAACCCGCCCCGACACGAGATCCGTGAACGAGCGGGCAAGGAACGCCTCGTCCGCGCCCGGGCCGCCGTGGGCGCTCCCCGCCGCGCCGACGGGCCGGCCGAAGGACGCGACGTACCCCACGGGATCGTCCAGGCCGCGACCGCCGCGTCCGCCTGCGGCCCCGCTCAGCGCCCCCTGGGAGCGCACCTCGAGCGACGCGAGGAAGTCGCGATGACCCGCCAGGAGCGCCTCGATCCCGCCGTCCAGGAGGTCGTTGGCCCAGAGCCTGTCCCTGACGTGGTCGATGATCTCGCGCAGCCGCCCGTACAGCAGCGGATACGGCTCGACGAGTGGCGCGACGCCGCCCGGCGCCGCGGCGGCCCCCGCATCCTGCGCTTCGTCGCCGCCTCCCGCGACACTGCCTCCCCGCGGCCCGCCGAACCCGACGGGGTCGCGGCGCGCCAGCGCCCAGCCCGCGGCGATCGTGGAAGCTTCCTTGGCGCCCCACTGCGGCGTCGTCATGAACGCGGGCGACCCCGGCGGCGGCGAGGCGGCGACCGCGGCGAGCGCGTACAGCCAGCTCGTCGGAAGATCGCCGGTCCACTCGCCGTAGGTCCGCACCGCAAGCTCGCGCCTGATCTCCTCGAACCCCCGCCGGTACAGGTCGCTCGCGAAGGCCTCGCGCCGCTCCAGGGCGCCCCGCGCCCACGCCGAGCCGAGAAGCCCCGCGAGGTCGAGCCCCGTCGGGAGCGGGCTGTCCGCCGGCCCCGCCAGGCGGGCGAAGTAGCGCGTGTCCGGCAGCGTGGGGCGCGCGAGGAACCTGAGGCCGCGCAGCTCGTGCGTCTCGAAGTGGGACGGAGCGACCTTCCCCACGAGCTCCGCGAACGCCGCCAGCTTCCCCTGGTCCGCCACGGCGTTGGTGTCGTACCCCTCGCCGAAGACGCCGTTGGCGATCTGCGCGTAGTCGCTGACGGTCGGGTCGCCCGACCCCCCGAGATAGAACGCGAGCGGGTCGTACACGCGCCGCCACAGCTCGAGCCAGTCGCCCGCCTCGCTCTGGATCGCCTCGGCCACGAGGAGCGCCTGCATCGTGAGCCCGTAGTCCAGGACGCGCCCCTCGGGCAGGGCGAACGCCATGCGGCTGTACCATGTCACGGCTCGGTGGAAGCGACCGAGGCGCTCGTCCTCAGCGGCGCGCCCGCGCGGCACGTAGGCGGAGTAGTCCTCGCCGGGGCCCGCGACCCCGTCGAGCGGCGTCGAACCCATGATCGGCGAGAACGTGATGCCTTCACCGCGCTCGATGAGCGCGAGCTCGCGCTCGACGAGCGCGCGCGCGGACTCCGGAGGGAAGTAGTCGCGGTCGAGCAGCGACAGGGGGACGGCGAAGAACGCGATGTTCCGTCGGGCCGCCTCCCGAACGGTCGGCTCGCTCGCTCGAAGGTACTGCTGCTCGGACAGCCTGACGAGGGCGCGGCTGAGATCGACGAGCCTGGCGTAGAGCACCCTGTCCTCGACGCGAAGGAGGACCTCCTCGAGCAGCGACCTCGAAAGCGCGAGCGCGCAGTCGGTCGTGATGAACGCGGGCAGGCCGGAGGAGTGCGCCTCGGCATAGGCCGCGGCGAAGTCGGGCGCGGAACCCGGCGTCACGGTGAACCCGGGATCGCCCGCCTGCGCGGAGGCGCGGGCGGCGGGCGTTGCCGCGACTGCGAGCGCGACGAGGAGCGCCGCGACGCGGGCGACGCCGAGCGGCCCTGTGGATCGTGCCATGAGTCCTCCCCCGCAGGGTCGGCTCGTGCCGACCTCTCGATGCGTCCGTCCGCGCCGCCGTCCGCAGCACGGGTGACCGGCGTTCCCGGCGCCCTTCGCGCCTCCGTTCAGGGCGCGAGGAGTCCCTCGGAAGCCGTCACCCAGAGGACCTGCGTCCGCCCTTCACCCCGCCTCTCGACGGAGTGTCGGAGCGTCCCCTTGAACTGGATGCAGTCGCCCTCGGACAGATCGTAGGTCTCCTCGCCGACCGTGACGCGCGCGGCGCCCACCGTGACGATCAGGATCTCCTCACCCTGATGGACCGGCCCGTCCACACGGCCGGGGCCCAGGTCCGTGAGCTCCATGACCCTCAGCCGTCCCGCCGGGATCCCCGCCGTGAGGAAGCTCGCGCTCGCGACGCTCCGCCCGGCGTCGGTGACGGCGCGCGTGGCCCGGTCGGACCGGCGCACGACCGACACGGTCGGGAGCTCCTCTTCCTCCACGAAGTACGTGGCCGGCTTCCCGAGAGCGCGGGCGATCCTGAGCAGGGCCCCCACCGTGGGCGACGTCCGACCGCGCTCGATCTCCGAGATGTGCGTGGGCGACATGTCGGCCGCGTCGGCGACCTGCTTCAGGGTCATGTCCCTGGCAAGCCGCTCCGCCTTCACCCGCCGGCCGAGCTCGCTCTTGTCGAGCATGATGCACCCCCTCCCACCTGCCGCGCCCGATCTCCGTCCGTCGTCGCGCGTGGGGCGGCCGGGCGGCCATCGGTCGGGGGCGTCAGGCGTACCGCGCCGACTTGATCTTCCGGGCGAACTTCGGGACGTACTCCTTCTCCCAGACGTCGTCCGCGATCGCCCGGTAGTCCCGCGCGTACTCGTCGATCTCGCCCTTGAGCTCGGTGACGAGCGTCTCCGCGCCCGGGTGCGTGGGGTGCGCGCCGCACTTCACGACGGCGTCGCGCAGCACCGTGGGTTCATCGATCAGCATGCACGGGGTGAGCATGTTCTCCCGATACGGCTGCCTGGAACGGATCGCCTTCATGAAGTCGGAGTTCAGGGCGTCCTTGAGCGACGTCTCTTTGATGTTGTCCACCGCGAAGTGGCAGAAGACACACGGCTCGACGTCGCCGTTGGCGTTGATGTGGATGTACTCGCGGCCTGCGGCGATGCAGCCCTCGACGTAGTAGCCGTCGTTCCAGAAGTCGCCGATGAAGATGGGCTTCCGCTCGCGCACCTCAAGAAGCCGCCGCCTGAGCCAGTCTCGCTGCTCCGGGGTCGGCATGAGGTCCGTCCGCGGCTCTCTCCCGATCGGGATGTACTGGAAGTACCACGCGACGAGCGCGCCCTTCGCGATCATCATGTCGAGGAGCTCGTCGCTCGCGATCTGCTCGAGATTGAGGCGCGTCTCCGTGAACGACGCGCCGAACAGGACGCCCGTCTCGCGCAGGGCGTCCATAGCCGACATCACGGTGTCGAAGGCCCCGGGCCCGCGACGCTCGTCCGTGAGCTCGCGGAAGCCCTCGAGGCTGATCATCGGCGCGACGTTCCCGCACTCCTCGAGGCGCTTCGCCACGCGGTCGTCGATGAGCGAGCCGTTCGTATAGAGCTGGAAGTAGACGTCGTCGTGCTCCCTCCAGATGTCGAACATGTCGGGCCGCGTGAAGACCTCGCCGCCGCTCATGACGATGAAGTGCGTGCCCATCGCCTTGGCCTCGGTGATGACCCGGTCGACGAGCTCCGTGGGCAGGCCCTGGTGCTGCTCGTACTCGCCGGCGTAGCATCCGGGGCAGCGGAGATTGCAGCGCATCGTCGGACTGATCACGAGGAGCATCGGTGGCCGGAACCCCTCGGCGGCCGGCACGTCGAACTCGCGCATGTCGGTTCCGATCAGGAAGGCGTTGACGAAGAGGTTCGAGATGAGCTTCTTCCGGCAGTTCGGCGAGAGCCGGTCGTACACCTCCCTGGCCATCATGAGCGCCGGGTGGCGGCGCTCGAAGTACTCCCTGATGGCGCGGATCGTCGCGCGGTCGCGCTCGACGCGAGTCAGCCGTTCGGCGAAGGCCGTGGCCCGGACGAGGTTGTCCACCGACAGGTGCGGCACGAGCCCCATGAGCGTCTTCGCCGCCTGGGCCTTCGTGAACCTCCTGAGACTCGTCGTCATACGGCAGTTCCTCCTCGCGCCGCCCCACGGGGCTCCTCGAGCGCGGGCTTCGCCGGGCGATCCCCGGCGAGAACCTCCTCGTACACGTCCGCGATCTCCCTGGCGACCCTGTCCCACGAGTACCGGTCCACGGCGCGCCGCGCCCGCTCGGCCATCCGCCGCCTCAGCCTCTGGTCTCGCGCGAGCGCGACGACCGCGGCCGCGATCTCGTCCGCCGCGCCGCGGCGCACGAGGAGCCCGGTCTCGCGGTCGCGGATCACCGCCCGGTAGCCCGCGATGTCGGACGCGACGATCGGGGCGCCGGCGGCCATCGCCTCGAGGAGCACGATCCCGAAGCTCTCGCCCCCGACGGCCGGGGAGCAGAAGACGTCGGCGCTCGCGAAGTGCCGCGCGAGGGAGTCGCGCGACACGAACCCGGCGAAGTGCACGGCGTGGCGGCAGGACGGCGGCACGAAGCCCTTGTAGTAGGCGGCCAGCGGGCCGCCGCCGACCACGACGACGCGAACGTCCGGGACGGCCGCCGCGATGTCGGGGAGCGCCCGGAAGAGGAACTTGAGTCCCTTCCTCGGCTCGAAGCGGCCCACGAACAGCACGTTGAAGCGGCCGTCGCGCAGCTCGGGAAGCGGCGTCGCCGACGCGAACCGCTCGACGTCCACGCCGTTGGGGATCACGCGGTAGCGCCCCGGAAAGTGGGGCTCGACGGTGCGCCTCGCGGCGTCCGACACGGCGATCCTCGCGGCGAGCTTGTCGGCGGACGGCGCGAGCAGCGACCGAAACACCCGATACGCGACGGGCGACTCGTTGCTCGCGTGGAACGTGCCGACGACCGGCGCCTCCGCCTCCCTGAGCACCGACAGACACAGCGCCGGCATGAACGGCTCGTGGAGGTGGAGGATGTCGAACCGCTCACGGGCGAGGACCTCCCGCACGCGGGCGGACATCCTGAGGTCCATCGCCACGGGGCAGAGGGAACCGTTGGCCGGGACCGCGACGGAGCGCCCGATGCGGAGCACGGCGCCGTCGCGGTGCCCGTCGCCCTTCCCGAAGCACGTGGTGACGACGCGCACGTCATGACCGAGCGCCTCGAGACCGAGCCGCAGATGGTACACGTGCTCGGTGACGCCCCCGGGATACGGGTAGTACGTCGGGGTCACGATACCGACCTTCACCGCCCTGTCCCTCCCTGCCACACGGGCTGGAGCATGCACCACTGATCGGGGTACCTCGCGATGTACCTCTCCATGATGCCCGCGATGCGCTGCGTGTGCCTGCGCACGGCCGCGTCGTCGCCGTCGCCGCCGTCGGGCAGGATCGGAGGCTCGATGAACCCGATGAACGTGCCGTCCGGCTGCCGGATGCAGAAGCCCGGCACGATGGGCGCGCCGCTTCGCACCGACCAGTACGCGGCCCCGCGCGGCAGCTGCGTGCGCTCTCCGAAGAAGTCCACCTCCACGCCGTCGGCGCCGACGAGCCGCTCCCCGACGACGAACACGATCTCGTTCCTTCTGAGCGCGCGGCCGACCTTGAGCGGGCTGCCCAGCGGTATCACGCGGATCCCGAGGCGCTCGCGCATCGCCGTGACGACGGTGTTCGACGTCTCCCGGGTCACGGGCTCGACGATCGCCGAGAGCGCGGGGAGCCCCTCGGACCCCGCGAGCGCCGCGCCTCCGACGTCCCAGCTGCCGAGGTGCGCCGTCACGAAGATCGCCCCTCTGCCGAGCTTGAGCGCGTCCCTCAGATGCTCGATCCCCTCGATCCGGACGAGCCTCTCGACCTCGGGCGCGCGCTTCGAGGCCAGCCCGAAGAAGTCGGCCCAGTAGAGAGCGTAGCTCCGGAAGACCCTGCGCGCGAGCGCCTTCACCTCGTCGCTGCCGGCCGGCCTTCCGACCACGCGGGCGATGTTCGCGGCCGCGGTGCGCTTCTTGTCCGGCATCAGGAAGTACGCCGCATCGGCCAGGACCGTCGCCACGGCGTAGCTCGCGCGCCGCGGCAGCCGCGACGCGAGCAGCGTGCTCGCCCTCATGAGCGGATACGCGTTCAGCAGGTTGAGCGTGGACGTGTCGGCGAGCAGGAAGACCGACACGGCCGCGTACCCGAGGCACGCGGCCGCCAGCACGGCGAGCAGGAGCCTGGGACCGACGGCGTCGACGATGATGCCCGAGAGAATGCCCGCGACCCCGAACGCGGTGCGCGCGATCATGTCGCGGAACCCGAACGCCTTCCCGACCACCCCGCCCGGCATGCTCTCCTGGAGCACGGTGTCCGACATCACCGTCGGGATGGCCACGCACACTCCGAGCACGGCGACCCCCGCGGTGAGGGCCTGGACGGAGTGCGCGCCCGACAGCGCGGCGATGGAGAGCCCGGCCACGGCGAACGACAGCACGATGAGAAGGCGACGCGGGACGCCCTGGAGGAGGCGGCCCATGGCGAGGGAGCCGGCGAGCATGCCGACGCCCCCGACCGACAGGAGCACTCCCACGCCCGCGGCCCCGACGCCGAACTCGTTGCGGAGATAGACGGGGCAGACCACGAGCACGAAGCCCGTGACGAACATGATGGCCGACAGCGACACGGTGGAGAAGACGACCGGCCGCGAGCCACGCATCGTCCGGAGCCCCTGCCTGAGGTCCGCGGCGAGCCCCTGGTAGGCCGTGCCGATGACGCCCACCTCCTCGCCGATCGGAGCGGCCAGATCGCGGCTCAGCCTGGCCGCCTCCTCGGCGATGCGCGGCGCGTGGCCGAGTCTCGCGGCCCTCCCGGGGCGGATCCTCGCCGGCGCGGCGCGTCGCCGCTCCCTCGCCGTCCGCACCTCGTCCACGCTCCGCATCGCGATGAGGGAGACGCACACGGCGGAGATCACGTACGTCGCCGAGTCCGCGAAGAAGCCGGTCGTGTAGCCGAGACGCTCCACGAGCAGGCCGCCTCCGGCCGGGCCGAGCACGAGCGCCGCGGTCATCGCCGCGTTCACGAGCGAGTTCGCGCCCATGAGGTGCTCGTCCGGGACGACCTGCGGCATCGCGGCGAACCTGGCGGAGAGGTACAGGCGGTTGAGCGAGAAGACGAGGAAGATGAGCACGTAGACCGGGACCATCGACCTGCCGGCCACGAGGGGGATGAGCGCGACGAGGAGCGCGCGGGCGATGTCGCACACGACCATGAGCCGCTTGCGGTCGAGGCGGTCGGCGTACACGCCGGAGATCGGCGCGAAGACGAGCACTGGCGCGCTGGCGAGAAGGAGGATCTTCGAGAACTCGAGGCCCTTCGTCTCTCCCGCGCTCAGGGAGAACACGACGGCCGTGAGCGCCATCAGGTTGAGGTAGTCGCCGAGCTGCGAGGCGAGCGTGCCGGCCCACAGGAGCGTGAACCCCCGGTTCCGGAAGAGCCCCATGAACCCCGTGCTCCGCTGTGTCAGCCCGTCCCTCGGCAAGGGATGTGCTCCTTCGCTCTCCGGACCGCTCACTCCGCAGGCCTCGGCTCCGGGCCGAGGTCGCCGACGGAGCCGCGGAGCGTCTCGGCTCCGTGCGCCGCGCCGGCGATGGCCGACCTCGCCGCGGCGAGCAGCCGGTCCACGGCGGCCGCCCCGGCCGGGTCTCCCGGCTTCCGCCTGAGCCGCTCGAGGACCGACTGGAGGAGCGTCACGCCCGTGATGTCCTCACCGCTCCCCTTCCATTCCACCGTCACGCTCTCGCCGGCCGCGATGAGGTCCGAGAGCTCGAGAAGCGTGATGGTCCTCGCCTGCGCGGCGTCGTAGAGCCGCCTGTTCGAGTACTTGATGATGCGTCTCACCATGGCTGCCTTTCCCAGGGCCGCTCCCGTTTTGTGCGGCGCACCACGAATCTATGAGCGCGCGCCGGAATCGTCAAGAGGCGTTTCCGTCGTGGCGCCGCTGCCGCCTGCCGCGGCCCGCCCGCTTCCCAGCCCGGCGGCCAGGGCCAGGGCCGCGGCAAGGACGAGGAAGACCGCGACGGACACGAGGCCGGACGCGGATCCCGCCCACTCGAACCCCACCTCCATCCGCTCCTGAATGCCCGCGTTGACGAGACCCGCCACGACGATGCCGACGATCGCTCCGCCCGCGATGAGCCCCGACGCGAACAGGACTCCGCGCTCGCGCCGCTCATGCCGGACGGCGGCGGTCCTCGTGCGCTCGAAGAGGTAGCGGACCACGGCCCCCGCGGCGACCGGCGTCGTGAGCCGGATCGGGAGGTAGAGCCCGACGGCGAACGGCAGCGACGGCGCGCCGAGGAGCTCGACGCACGCCGCGAGGCACACCCCGATGATGACGAGCGTCCAGGGCAGCGACATGGTGAGGACGCCCTTGACGACCATCGACATGAGGACCGCCTGCGGCGCGGGAAGCCTCTCCGACCCGATCCCGTACGCGCGGTGGAGGAAGAAGACGACCCAGCCGATGCACACGGCGGACGTGAGCACGCCGATCATCTCCCCCACCTGCTGCCGCCACGGCGTGGCCCCGACGAGGAACCCGGTCTTGAGATCCTGCGACGTGTCGCCTGCGATGCTGATGGCGACGCACACGACCGCGCCGACCGTCACGGCCGCCACCATGCCCTCGGGGCCGGTCCAGCCCAGCCTCAGGAACACGACGCTCGTCGCGAGCAGCGTCCCGATGGTCATGCCCGACACGGGGCTCGACGAGCTCCCGATGAGCCCCACGATGCGCGACGCCACCGTCACGAAGAAGAAGCTGAAGATGACGATGAGAGCGGCGCCGACGCCGTTGACCGGGATCTGCGGAAGGGCCCACGCGCAGACGGCCAGCGCGACCGAGCCCCACACCACGATCTGCACTGGAAGGTCGCGGTCCGTCCGCCGGCGCCCCGCCTCGTCGCGCCCGCCGCGCGTCACCTCGCGGAACCCGGCGCCGAAGGACCTCAGGATGGTGGGGATCGCCTTGACCAGCGTGACGAGGCCGCCGAAGGCCACCGCGCCGGCCCCGATGTAGCGCACGTAGTTGTCCCAGATCTGGGCCGGCGACATCTCCGCGATGGGCATCGTGGCCGGGTAGATGGGCTCGCCGCGCCCTTCCCCGATGAGTCGGATGAGCGGGATGATGACGAGCCAGGCGAGCGCCCCGCCCGAGAGCATGAGGCCGGCGATCCTCGGGCCGAGGACGTACCCGACGCCGAGGAGCGCCGGCGCGGCCTCGCCGCCGACCTGCGCCCCGGGAAGCCCGCGCACGTTCCAGCTCGGCCGGTCGGGCCAGAAGCGGAAGGCGTCCATCAGGAACTGGTACGCGCCCCCGAGACCGAGGCCGGCCATGACGCGCTTGACGCGCGTCCCGCCCGCGTCGCCGGCGACGAGGACCTCCGCGCACGCGGTGCCCTCGGGGAACGGGAGCGCGCCGTGCTCGCGGACGATGAGCTGGCGCCTGAGCGGGATCATGAACAGGACGCCGAGGAGTCCGCCGACGACGGACAGCACGAAGATCTTCGACAGCTCGGGCATGAGCCCGAGCACGATGAGCGCCGGCACGGTGAACACGACGCCCGCCGCCAGGGACTCGCCGGCCGACCCGATCGTCTGCACCATGTTGTTCTCGAGCACCGTCGTGCGCCCGAGAAGGCCCCGCCCGAGCGCGACACCGATGATCGCGGCGGGGATCGACGCCGACACCGTGAGCCCCACGAGGAGCCCGAGGTACGCGTTCGCCGCCCCGAACACGATGCCGATGAGCGCGCCGGTCACGACCGCGCGAACGGTGAACTCCGCGACGGTCTGGTCGTGCGGGACGTACGGCCTGTACGCCTCACCGTCCACGCCGCCGTACGCCTGGGGCCCAAGCCTCTTCGCCTCGCGCATGACGCCCTCCGTCTCCCCGGCCGGCCGCCCGCGCCCGGCGCGCCGCGGCCGCCCCGTCACTCAGGGACGATGTCCGGACCTGCGGCGATCTCGTCCCTGGAGTCCAGCGACGCCAGGAGGACGGCCGCTCCGATGAGAACCCCCCCCCACAGCGCGCCCGTTGTCTGTCTCTCGCCGAGGACGAGCGCCGCGAGCGCCATCGCGAAGACCACTTCGGTGAGCAGGATGACGCTCGAGGTGGTCGCCGAGATGCGCTTGAGCCCCCACGTCCAGAGCGCGAAGGGGATCACGGTGCAGAACACGGCGGTGTAGCCGACCGGCCACAGGCCCCACCCGACCGGCGGAAGGCGCCCCGATCCGAACACGAGCGCGGCGGGAAGCGCGGTGGCCGCCGTGACGATGAGCATCGCCGAGGCCAGCGCGCGCACGCTCACTCCGCCCGCGGCCATGAGCCGTTTGTCGATGAGCACGAAGGCCGTCCACACGACCGCCGCGGCGAGCACCGTGAGGTCGCCCAGGATGGTGACGGAAGACCCGAGCGCAAGCCGCCCGCCCGTCGTGACGAGGAACACCCCCGCCATGCCCGCCGCGATCCCGAGCGCCTTCGCCGGCCCGAGCCGCTCGCGCAGGAAGAGCCGCGAGGCCGCCGCCACGAAGATCGTGTTCGTGTTCACGAGCAGCGCGGCCTTCCCCGCGGTCGTCAGGGTCTGCCCCTTGAACTGGAGCACGAAACCGACGGCGTTCGTCACGCCCATCCACACAACGAGCGGATGACGCAGAAGCCGCAGGGCCTGCCGCAACTGCCCGGCGAGCGCCGCGACTGCCAGGGCGACGAGCGCCGCGGTCGTGAAACGCAGAAAGACGAACCAGTAGGGATCGAGCGTCGAGAGCCCGATCTTCACAACGACGAAGGACGACCCCCAGAGGAGTCCGGCCGCGAGCGTGGCGACGACGGCACCCTTGCGTCCCCTCATCACGCCCCCCCGAGAGAGGTGGAGAGGCGCGATGCTACACGAGGGCAAGGACGGCCGCAACCGCCATGACCACAAGGCTGGGCAGAAGGAGAAGGCGATACGAACTCGCGAGGTCCGCCTTGAAGTACTGCCTCGAGAGCACGAGGCAGAGGTGGACCGGAGAGAGGAGGCACCCGACGAAGCCGGACGCGTACGCGAGCATGACGAGGTTCATGTTCACGTCCGGGCCGCCCATGAGCGGGAGGAGGAGCGGGAAGGCGACCGCGATGAAGGCCAGTGTGACGCCCGTGATGAGACCGAGCATCATCGGCACGAGGCAGATGACGAGGGGCACCGGCATGTGGAGCCGCACGAACATCTCGGGCACGGCGTCGATGATCCGCGCCTCGGTGAGCACCTGGTTGTAGGCGGCGACCCCGACGATGAGCGTGACGACCTGGTACTCGACCCCGTGCGCGAACGCGCGCAGGACGTCCCGGACTGCCGGGCGCCCGAACGCGACGAGGAGCGCGATCACGGCGAGCACGACGATGACGACCTCGAGCTTGAGCACCAGCACGCCCGCGATGACGACGGCGAAGGGCAGCATCCCGAGGGCGACGTCGCGGTGCGCCTGCCGCGCGCCGTTCCCGCCGCGCTCGTTCCTCCCCGCCCGGACGCGCCTGAGCACGAACACCGTGCCGCCGGCGATCGCGGCCAGCGTGAGCGGCCAGTTGTGCGCGGAGATGTCGCTCACACGCCGCCCCACGAGCGCGGCGCCGACGACGACACCGGGGTAGAGCGGCCAGATGTACTCCCAGACGTGACGGAACCAGTAGTTCACGAAGAACTTCTGCTCGGGCGTGGCGCCGCCCGGCGGGACGGAGCTCTCCACCATGGGCGCCGTGAGCATCGCGCCGCCGGGCATTGGGAGGAGCCCTCCGAACGCCGGCATGAGCGCGATGACGATCCTGTTGTCGGGGATGAGCTGCCTGAGCCCCGTGACGAGCCGGTTCAAGTAGCCGAGCTTCGCCGCGACCTCGCCGAGGGCGATGATCGCCACGATGCGCGCCAGCAGGAGAAGCGTGTCCTTCGCGATCGCGGCGCGCCCGAGCTCGCGCAGGGCCCACAGCGGCGCGCGGCCGCCCGCGAGCGCGAGCGCCGCGGCCGCCACGAGCATCGTGATCCCGAGGTCGACCCTGAACCTGAGGAGCGCGATGACGACCGCGATGGAGACGGCTAGCGCGACGACCTCGCGCTCCACGGGACCTCCGGGACGGGCCCGACCGCGACCGGGGCCCCGCTTACTCGAGTTCGGAGAGCGTGATGTTCGTCCGCACCATGTCGTCGCGCCACTTGTAGAAGCTCTCCGTGTACGTGATGAGCGAGACGTACTGCGCGAGCGTCTTCACCCCCGAGGCCTCGAGATGCCTGCGGACCTTGGAGGTCGGCGCAAGGCCTCGGTACCACTCCTGGAAGTACTCCTCCAGCGCCTCGTGGTACCGGCCGAGCTCCTCGTTCGTCGGGTCCTTGTACGTCTCCTCGTGCACGACGGCCTCGAGAGGGAGCGACGGGGCGAGCGGCGGCCGTTCGGCGGGATGTCCCATGATGAGCATGGCCACCGGAAGCACCTGCTTCGGGAGCTTGAAGAAGTCCAGCGTCTGGTAGGGCTGCCAGACGATCTCCTGCACGTACTGGCTGCCGAGGCCGAGTGACTCCGCGGCGATGAGCACGTTCTGGGCGACCGTGTAGACGGCGCGCAGCGCGACCCACAGGACGCCGACGCCCTTGTAGTGCGCGGCCCCCCCGTGGAGTGCCGCCCAGCGGTTGAGCCTGTGCGTGTCCACGCAGAAGATCAGCGCGACGGGTGCCTCCTCGATGGCCTTCTTCCGCCCCTCGCACAGCATCTCGTTGAGCTGCTTGCGCCGCTTCCTGTCCCTGACGACGATGATCGAGTAGGGCTGGGCGCCCCTGTATCCCCCCTGCACCGATCCGCCGGGGGCCGGCGCGCGCAGCCCCGCCGTCAGGATCCTGTCCAGCACGTCCCTGGTGATGTCCTGGTCCGTGAACTTCGAGACGCTCCTCCTGTCCAGCAGGACGTCAATGCACCCCTTCACTCGTTCCTCCCACGTTCCGAAGCCTCGTCGGCAAGCGCCTCGCGCAGCATCGCCCGCGCCCGGTGAAGATGGGTCTTGAGCGTGTTCACGGGGATCCCGAGAGCGCCTGCGACCTCCGCGTAGTTCCTCTCCTCAAGGTAGAACAGCGTCACGGCCGCCCGGTACCGCGGCGGGAGCGCCCCGACGGCGCGCCTCACTCGGCGCCGGAACTCGTCGTCCAGAACGAGCCGCTCCGGGTCCGGCCCGCGCGACGGGAGTGTCAGGGCCAGGCCGTCGGCTCCCGGACCGAGGTCCACCGGCTCCGGCCGCCGCCTCCGACGCTTGAGATGCGTGAGCGACCGGTTCACGGCGATGCGGTAGAGCCAGCTCGAGAACTTCGAGTCGCCCCGGAACCCCGCGAGCGCCCCGTGCGCCCTGACGAACGCCTCCTGCGCGACGTCCTCGGCGTCCGCCTCCCCCACGATCCGCGCGGCGATCGTGTGGACGAGGTCTGCGTAGCGGGAGACCAGCTCCGCGTAGGCCGAATCGTCCCCGCCCAGCGCGCGGGCCACGAGATCGCGGTCGCTGACCGCGGGGCCGTTCATCCCGCCGGGAGCCGGCATGGGCCCTCCCGCTCAGGACGACCCGGCGCCGCCCCCGGCGGCCGCCGGCGCTCGACCCGCGATGGTATCAGAACGGCGGGCGAATCCAAGGGCGTTCCGGGGCGCGCGCGGCGCGCGAGTCGCCCGGAAGGCAGCCCGCGCGCGCGGCGCGAAACCTTCCGCCCCCCGGCACTGTCGTATACCGCGTGGAAGCCGCTCAGTTGGGCCACTGAGGAAAGGAGAGCAGCCTCATGATCGGTCCGTTCGTCATGGGCGCGATCGGAATGCTGACCGGGTTCGCCATGGTCGTGCTCATCGTGTTCACCGTCTTCAAGCACGCGTCGACCGAGTCCAGGAGGAAGCAGGAGGTCTTCAACGCCGCGCTCGAGAAGGGCGTGTACGATCCCGCGCTCCTCGGTCGGGCGCCCTCGAGGCGCAGCACGGCCGCGCTCGGCTGGGGGTTCATCTTCATCGCGATCGGGCTCGCGCTCTTCGTCGGGTTCGTGACGCTGGGGATCCTCGCCGACGCGATCATCGGCGCGCTCGTCCCGCTCTTCATGGGCATCGCGCTCGTGCTCTATCACCGGGCGAGGAAGTCCTTGAGCGCGGGCGAGAACGGGAACGGCAAGCCCATCCAGATCGCGAAGCAGGAAGCGCCGCGGGCGGGCGGCGACATCTGATCCCCGCCGGAGCCTGACGGGACGGACCGCTGATCTCGCCATGTGAGGAAGACCTCGGCTAGCGCCACTCGACGGACATCTGCTTCGGGAACCTCAAGAGGACGACCACGAAGAAGACGATGCCGGCCGCCGCAAAGGCAACGAGAACGCCCGCGGCGGCCGGATTGTCCCACAGCCCGGCGTCGAGCCCGGGGACTCTGGAGGCCAGCTCCGCCGCGCCGGCCCTGACACCCTCGAGAACGTCTCGGACCCAGCGTCCGAGGGCGCCGTCCGATCCGGCGCCCAGCGCGCGCGCCACGCCGTACACCGCTCCGGCCAACCCGACGGCCGCCGCGCCGGAGACCACCGCGGTGTCCGGGACCCTCCTTCGCGAGGCCGCGCGCGACACCTCCGCCATCACGGCGGCGGCGAATCCCCCGGGCGCCGGCTCGATGCGCTCCTCGGCAAGGACGACGTCGATCGCCCGAAGCTCCGCCCGGAGTGCCGCGCAGCCGGGGCACGTCCGGACGTGCTCGTTCAGCCTGGCCGAGGCGTCGGCGTCCAGCCCGCCCTCGAGTTCCAGCTCCACGAGCCTTGTGGCGTCCCTGCAGTCCATCGTTCTTCCGGTTCGGGATTGCGTCCGGGGGCCACCCGGGCCTCCCGTCGCCTCATGGGACACCGGCGGGGACCGGGTGGTTTCACGAGGCGGGGTCACCGCGAGCGTCGGCATCCCGCGGGGTCATCGCAGGACGCGCGTCACCGCCGCGGAGTTCCCGGCCCTGTCCACCGCGCGCACCGCCACGGTGTGCTCCCCCGGCGCGACGTCCTCGATCTCCAGGTGGAATCTCTCGTCGGGCGAATCGAACATCCCGTCGTCGGCGAAGGCCGGTCGCCACTCGCCGTAGTCGATCGCGATCTCGACGCGGTCGATGGGGCTCAGCGCGTCGGCGACCGCGCCCCGCACGGTCGCGCGCCCGCGCCCGACGCGAACGTCCACGTCCGCGATGGACGGCGCGCCGCCGTCCACGAGGAACGGCGCGCTCGTGAGCGAGTCGGTGCCCGCGGTCTCGGGGCGGTTGTCAAGGGCGTCGGACGCGACGACCTTCACGCGGTAGAACCCGTCGGCCATCGCCTGCGTGTCGAAGGCGTACGACATCGCGGTGAGGTCCTTCTCGACGAGCTTCCATGTCCGCTCGTCCTCGCCGCGGAGCCACAGCTCGAAACCGATCCTGTCGTCGTTCGGATCGACGACCTCCCACTGGGCGGCGCGCAGGCCGCGGAGCAGCGACGGCAGCTCGCGCGTCTCGGAGCGCGTCGCCTCCCCGCCGAGCAGCGACTGAAGCCCGCCGGGCAGAAGCTGCGTCGCCGAGCTGCGGCCTTGCCCCTCCTCGGCGCTGGCCGCGTCTCCGGGTGCGCGCACCACGAGCGATGCCAGCCTCGGAGGCAGGTTCTCCCTGAGATACGAGATCTCCACGGCGCGGAGGACGGGGCTCGCGCCGCCCGCGCCGCGCGCGAGCTCCACGCGCCACTGCAGCCGCTGCGCCGGGGGACTCGCGACGGCTCCCTGCGAGCGCCCCCGGTCTTCCACGGCTGCCCACGGGCTCCACGTGTCGTCGGGCTCGACCGTGTTGCCTGACCGCGTGAAGAACGACAGGCGCGACCCGCCCGGCGTCTCGCCGCGCCACATCATCTCGCCCCAGGTCGAGACGACGGACCCGCCCCGCAGAGGCTCCGACTCGTAGGAACCGGCCCGCCCCGCGCCGGTGTGGAAGGAGTACACGGCGCCGGGGACGCCCGTCGTCACGAGCGTCCGCGCCCCGGCGCCCGTGATGGACAGCACCTCCTCCTCGTCGAGGTCGGCGATGAGGTCGGACTTCCCTCGCGAGCCCACGGAGCAGATCACGCCCCCCGCGCCGCTCCCGGCCCACACGCCGCCGTCGGGACCCAGACCGAGAGCTGTCACCGGCGTGTCAGCCGACTGCCACAGGCCGACCGCCCCGCCGGCGGGTGTGGTGCGCCACACGGCGCCCACACCAAGCTCGGCGCGGCTCTCGGGATCTGTGCTGAGGGCGTCGGACAGCGACACGTCGGTGCCGGCGAAGTAGATCTCCCCTCCCGGCATCGCCACGATGGCTGAGATCTCCTCGGAGGACGAGTCGAACAGCACGGTCGCCGGGCGACCGGGTGTGATGTCCATCAGCAGCCCCTCGCCCGACGTGCCCGCGAGGACCCTGTCTCCCGAGCAGACCAGCGCCGTGATGCTCGACTCCTGCGACTCGAGGACAACGCGCGCCTTCCCGTCGGCGCCGAGGCTGAACACCTTGGCCGACGAGCCGGTGCCCACAAGAAGGCCGTGCTCCCTGGAGTAGGCCATGCTCCAGACGTAGCCCTGCCCGGTGTCGTAGAAGAGGCTGCCCGTCCCGTCAGGCTTCACGCGGTACACCTGCCCGCCGGGAGCGGTCCCGACGAACACGTCGCCTCCGTGCCCCACGGCGACGGCCGGGAAGTCGGCCGTGGCGTCCTCGAAGAGAAGCGTCAGCTTGCCGTCCGCGAGCTCGTAGAGCTGCCCGGGCGTCCCCGCGGCGACGTACGCGACGCCCTGCGCGCCGGGGACCGCGGCCCACACGTACGCGGCGTCGGGAACGTCCACGCGCTCGGAGGCGGGCGACAGCGCCAACGCTCCCTCCTCGAGGACCGACACCCCCGACGCCCGCCCGGATTCGAACCCCTCGGCCGTGTCCGTGAGCCAGAACGACGTGGACACCGCCCGCGCCGGGCCTGCCGCGGCCAGCGCCCACGCGACGGCGGCGCACAGCGGAAGGGAAGTCGGCCTCATCGCTCCTCCATGATGTCCGCGGCGACCGCGCCCGCCGGGTCTAGCGGTCCCGCGCCACCGTGATGACCACGTCCATCGTTCCCCGCGCCTCGCGGTCGATCCGGATCTCGGATTCCGCGACGCACGCGGCCGTGGCCCGGTCCACGACCCCGCTCGTCGCCGCGCGCGCCATCGCGAGCGCGGCGCGCCCGGGGATCGAGCGCATCTCCTGACCGGAGAGGGAGACCCCGGGACCGTCCGACAGGAGCTGCGCGACGAGCGCGTTGCCCGGCCGGGAACGCTCGACGAGGGACAGCAGCTGCTCGTAGTTCCTCGGACGAAGCCCGTCGCCGAGGCGCTGGCGCTCGCCCTCGCGGAACGACTGGGCCGAGGCGACCCGGAGCACGAATCGACCGTCGGGCGTCGAGGGCGGGACCCTGAGCGCCGCGGTCCGCGTGACGCGGCCGCCCTGCCACTGCCGAAGGGTCACGGAGACCAGCACGTCCTCGCCGGGACGGTACACGGCGCGGTCGGCGGACACGCGCTCGATCGCGGCCCACCGCTCCTCCTCGAGCACCGCGACGTCGAGCGACACGCTCGAGATCTCGCGCCGCTCGAAGGCGTTGGCCAGCACGACGTCCATGAGCGCGGCGATCTCGCCGCCGACCCGGAACGCCGGGCTCTGTGTGTGCAGCACCTCGGCGTACTCGAGCGGCCCGGCGTCCGTTGAGATCCGCGCGCGCAGCTCGACCGAGCTCGGCGCCACGCTCCGAAGGACCTCGTCGAGCGCGCCCGCGACGGCGAGCCCGGCGAAGACCGCGGAGTAGGGCCGCGCTCTGGCAACCTCGAACTCGAACGAGCGCGGTTCGCCCGAGCCCGCCACGACGCGCAGGGAGAGCCCGATCATCTTCGGCGCCGGACCGAGACGCCCGGCGACCATCCGCCGCCGGTCCTGGACCATCGTGCCGAGGAGCTCGGAGCCGGTCGCGTACTTGAACGACATCGACTGGAGCGGCAGGAGCGCGTGAACGTACGCGCCCACCATCGGAAGCTCGACCTCGCCGCCCTGAAAGAGCGGGTGGCCGAACGCGATGACGCGATCGTCCTCGCGGTGCGTGAGCGTGCCCACGGCCGTCCAGTTCGCGTCGCCGCGCACGAGCTGAACGCCGATGGCCGAGCCGGGAACCGGCTCGCCGGCCTGCTCGTCGGCAGCCCCCCCCGAGGCGCCCCGCACGGGCGTGAAGCCGAGCCCCGCGAGCACACCGGAGACGCCGCCAAGGAACGCGTCGCTCCCGCCCGACACGACGAGGGGAAGCGGGAGGCGCACCGCCTCGCCGCCCAGGATCCCGGCGCCGCGCGCGTCGACCGAACCGTCCGGGACGACGCCGGCCGCGCCGCTCGCCCCGAGAAGCCATGCCGCGCGCGAGACCGCCCGCTCCGGACCGGGAACGACGAGCGGGCCGAGGGTCCCACCGGTCCCGTCGCCGGTCCTGGTCGCGCCGTCCATGAGGTCGAGCGCCGGGAGCATCTCGGCGATCGGGGTCACTCCGGCGATCGGCTCCTTCGAGAAGCTCCACGTCGACGCGATCGCCCCGACGAGCCTGCCGCCCAGGTACACCGGGCTCCCGCTCATTCCCGCGAGGATGCCGGTCTTCTCGAGCGGCCCCCCGGAAGCCCGGGCGATGATGAGGTCGCTCTGCGGCGCCTCGCCCCTGACGACGCCGACGATCTCGACCTCGAACTCCTCGACGGCGCTGCCGGAGAACACGGTGCGGCCGACGCAACGGTCGCCGGGGCGAAGCTCGTCCACGGGGACGAACAGACTGCGGTCAAGGTCCGCCGCGACCGCCGGACGGGCGAGCGCCGCCGCGAGGACGAGAAGGACCGCCGGCACCGCCGCGCCGACCCTGCAGTCGCGGCGCTCGCGCCCGGCGGCCCATGAGAACCCGAGGCTCAAACGGACTCCGATCGTTCGGGCCGGGGACGCTCCCGGCCCGCGTGACGCTCTCAGTGTCCCCGACGCGCCGCCCGGTGTCAAGGAAGCGCCCGGCCGCGCGCCGCCCCGGCCTGCCCGCGCGTCGCCCCCGTCACGGCCTCTGCGCCGGTGAGGATGAAGCGGATCCTCTGGTCAACGAGCACGTCCGTGGGGGTCCCCTCCGACAGGAACGGCCTGAAGCGCCACTGGAGCAGCGCTCGGCGCGCGGCCTCGTCGCACGCGCGGTCGACCTCCGAACTCATGCGCCACACCCGCGCGACCGTGCCGTCCCTCGTGACGTGCACGCGGAACGTCACGACGCCTTCGACGCCGTCGAGCACCGACGACCGCGGATACTCGGGCTTGACCAGCTTGAGCACGACGAGCTCGCGGCTCGTCGGCTGCGGCAGCGTCTGCTCCAGCTGGGTGAGGTTCTCGTCGCCCACCGTCTCGTCGCGAGCGCCCACGTCCTCGCGGACGCGTTCTCCCACCGGCCGCTCGCTGTCGACGATGGCGATATCGATGGCGCGGAACGCGCCGCTCGCGCCTCGCCCGGAGACGCTCTCCCGCTCCGACTCGACGGGGCCCGGCTCCCGCATCTCGGAGATCTCCGGGAGGATCCTGAGGGGGCCCTCGTACCCCAGGTGCCTGACGAGAGGGATGCGGTGCGGCGGCGTCAGGGAGAGGAACAGAGCGGCGTGCCCCGCGATCGCGAGGCACGCCGCCAGCCGCAGCGTCCGCCGGTAGACGCGCTCGCGCGCGGCGCGGGCGAGTCTGGCCGGAGAAGGACCTTCACGCATGGAGGAGCCGACCTCCGAGGCTTCGGGGACGGCCGGAGGCCAAGGCGCCTGCCGGTGAGGGCACGGCCGCGGCGGGCGCCGGCGCACCGCGCGACCTCGCGCCACCGTCACTCGGGGAACCGGTAGCCCTTCGGGACCACCACGACGCCGTTCTCGGTGATGGTGAAGCGCGCGGCGTCTTCCTCCGGATCGTAGCCGATCTGGGTCCTGGGGGGGATGCGGACGCCCTTGTCCACGATGACGCGGCGGAGCTTCGCGTAGCGGCCGACGTCAACGCCTTCCATGAGGATGCTCTCGAACGCGTAGCTGTAGCTGTTCGTCCGCACGCGAGGCGACAGCACGCACCGCTGGATGCGACCGCCGGAGATGACGCAGCCGGTGGACACGATCGAGTCGACGGCGACGCCCATCCGCCCCTCTCCGCCGGGATCGTCGTAGAGGAACTTGGCCGGGGGATACCTGCCCTGATAGGTGTGGATCGGCCAGCTGTCGTCATAGAGATTGAGTTGCGGCGTGATCTCGACGAGATCCATGTTCGCGGACCAGTACGCATCGATCGTCCCGACGTCGCGCCAGTAGTTCGACCCTCCCTCCCCACCGAAGACAAAGGCGCGCACGTCGTTGCCGCCAGCCACCATGTCGGGGATCACGTGGCGGCCGAAGTCGAACTTGTCCTCCGAGGCCGCCTTCGCGAGACGATCGACCATGAAGCGGGTGGTGAACACGTAGATGCCCATGGACGCGAGCACGCTGTCCGGCCTTCCTGGGACGGTCTTCGGGGCTCGCGGCTTCTCCTCGAAGCCGCGGACGCGAAGCCTGTCGTCCACCTCGACCACTCCCAGCGCCGAGGCCTCCGAGACGGGGCGCTCCTGGACGCAGATCGTGCAGTCTCCACCGGCCGTGACGTGATACGCGAGCAGGCCGCTGTAGTCCATCGTGTAGACGTGGTCGCCCGAGAGGACCAGCACGTACGCGGGGTTGAGCTGGTCGAGCAGGTACGCGTTCTGCCATATGGCGTCGGCAGTCCCGCGATACCAGTCCTCGCCCACCCGCTGCTGGGCCGGCACGTTCTCGACGAACTCCCCGAGCGTGCTGCTCAGGAAGCCCCATCCTTCCCTGAGGTGCCTGGCAAGCGAGATGGACTTGTATTGCGTGAGGACGAAGATGCGCCGGAGGCCTGAGTTGATGGCGTTGGAGAGGCTGAAGTCGATGATGCGGTAGATGCCGCCGAACGGCACCGAGGGCTTGGCGCGGTCGCGGGTCAGGGGCCAGAGGCGCTCACCCTTGCCTCCGGCGAGGATCATGACGACGGTCTCTCGCTTCACGCTCCCTCCGACGTCGAGCAGGCGCCTCGCCGGGCGCGCGGCCGCGGCGCGCGTCGGCGTTCGGGGGGTCCGGGCCTCGCATGTCCCCCGGCGTGACGGTGCCGGGAGTCCGGCCCGCTCCTTCTATAGAACGACGGGCCCCTCGATGTCAAGCCGGGCCTCTGGCGCCGACGCGCGCGACTGGCTCGGCCGGGCGGCGCGCCGGAGGGGCCGCTCCGCCGAGGCATTCCTTGACCGGGGCGGCAAGAAGGGGTAACATTGTGTCTTGTCGTGGATTGGAGGCACCGCACCCCGGGAACAGGGAGGGACCGAATGCGTCCGACCGGGCTCCGGCCGATCATGCCCCTTGTCGCCATCCTTGTGGTCTGCGCCACCGCTCACGCTGGGGTGGCTGTCGTGTCCGCCGCGGTCGAGTTCGAGCGCGCCGATCTGACCATCGCGCGCCTCGACGGTCGCGACGTCGTCCGCCTCCGTGGCGCGGCGACCACCACAGACATCGGCTTTCCTGAGCTACCGCTCAAGGTGATCACGTTCGCGCTTCCGGAGGGCCTGGTGGCGGTCGGAGTGGACGCCGAGGTGACGGCCGAGCGGAGGCTCGACGGTTCCTACGACGTCCGGCCGGTTCAGCCGCAGGTGCCCCTCTCGCGCCCTGGCCCCATGGACCTCGTCGCCCCCGACCCCGTCGCGTACGCCTCGTCCGCCCCCTACCCTGAGCGCGCCGCCGCGCTCCTGGCCAACGGCATGCTGGCCGGACGCCCTGTCGCGTCCGTGGCCGTGTTCCCCGTCCGGTACGCGCCCGCCGAGGGCCGGCTCACGCTGTGCGAGTCCGTGCGCGTCACGCTCACGCTCGCGCCGGACACGGACAGGGAGCCGCGACGACCGCTCAAGGACGGCGCGGCCGTCGAGAGACTCCGCCGCATGGTCGTCAATCCCGCCGACGTCTCTCCCGCGCCGGCGATGCGCGCAGGCGGCCGAAGCGGCGACGCGGAGTACCTCATCATCACGAGCTCGTCGCTCGCCTCGACCTTCCAGCCGCTCGCGGACTGGAAGACGCAGAAGGGCATCCCCGCGCAGGTCCTCACGACGACCTGGGTCTACGCCAACTACGGCGGCGTGGACAACCAGGAACGCATCAGGAACTGCATCATCGACCACTACGAGAACCACGGGACCCAGTGGGTGCTCCTCGGCGGCGACACCAACGTCGTGCCCGCGCGCATCGCGTACGCGATGACATCGGGACAGGGAACACCCGGCGAGGACGATCTGAGGTGCGATCTCTACTACTCCGATCTCGACGGGACGTGGAACGCCGACGGCGACGGCACGTGGGGAGAGGTCTGGCACGACAACGTGGACATGTACGCCGACGTGTTCGTGGGCCGCGCCCCGGTGGACAACACGACCGAGGCGACCCGGTTCGTCAGCAAGACGCTCACGTACCAGGGCGCGTCGGGCGCCGCTGCGCCCGCCACGGACTACCAGACGAGAGCGCTTTTCCTCGCCGAGGTCCTCTGGACGTCGCCCTACACCGACGGCGGCATCTGCAAGGACATGATCGACGACGAGTCGGTCCCGGAGCGGTTCGATCCCATCTCGAAGCTGTACCAGACCAACGGTCTCCTGACGAAGTCCAGGACGATCTCCGAACTCAACGCGGGCCGGAACATCGTGAACCACGTGGGCCACGCCAACTGGAACGTGATGAGCATCGGCTCGAGCTCGCTCTACTCCTCGGACTTCGACAACCTCACCAACGTCTCCCGCTACGGCATCTTCTACTCCATCGGGTGCTGGGCCGCGGCCATCGACTACGACGCAATCGCCGAGCACTGGGTGCACGCCGCCCGCGGCGGCGTGGCGTTCGTCGGCAACAGCCGGTACGGCTGGGGCTCCCCGGGCAATCCCGGCGGAGGAACGTCCGACGAGTTCGACCGCGAGTTCTTCCGGCAGCTCTTCAACGAGGGCGTTGATCGGATCGGCATGACCCACGCCGCGCACAAGGACGCGCTCGTGGGGCTCGCGAGGACGAACGACTACTACAGGTACTGCCTGTACGAGCTCAACCTCCTGGGCGACCCCGAGATGACCATCTGGACGCAGGAGCCGGTCGCGGCGACCGTGAACCACGTCGCGTCGGTCCCGCTCGGCGAGCATCCGTTCGTCGCGACGGTGTCGCGGGGCGGCGCGCCCGTCGGCGGCGCCATCGTGCACCTGTCCGGATCGGGCGTGTCCGTGACGGCAACGGCGGGACAGGACGGCGTCGCGTGGCTGCTGCCCGCCCCGTCGGCCGAGGGCCCCATGACGATGACCGTGACGGGACAGGGGATCCTCGCGCTCGTCAGGACGATCCAGGCGGTCGACCGGCCAGCGGACACGGAGCCGCCGGCGCGCGTCGCGCAGCTCGTCGTGTCCGACCCGTTCGACACGGGCGGCGTGCTCGAGCTCTCGTGGGCGGGGTACGAGCCGCCCGCGGACTTCGCGTGCTACAGGATCTACCGGAGCGAGACGGCGCTCACGAGCGTCGCGGGGATGACGCCCGTCACCGGCGCGATCCTGCCGCCCGACGAGACCTCGTGGACGGACACCGGCGTCGCGGAGGGCGTCCCGTACTGGTACGCCGTGACGGCGCTCGACCTCTCGGGGAACGAGGACCCCGTCGTGGCCGCGCGCGGGCCGATCGCGGCCAGCCAGAACGCGCGGATCCTCGTGTGGGACGCCGACGACGGCGACACGCCCTTCGACGGGGTCAACGACGACTTCACCGCCGCGGACGGGTGCGAGGCGCCCTGGATCCAGGCGCTCGACGCGATCGGAGAGCTGTACGTGGTCACGAAGACGCTGCCGTCGAACCTCGCTCCGTTCGAGCTCATCGTGTACCTCGGCGGCGTCATCCAGTACGCGGGCCAGGGCGGCGTGAACGTCCCGATGACCGCCGACGAGATCGGCGCCCTGACGGCCTCCATCGACGCGGGTGGCAGCGTGTACGTCGAGGAGCCGAACTTCGGGGGGACGTACTACGTCAACGGCACGCCCGCGAGCAGGGAGCTGTGGAGCAGGTTCCATGCGGTCCACGCGGCAGGGTCGGGTCGGAGCATCGGGAACGTCGCCTCGATCATGGGCGAGCCCGGGCAGGTGGCGGACGGCCAGAGCTTCGCCTACGACTACAAGGGCTGGCCGGACCAGATGGTGGGGCGCGTCACGCCGGACGGAAGCCCGGGCGCGTCACGGCTCTGGAGCGACCAGGCTTCGAACGGCCGCGGTACGGTGTACGCGCCTCCGGGAACCGGCGCCAGGCTCTACATGGTCCCGGTGCTCCTCGGCGGCATGACGGACGCGGCGTATCCCTCGACGCGCACCGAGTACGTGCGGCGGATCCTCGCCGACCTCGGGCTCATCGGGACCAGCGGCGTCGCCGAGGCTCCGGTCGCGCGGCCGCACGGGCTCGAGCAGAACGCGCCGAACCCGTTCAACCCGACGACGACCATCCGCTACGCGGTGGGCGCGGACGGCGCGCGCGTGAGGCTCGCCGTGTACGACGTGGCGGGCAGGCTCGTCACGGTGCTCGCCGACGGTCCTGCACCGGCGGGGCGCCACGAGGCGCGGTGGGACGGCCGCGACGCGCGGGGCGACCGCGTGTCGTCCGGCGTGTACTTCTGCCGTCTGACGGTCGACGGCTGGTCCGACGTGAAGAAGATGACGATCCTCAAGTGACGTCCGTGACGTCACGCGGGAAGGCGATGGGCGGGGCGCGGGGTCAGCCCTCCAGCTCCGCCCATCGTTCGTAGAGGCGGTCCACCTTCGACTGCAGGGTTCGCTGTTCTCCGACGAGCTTCTTCGCCCGCTGACCGCTCGCATAGACCGCGGGGTCCGCAAGCTCGAGCCTGAGCTCCTCGAGCCTCTTCTCGCCCTTCGAGATGTCGTCCATGATCTGGCGTCGCGTGTCCCGCCGGCGGCGCTCCTCCGCGGAGAGGCCCCTGCGCGCCTCCGCTTCCTTCCGCTTCTGGTCCTTGCTCTTCGGACCGCTGCGCCTCGGCTTCGGCCCCGCCGCGCCGTCGTCGCTCCCGGCCCGCGGTCGGGGCGCGGTCGGCGCGGGGCTGCCCGACCGCTCGGCCTTCTCACGCTCCTTGGCGTACAGGTAGTCGCTGTAGTTGCCGTGGAAGAGCCTCAGCCGGCCGCGGTCGATCTCGAGGACCTTCGTCGCGAGACGGTCCATGAAGGCGCGGTCGTGGGACACGAGACAGACGGTGCCGGTGTACTGCGCGAGCGCGTCCTCCAGCACCTCGCGCGCCGACACGTCGAGGTGGTTCGTCGGCTCGTCGAGGAGCAGGAGGTTGGCGGGCCGCAGGAGCATCTTCGCGATCGCGAGCCGGCTCTTCTCTCCGCCGGAGAGCACGCCGACGCGCTTCTCGACGTCGTCGCCCGAGAACAGGAACGCGCCGAGGAGATTCCGCAGCCGCGGCCGCATGTCGTTCGGCGCGACGGACTCGAGCTCCGCGAGGATGGTCCTCGACTTGTTGAGCGTCTGTCCGGGGTCCTGACCGAAGTACTCAATCGTGACGTTGTTGCCGAGCTTGACCTCGCCGCCCTGGTGCGACGTCCGGCCGGCCATGACGTTGAGCAGCGTGGACTTCCCCGCGCCGTTGACGCCGACCACCGCCACGCGGTCGCCGCGCGACACGTCGAAGTCGATCCCGTCGAAGACGACCGTGTCGCCGTAGCGCTTCGAGAGGCCGCGGACCGACATGGGCACGGACGCGGCGCGCGGCGGCTGCGGGAACTCGAAGTGGATGCCCTTCCGGTCGCGCGGCACCTCGACGAGCTCGATCTTCTCGAGCATCCTGATGCGGCTCTGCACCATCGCGGCCTGGAACTTGTCGGCGCGGTGCTTGTCGATGAAGCGCTGGATCTGAGCAATGCGCTTCTCCTGCTGGTTGCGCGTCGAGAGGAGCGTCTCGCGGCGCTTCTCCCGCTGCTCGCGGTACGCCGAGTAGCCGCCGTAGTAGTCCACGAGCCCGTCGGACCAGACCTCGCTGATGCGGCCCACGACCTTGTCGAGGAACGTGCGGTCGTGCGACACGAGAACGACGGCGCCGGGGTACGATCTCAGGTACTCCTCGAGCCAGATGATGGACTCGAGGTCGAGGTGGTTCGTCGGCTCGTCGAGGAGCAGGACGTTCGGCTGCTTGAGGAGGAGCTTGGCGAGCGCGATGCGCATCTGCCACCCGCCGCTGAACTCCTCGGTCATCCTCCCGTGATCGGAGACCGCGAACCCGAGCCCCGAGAGCACCTCGGCGACCCTGGAGTCGATCGTGAACCCGTCCTTCGCCTCGAACTCGTGGTGGAGCTCGGAGTACTCACGCATGACGCGGTCGTGCTCGGGCCCCTCGGGCGGGATCTCGGCCATGAGGTGCTCGAGCTCGCGCATCCTCGTCTCGATGACGGACAGGCGGCCGAAGACCGACACGGCCTCGTCGAAGAGAGTCCGCCCCCTGAGGGTGAGTTCCTCCTGCGGGAGGTATCCGTACGTCGTCTTGCGGGAGGCGGAGATGGTCCCCTCGTCAGGATGGACGTCGCCGCGGATCAGCCGGAGGAGCGTCGTCTTGCCGCAGCCGTTGGGCCCGACAAGCCCCACGCGGTCTTCGTCGCCGATCCGCCAGTTCACGTTGCGGAAGAGCGGCTTGCCCGCGAAGGACACCGCGACGTTCTCGATCTGGACCACGGAAGCCCTCCCAGTCGCCATGGACCGCGAACGGTTCTCCGCCGTCCGCGGCCTGAGGAGCGAGTATACATCGGCGCGGAGGCCCGCGCCAAGGTCCGCGGCACGCTCCGCGCTACGGTCAGCGCGGCGGGCAACGCAGCGGCCGGCAACCGAAACGGGCTTGTGGGGGTCACACTCGACGCATACACTGGCCGCGGAGCCTCGGGCGACGCGGCGACAGGCCGGGAGGAAGGGCATGAGAAGGAGCGCGATGTGGATCGCCGCGGCCGTCGCCGCCGCGGCGCTCGCCGCCGGGTG
>Ga0194125_10002529_pt1 | contig 30159 bp, 13 predicted proteins | sample TA2KigC250mmetaG_FD_148626 | JGI IMG/M metagenome (GOLD analysis project Ga0194125, IMG submission 148626) | Freshwater microbial communities from Lake Tanganyika, Tanzania - TA2015034 Kigoma Deep Cast 250m | ecosystem: Environmental > Aquatic > Freshwater > Lake | place: Tanzania: Lake...
TGGAAATCAATCCACGGCCAGTGGTGGCACTCGCCGATGATCATGTCATCCTGGAAGAACACGTTGTCGAAGCCCGTTTCGTAGGTGGCCAGGCCGAAGCGCCAGAGCACGCACGGGAACACGCGCAGGCGACGCTCGCGGCCGCCGGTATTCTCGAGCCGGATGCGCCACACTTCCGTCGACGCATCCACGGGCACAAAGTAGGTCACGCTGCCGGCAATCTCATTCGTCTTCGAGCTCAGCCGCGTGTAGCCGAAGCCATGCGTGCACATCCAGTCGGCAGGCTGCTGCGGCGTGTCCACACCGTTGACCGTCCAGACCTCGCCGGTTTCCTGATCGCGCACGGTGACAAGGCGCGGATTGTCGTCGCGCATGAGACGGTCGTTGTGGGGGGAACGGTCGAACGACGGGCCCATGCCGGTGTGCGTGAGGCTGGACTTCAGCCGGTCGGTGAACAGGTAGTTCCGCCAGGGCGTCGGCAGATCGCGCCGGGTCAAGCTGAACTCCTTGCCGTCCTCCGAGAAACTCCAGAAATCGCCCTGCAAGGCCACTCACGTCCTCCCTTCATTCACCGGCGCACTTCCATCGATCGGCGCCCTGAAGATGACATTCGAGCCGCGCAGGTTCCGCTGATCGGTAACGTTTGTCAAGCGGTTACAACGGTCTGTCAGGACCTCCTTTTTGGCCTCATCCATACCTTGAAGCCGCCGCGAGGGCTCGTTCGTAACCTGAAGGCAATTGCTCATGTGTCCCGGTTTAACCCAGACGTTACCACCTCGTTGTTTCTTCGCGGCGCAACACCGAACTGCCTTATCGCGCCGCTGCACGGGCGGTCAGGTTTGAGACGTGGTAGATCGTGTATGCTTCACCCGAGATCGACGGTGTGGTGAACTCGGCGACGGGCGTGATAGAGACGTGTCGCGGCATGTGCGGCAACACGTCGCTCAGGACTAACACCAGGTCGTTCGTGCCCTGGCCAAGCAACTCGGTGACGGCATGACGGATCGTCTTCCGGCTTTGCCATTGCTTGTCCCAAATCACGTATGACCCGAATTCGCCCCGGCGAGCGTAGTGGATGCGATCCAACGGCATGTATCCGACAACGGCGCTTGCCTTCGGGGCACTGTCGGCTACGAACACATGGCCCCTGCCGTCACCGTACGTACCGCGCAGCCAGGCGGCGGCGGCACTGGCCGCCGAGAATGGCGATCGCCAGTCGTGCTTGACCGCCACGCATGTGCCGGCAATGTGCACGAGCAGCAAGGGCCACAACAGTATGTCGCGGCACCGGTGCCAGACGCCAACCGGCAGGTCGGCCCGGCGCCACGGCAGGCGCCAGCGCCGGTAGTCCCAGGTCATCCAAAGCAACGTGACGAACCATAGGAACAGGAACCCGTGATGCCGGAAGGAGCCTGGATATTTCACGTGGAAGAAAGTCAGCAATGCCAGCGATCCCGCCAGGTAGGGCACGATCGGCCACGGCTGCGTTATGAACAGCAGGCAACCCACGCCCAGGATGACCAGCGCCACCCGGACATGGCGCTCGGGCGGCAGCTTCTCGGTGATCCGGTTGCGGTTCCAGAATTGCAGTTCATCCGTGGGCCACGGCAAGTAGGCGTTGGTCACGCGGTTGGCGGTCGACCGGACGTGCGCGGTCTGCCAGTCCCATTTCCATTTCTCGGCAAACCCGCTGCCATCTGGCGGCGTCACCTGTCGAATCCCGGAGAACAAGCCGATGGCAACGATCGCGAACCCGACGACGACACGCCCCAGCGCGGCGCGCGCGCCGCGGGTATCGCCCGCGTGGTCCACCGCATACTCGATCGCCAGCATGGGAGCGAGTATCAGCACCAGCAGGATCGAATGCACGTTGGTGTGGCAGAGCGCAAACAGCAGAACGGCCTGGAGCAGGAACCAGCCCCAGCGCCGGCCATGGACAGTGGCGACAAGAAACAAGAGCAACACGCTGATGGCGTAATTGCGCGAAATCACGGCCCATTCGTAGGCGAAGAAATAGCCGCCGCACAGGAGCAGTCGCGAGACCAGATGGAACGGCGCAAACCGCAGCAGGACGAACATCGCCGCGGCCGCGATCGCGGCATGCACGACCTGCATGGCAACGGGGTTGGCCGTCAGGTGCGCCGGCAGCCACAGCAGGAGGTGCCAGAGCCCCGGATGCCCCTCGTAGCGCATGTTGTGCAGCAGCGCCCACGGCGTGGCCGAATCGCGGGCCAGCAACCAGGCTTGGATCTCGTCTCGCCACATCTCGTGCCGGGACATTGTCAGTGCCACACCCGCCAGATAGATCGCGGTGGCGGCGTACGGGATTGCGCGCAGGATTCGCGCCGCCAGCACGCGGCCCGCTGGCCAAGCGTGACGAGAGACACGTTGAGGGGTTTCGTCCATCGCGGGCTGCAGCCTGGAGCGTGCCGCCCGCGGCCGCAACCCGGATGCGCACCCGCAGGGCTGAATGGCGCCTTTCACTCCTCCCGCCACTCAGCCAACCTGCCGGTCGGGCAGAAGCCGAAGCTCCACCAGTCGTCGGAGAATCCGTCAAACGTGAAGGACATGGCCGCACCGTCGAAGTCCACGGCGAGCGGCGGATGAAACTCGAAGGCCAGGCTGTATGGCAGCCCAGGCAATTCGAGCTCGGCGGCAGCGACCATCACGGCGGCGCCGGGCGCCGCGTCGGACTCCTTGCCGGCCTCATCCACCGTGATGATCCGCTTCCATGCCGGCTTGCCGCCGGGCGCCGTGTACAGGCCCGGAAGGGTGAACCGCATGTCCTTGAGTTTGTTCCAACCTTTATCGACGCCAACTCGCATGCGGTCCTCAAGGCAGGTGGTCGTGTAGTAGACCAGGTTGTTTAGATGAGCCTTGAACCATGCCGGCGCCTTCCGCACCCAGACATAGGAGGACTTCTGGTCGCGGTGCAACAACTCCTTCCCTCGATCGGCGATGGTGAACATGGGATGGCCGTCAAGCACCGCCGTGCCGTCAGGGCCGGCGAGCTCCACCAGCATGCCGTGCCCCATCATCGCCTCGGCGGTGTACTTGCGCGTGAGGATGCGGAACCGGGGATCCTCCCGTGAACTGTAATCATAGCTCAGCGTCGGCCCGACGCTGAGCGACAGGACGCGGTACGGCGTATTTAGCAACTCGCCCCCGTCCACCGCGTACCGCAACCGATACGGAATCCGGTTCATTCCCGCCGGCGCCCTGGCATCGGCCCGCAGCAGGACCGTAACGTCGGCGGATGCCCCCGGCACAATCGGTCCGAACTCGATCGGGCCCTCCAGCGACAGGCCGGCGGGAAGATCCAACTCCACCGACCCGGAAGCGGGCCGGCGCGAATTGTTTACAAGTGTCATTCGGACCGAACCGGCCGAGTCGATCCGCGGATGCGCAGGATCCAATCGGACTTCGAACGGATCGGGGACTTCAGGTGGTTCCGCCGCCTGCGCGGTCATGCTCAACGGCTCGCCGATGACCAGATGGCCACTTTCCATGCGAGCGGGTTGGCCGTTCAGACTCTCAAGCCCCATGGCTCGCACCCGCAGGTACGCCCATTGGCCTCGGCTGACGGCGGTTCCGTCGGCGCGAATCCTCAACCACGCGTAGTTCCGGAAGGCGAATTGCTCCTTTTCGGCGCCCACCGCAACGGGCTCGTCCACCTCGCGCGGCCGCCACACAACCGCTGCGTAGTCAGTGAAGCCGGCGCCGTCCACGCGCACGACCATGGCTTCGTCCGATCGCGCCATGACGGTCACGGCGGCGACCTCCGGCCTGGAGCCCTCGTAATACGGCTCGTGGGCCGCGGCAAAGACGGTGCCGCGCACGCCGCTGCGACGAGCGATGAGCATCCCCAACTCGTCCATCGGGCCATTGATCCGTTTGCCCAGCTTCGATCCCCACGTGCCGCAAACCGCGGTCGTCTCGGGCTCGGCGGCCATGGTGACGCGGACCATGGAGGCGCGGCTTTCCACGGCAGGCGCGTTTGTGCCGGCGGACTCGTCGCCGACGGCGAACTCGAGTTGCCATTGCCGATCCGTAACCAGGCCCCGCTGGTTGTCGAGCGCCCAGAATTTAGGGCTCGCGGTGACCTGCGCGCCGAAGCCGGGCGTCACCGGTTGCGGTTTCCCCATGCTGTGCAGCAGATAATCGTAAACCCGCGGGAATTTGCTGGAGGCGGCGAACAGGTCCAGCAGGTAGCGGTCCGTCAGCAGCAACGCACGCGTCTGGGCCACATGTTCGAACACGGCCTCCGATGATGTGGCCAGGAACTTCACTTCCGGCGTGAACGCGTGGCGCACGGTGAACGTGGCATCGGCCGTGTCTTCCTCGTCAACCATCAGCGTGGAGTGGCACAGGGTATGAGTCGTCCATCCGATGGTCGCACTCTCATACTGGATGGCGTTGAAATCCGGGTACAGCAGCCTCCCGGCGCCGTGGAGCGTGATTCCGAACTTGTCGGCGTGGTCATGGCCGTAGCCCCGGCTCATCAACTGGCAGACGGCAATGGCCTTCGGGTCGGTCCAGTAGTCCGGCGTCTCGATGGAGCGCAGCATGGCCAATCCGAACGTGGGCCAGAGCTTCGACGGGGCGGGAGGAAAGGCCAGGGAGTTGGTGTCGGGAAGCGGCGGGTTGTCCCACAGGTCGGGCTTGTAGCCGGGAATCATGGAGACGAATTTGGCGTAGGCGGGGTCCCGCCCGCTGGCGCGGTAGCAGGCGATCAGGGCCTCGTGGGAGGACGCCCTGTAGTAGTGCTCCTTCTTCGGTTCCGCCTGATCGATCAGGTACAGGTCCCCGCCAGTGTGCGTGGCCCCGTCGCCAAACGTGGCCACACGAATCATGCGCTTGCCGGCCGCATCGGTCTCGATCGGGTAGGCGGTGTCAATGTAGTAATCCATCAAGCCCCTGGCGCTGTCGCCCTCAGGCCCCTGGAACGACAACCAGTCCTGCCCGGTTGCCAGGCGCCCGTAGAAGGACATCACGCCCATGCACCACAGGTTTCTGTGAACGATGGGATACGTGGGGGCCTCGTCCCACACCTGGCCGTCCACCAGAATGCGGTCGATCATTGAGAAGTAGCTGCCGTGACGCTCGACGCGGCCGAGTAGAAACTTCAGCGCTTCGGGATCCTGAAGCGCAAGGCCCCCGAAAGCGGCCATGTAAAGCGGTTTCAGTTCCAGGTTGGGCGTGTAGCGCCAAGTGTCCAGCCACTTCATTCGGAAGCGGGTCTCGTCCAGCAAACCCTGATAGACGGCCTGGCGGGCGTCCTCGGTCATGCCGTTGTACGCCCAGTCGAAAGCGACATAGAGATCGGGGCGGACATGGTAGTGGATCTCCGACACGCTCATGTTCTGGCCGCCCTTCCAGTAGTCGGGATTCTCCAAGTTCTTGCGGTGATGACCCGGCTTGCCGCGGACGCTCATCAGCCAGTCCTGGGCCTTCAGGGCATCGGCCGGATCGCCTTCCAGGGCGAAGAGCAATGCCGCGGAAAAACCGTCCCGGGATTTCTTCAAATCTGCATAGGCAGCCTTCGCCCAGTCCTCTGTACGAACCAACTCCAGTATCTCCTGCCGCCTGGATTCGGGCATGAAATACGGCCGGCCATGCGATGGCTCAATGCGGGGCGACGCCCCGTACGCCGCCCCCGCAACAAGCCCAAGCAGCGTTGCGATTACTGGCTTCTTCTGCATTCTGTCCTGCCTCCTACTCCATCCCCACCCACTTGCGCGGCAGCGAAGCCGGAATCGCGGGCCTGTTGGCAATGTTGTTCCCGTCAGCCCAGCGGGGACCGGGACGTGGGAACAGCCACTTCTCACCCAGTTCAATGGCACCCAGGTCCGGCGCTTTGCCCTTGGCCGTGTGCCTGTAATCGGCGCCAACGGCGCCGGCATCGACGGCGGGACCGTCCGCGCGCAGTTCGAAATCCATCGGCTTCATCGAGCGGAACGGCGAACCCTCAGCGTGAATCAACTCAGGGAGGTGCTTGCTGTCCATTCTTGGCCCGCAGTACAGGTTGTTGCGGCTGGGGACAAAGCCCGGCAGAGCCCAGCCCTGTGAGCGGCTGACGTAGAGGATGTTGTTTTCCAGAACCATGTTTTCGAAACGGTGGCCGCCGACCCAGTAGAGGCCGATATCGTTCCCCTTGGTATTCACCATCGTGTTGTGGAATATCCGGCAGTCTTGCGTGGGCACTTCGCTGCCCCACGGGCTGCCGAACTTGAACAGACCGCACGAGGAAAACCCGTTCTCCGGTGAAACATAGAGAATGTTGTGATCGATCGTCAGTCCGCCGCCCATGACCGGTGAAAGCGCCAGCAGGCACAGGCCGTCCAGAATGACATTGTGATGCACTCGCAGGTTCATCCGCGTGGCGCTGTCGAACTCGATCCCGTCGTCGCCGAAATTCTGGACCAGGTTATAGGCGAACTCGCTGGCGTCCTCCAGCGCATGGGTGCCGTTACCGCGCGGCTGAAGACCATCGTTGCCGACATCGTAGATCCAGTTGTGGCGCACGACTGAACGCGGTCCGCCGTAGTTCATGAACACTGCCGCGAGGTTGCCGTGGTAGATGCCGGGCCACTTGCCCTGCTGGCACCAACGAAAGGACGGATTGCAGCCGAACTCGCAGTGCTCCACGGTCAACCCGCGGCCGGTATAGTTCTCGCCACCGATCCGGTGACCTTCACGGGGAGGGACCCGGACCTTGTCAGGCTGGCAAATGCCCATATGCGCCCCGCTGATATGGCAGTCGCGGATCGTCACTTCGTTACCGTGGACAACCACCCCGGCCCCTACCCCCATGTGCAGACGAAGGCCCTCCACCACCACATGGTCGGCCTGTACAATGATGTTGGCAAGCGTGTATGAAAACAGATGCCCGCTGCCAGGCACCCAGAACCCGGTATCGGGGTTGCAGTACCTCTCAGTCAGAAAGCCCGGTTCCAACGATGTATGTCCGCCCGGGCGGCTGATCTCGATATCGGCGATGTTGGGGTCGGATTTCCCCTCCAACCGGATGTAAAGAAACCCGTCCTGCCAGGCGAACCCTTCTGGAGCAGATGGCACCAACTTGCCACGGTAGAGGTTGGGAAACACGAAGTCCTTCAGATGCGCCACATTCCCGTAGTTGACCAGGTTCCGTGAGTCGGCGATCGCCCACCACACCCGGGACAGAACGGCGGCCCGATACAGATCGCCCTCGACGCGTTCGAACTTCAAGTTCGCCTGGTCGGGCGGCACGGCGCCGCTCAGCGTGGCGCCGCCACCATTGGCTGCACGCAGCGTAATCGGTTTCCCGGGTGTCCCGCTGCGAGTCATCTTCAGGCTCTGGTGATACACGCCGTCTTTCAGAACGATCGTGTCACCCGGCGCCGCTGCGTCGAGTGCCTTCTGAATGTCGTCCGCGGGCGTCAACTCAATCCCCTCCGCCGGATACACCATCACCGCGGCGAAGGCCACGATCACCAGAAATGACAGACGTCGCATCGATTTCAGATCTTCAGTTTTCATATTTTCAATCTCTCTCCGCCTTGATCAGTCCAAACCGCATTTGGCCCGGCGACTGCGGCCGCATCGGCGGCATCCAGTAATACTCGGTGCCGGGAGCCTCACCGCGATTCGCGCGTCTGCGTTCGAACTGGACCTCCGCCACCTTTGCCTCACCCGGTGCGATGCCTAGTTCTGCGGCCGGGAACTTCAGTGTGACCGTCCAGACGCCATCGGCATAGGCATAACCGGCCAGTTCCTGAGGGAGTGTGTCGGGCGAGAAGGTTCCTTCGCCGGTCACATGCAGCGGCGGGTTCCGTTCCGCGCCTTTCACAAAGACGGCAAGGCGATCCACAATCATGGGCGCAATCGGCTCCTCTGCTTCGAAGCGCACAAATACATGAGTTCCGCACCGCGCCATCCGTATGCGCGTCGCCAGGTCCGGCTTGGCGCCGTATTGCCCCTGCGCCAACGCCAGTGCCGGCAGCGCCGACCAGGCCGCCGTGTCGGCCGGGACCTCGGACACATCGACGACGGTGTATGTCGGAATGTTGCCAAGCCACTGGTGGGCGAGATCGGCTTCCTGGAAGAACGGTTCAAAACCGTCCTGCATCCACATCACGCGACGACGGTAGATATCGGTCGCCTCAGATGGTGTTGCAGCCAGGGCCTTCTGCAGCAGCGTCTTCAACGCGCCGACCAACGGAGCCGTGTACGTCTCGCCATAGAGCTGCTCGGGCGGGATGTAGCAGTCTTCCAGTTCCCGGCTCCACTTGACCTCTTCATAGCGCTCGATGACGGTCGCGTAGACTTGCAGCATCGTCGGGCCGGCCGGGCCGAAGAAGGTCAGGCACTGATCCCGCAGCAGCGCGTCCACATCGGCATTACGGTTCCACAACAGGCGGTGCCAGAGCCATGCCATGACCATTTCAAACTGAGGCGGGTTCGATCCCTCGGAGATATGCTCGCCGGAGCAAATCGGATGGATGTCCTGAAGCCACTTCTGCAGGGCGTGCGGAAAGAAGATCGGCGCCGCCGCCCGGTGACTCGGCCAGTTGAGAAAATTCCAGTTGTACAGCCGCTCACGCCGCCGACCCAGTTTATCGCTCCAGGCCCGCAGCGTGTTCAGGCCACGCGCATGCCAGTAGGCCTCCTTGGCCATGGTGGTTGACCACCGAAGGAACACATGGACATCGACGTTCTCCGGCAGATCGAAATCGGGTGGAAGCGTATGCTCCTGGGTGGCCAGAACGACGAGCCGCTTATCCGGCCAGTGCTTCGCAATCTCGCCGGCAAAGTCGACGCCGTGGCTGAAGACAAGATTCGAAAGCTCTCCCCAACGGCTGGCTTCCGGCCGAATCTTGGGCCGGCAGCGATCGCAAAGACAATTCCCGCTGCCGACAGGTTGGAAGCTGATCCACTTCTCGCCCGGCCGCCCATGCATGCTGAACCAGCCGGACTTTCCGTCGTAAACATCCCGCGTGGCCTGCACGCGCGCGGCAAGAACACCGGGATGCGAGTAGCAGGGGAATTGGGAGCTGTACGACCCGTTCGTAGAGATCATGGCGCGCCACTCGGGATGCCCGCCCAGGAAGGCCTTCCGAAACCCCTCGTCCGTCCAGCTGGCGCCGGTGAAGGCGGGCCCGACGGTCTGGCGAGCCACCCGGGGCTCCGTATGGACGAAGCCGGCCTTGCGCCATGGAAAGTCCGGCGCCAGCGCGAGATCGTAGTCCGACGGCACCGTGAGCGTTTGCAGCCGCGGTATGACGGTGCCGAAATCCGGGTCCTCAGGGAGATGAATGAAGAAGCGATACCCCACGACACGTTCCAGGAATTCGTAGACACCGTGCAGCGTTCCACGGTCTGCTTCTCTGTCGTAGTTGTGGGTCCCCGCGGGCGCCACCTCGCCCAATATGGCCAGCCCGCGTGCAAAGCTGACGATACGCAGCCCTTCGGGCTCGGTCGGCAGCGCCAACCCGTGCTCCTGGCTCAGCGCGCTGCGCCCCACCAGCAGGAGCGTCCCTTCCGCCGGCGCCTGCGACGCCGTCACGATCTCCAGGCGGGCACCGGTGGCCTTCTCGATGAACGTCTGCAGCTCCTCCGCCGCAAACCGCTGCGTGACCCGTATGCCGCGCATGGTCTTCGGATCGCGAACTTCGGCAAGAATATCAACGGGCTGGTCCGCCACCACGATCGTTGCCGCCGGCTTGCCGTCCCTAACCACCACAACCGGCGCCGCCCCCACCGTCGCGGCAATCAGCACCAAAGAAGCAACCCATCCACGCGTCGTCGCGGTCAATAGTCTCTCGCGCATCAGTCCTTCCTTTCGTTGGACGCTCAACACCATCAAGGTTCGGGCTCGCTCAGTTGATCCGCGAGCGTTTCGAGCGGGCCAATGAAGAAGACCACGCGACCGGTCTGGGCGCGGTTTGCATCCGCGTGGATCAGGTGCGTACATGGGATCGAGCCGTTGCCCCACACACGACAGGGGCCGCTTCCTATACGAGCCACGAATGCGGTGCCGTCGTATGAACGCAGGAGCGCGTGGTTGCCCGGCGGTATTTCCCCGTCAACGCACCAGCTATACGGATGCCGATCCTCAACGCTGACATCACCCTGCCAGCTCGGCCTGACACCAGACCAGCTATCCGCCACGCGAACAAACGTCCCCGCATGCAACACGCCCTGTGTCATGCGCTCCTGGCTCGAGAAAAATGGGCTTATCGTTTTCATGCATACCCCGGTCAGAATGCGGGTGCCCTGCCCGATGTTCCGAGTATCGAAACTGAACTCAACACGGTTCCCGTCAACCCTTGCCTCGAAAGCAAGCCGCTGCGTACCCTGCTCACGCACGTACGACGCACGCTGTCCATCAGCCGTGACCCGCCAATCGACCTCTGTGCCCGGCTCCGGCCACATGTTTGCACCGGGCCACGGTCCGGCCTTCGTTTCCGGCACGTCGAGCAACCAGACACTCTGGGGAAACCACGGGACTCGTATCTCAAGCGTAGCCGTCTCCGTTCCATGAAGCGTTATGGGGTGCTTCAGGTACATGTCTTCCCGGATCGCCAGTTTCTCTGGCAGAACGCGGGGACCCGGCTTGTAGGGCGCCCGCACCGCACCGCCCGCCGGCGCATTGTCGGACGCGCACCGGAAGCCGGACACATAGTTGCGCATGCCGGGATCCCACCCGAAACGAGCGGTAACCATGCGGGAATAGTGCTGCGTATGGAACAGACTGGAACCGACCAGGATGTGCGTCGGTCGACCCCAGGCGGCACGAACATATTGACACACCAGTCCGGTCATATCCAGCGCACCGCATGGACTTGCGCCCGCCGGCCAGGATCCGACAGGGAAGGATGACGAAAATGCGATATTCCCATGCCCCACATAACAGGCGTTCGATTCCAATGCCGTACCCCATGGATACAGGCGGCCGTCGGTCCCACGCGCAGCCATTTCCCATTCCGTTTCGGTCGGCAGCCGTTTGCCGACCCAGCGCGCGTACGCTTCCGCGTCAGCCGCATTGACTCCAATCATCGGTAGCGCTTCCGTGCCCGGCCTGTCCGGCGGCCAGGCCCCGGCCAGTTCACGCCAGCCCACAACCCAGCCGTTCGTTATGATCGTGTGGCCGGTCTCCTTCATGAACCGCGCGAACTGACCGCGTGTGACCGGGTAGCGGTCGATCCAGAATTCAGACACTTCAATAGTGCGCCGGTCGGAGTGATCGCTCAACAGGTCAGGATGCACACCCGCGGCGGCGACCGCGCGCTGCTTCTCCTCAGGGGTCATTCCGTAAAGTAAAGTCCCGCCGCGGACATGGACCATATCGCGATCCAGCGCTTCGGCGCTGTAGCCTGTTGGACCCTCAGCGCCAAACCCGGCACGCCCGCATGCGAGCACCATGAGAAAGACACACACTGAACGCGCGAGCGCCTTCTTTGTCATCTTCGCGTTCTTTGTGGTCAATCTGAAGCTCCACATGGCATCACTCTTTTTGAGCGTGCTTTTCTACGTCTTTGAGAAATGCATCGAACGTCCAGGTCCAGTAAAGAAAACGCTGTCGGCCAACCGGGTCATCGGCCAGTTCGACCAGAGCCCTGTCGCGCAGCACCGTCATCTGCTGCGCGATCTCCGGCGTCCATACCCGGGGAAACAGGGATTCGGGCACAGCCCATCCTCCCGGTACTTTGACGCGCTCTGTGCGCCATGCTCCGTTCTCCCACAGATCGGTTTCCATTTGCATGAGTTCGCGGACCGTGCCACCGGCTTTGCCGTAAAGCCGACTGCACATCTCATCGAACACGTCATCCACATCCAGTTCAGGATTCCACAACGCTTTCATCCAGACATAAAGCGAGGGTGCCGTGATGGTCCATTCACCCAGGGTCCAACCATTGATGAACGTGCCCGCGACCAGGCCCTTGATGGCCTTGTGGTGATCGCGTATGACGTGCGGGTACTGGTACGCGCCATAGCTCCAGGCCACGCAGTAGTCCCACGTCGTGATCGGGGTGCTGGACTTTCCGCGCCAAACGCGTATCCGCTCAAGCGCCTCCTCAAAATTCTCAGGCTGCACACTCAACTGCAGCGGGTACGTGGTCATGGCAACCATGATCGTCAGGTTGTCAGGATAATCCACGTCCTTGGGGCATTCCTGATAGTTCCAGTAGGGCAGGTAGATCACCTTCTTGTCGGGCCAGCGCGCTTTCACCGCTTCGCACATGCGTTTGACGAAAAGGGCCAGGACCCGCGACGTGCCGTCGATCCCGCCCCCGCCCGCGGCGATCGTCTTCAGACAGTCCGGGCAATGACACTCCACCCGTGAATCGCCGGGAGAAACCGTCACACAAGTCGCCGTGACCCAGGACGCGCCCTTGTTCTGGTCCCATGTCCTTTCGCAGCCCGCCAGCAGGTAATCCAGCGCCTTCTGCGAGCTGTAGCAGAACATGCGGAAATTCCGGGTGCCATCATCCTTGAGCTCGAACATGTCCGCATTCTCGTCGCGATACGCTTGCGGGAGCCCCTGCAGATTCTGCGGTTCATGGCACTTGAGCTTGTAGGGCCAACTGTTTCCGCCGCGCACCAACGGAAGATAGGACGCCATATCGATTGCCATGACGCCGTCGGGAATGGCGCCGGGCGCAAAGGGCAGGTTCACATTGTCCGAAGGGTGCACCCTGCTCGGCAGTTTCCAGCCTTCCACCGGGTGGTACTCCCTCTGGCGGAAAGCCGGCGCGTCCGAGTAGTGAGCGGCAGGCACGGTCAGCGTGTCGCGAGGCGTGATGGTGCGCCCGCCGACTGCGGTCGGCCAGTACCAGCGCACATCCACGAAGCGTTCCAGGAAATCGGCCACTGCCCAGGCCGTGCCGTCGCCGGTCAAATCGATTCCCGGCGGCAACGCCTGAGTGCTGCCCACGAGATATACGCGGTTCGACGCGGTCCTGACCTCAAACCCCTCGGGCGGCAGCTTCCCGGCGTCGATCCCGGCCTTGCGCGTCTCCTCGCAGTCGCCGATCACGATGGCGGCCCGACCGGCGGGCGGAGCGTTGGTAACAAACTCGAGCGCTGCGCCGGTGCTGAGCCGGATAGTATCGTCCAGCTCGTCCACCAGCCGCCGCAGCGTCGAGCGTCGTTCCCCTTTTCGTTTCGGGGTCCAGTCCTTCCGGCCGGCCGGATCGGCAACGTACACCACCGCCCGCGCCTTACCGTCACGCACAATCTCGACAGGCGCATGTTTGGGAACGCTCAGCCGGGTGACCGGACTCAGATCGCGAGGGTGGAGCCCATCACCCTCCGATTCCACCTGCGCGGCGAAACAGCTGCCCGCGCCCACGAGCCCTGCAGCCAGAACTGTCGAAACGATTACTTCACTTGTGATCATCGCACTTCCTCCAATTCCACCAATGCGAGCACGTTCCAAGTACTGTAGGCCATGGCGGTGATCCGCGTGGCGTCCTCGCCGCTGAGCGGATCCAGGTTCTCCGGGATGACCTTGCCCGGCGCGCAGCATATGGCCTTTACAAGCAGCTCGACGGCTTTCTCCCGGCGGCCGGCGACGGCAAGGGACCGGGCAATATAGAACGCCTCGCGCGGCCAGTAGCCACCGCTCCAATAACCGTGCGGACGGAAGCCGCGCTCGTTTCGTGCGAGCGTGGGCGTGTAGCGCAACGCGAACTCATCGGGATCGTCCAGGTGCGCAAAGAGCCGCGCCGCACGGGCCTGGTTCCCGAGGTGAAACGGCAGGTAGAAGGCATCCTGGTTCTTGACGCGGATCAGCTCCCCGCCCGCCACATCCCAATCATAGTAGAACCCGTCCGCCTCGTGCCAGTGCCGCTGCTCCAGCGTCGCGCAGGTTTGCGCGTGGCGCTCTTTCGCGTAGCGGGCGGTCGGCTCATCACCGCGCAGCCGGGCGAGTTTCTCCAGGGCCGCAATGGCGCTCAGGAAGAAACTCTGCTCGTAGAGGTTGACCAGCGGGCGCTGGTTTGCGCGGAGGAAGGCCTGCAAGGCCTCGCCCTCCAGCGTGGTCACAGCGGCAATCCATTGCTTCAGGTTAGCCTGGCTGAAGAAGCATCCGACCTTGTCATCGGCCCCGCCTTCCCAGAGATGGCGCCACTCGATCATTCCATCACTGTCCAGGTCGCGGCTGTTGTAGACGTTCCGCATATAGCGCCGGACCTTATCCCAGACGCTGCCGCCATCGCCGGCGGGCTCGTCCAGGATGGTGACATCGCCGCTCTGCTCAACGTATTCGCTGATAGCGCCGACAAGCGTCGGAACGCCGTGCGAGAAGCAGCCGGAATCGCCGGGGTTGCCCAGGCAACCGATGCCGGTGGCGTGCAGGTACCAGGAAAAGTCACCCTCCGCCGTGATCGCGGTGCGGACGTATTCGACCAGGCACAGGCGGGCCAGTGCACGGCGGTTGGTATATGCCAGGGCGCGCAGGCTCTCGCCACCGTCGTTGCTCCAAACTCCGAACCAGATCGACTTGTCCGGCGCCATGTACGCCTTAAGGTCGTTGAACGGCAGCTCATACACATTGTTCAGCAGGCAGTGCCAGTGCCAGTACTGCCGCCGCAGTATTTCCTCGGCGGTGTACGTGACGGACGTGCCGTCGGGCGTCTTCCATGTGTAATCGTTCTGCCAACGGACCACCGGGCAGGATGCCAGGTAATCCTCCCAGGCCCGCCGACTGTCCTCCCGGACGCGCGCCGGCTCGCCAAACATCGCCTCGGCCTCGGCCAGCGCGCGCGCCTTGTCAGCATGGAAGGCCACCGCGAGGCGCAGCGTTCCGTCCGGGGCGGCGGCGAGATCGAAGCCCCCGCCATCCCGATGCCGGATCTCGCCGGCGTACCGGAAGACCACCGTGTAGGCACCATCGTTCCAAACGACGCGGCCCGGCGTCTGTTCCGCGGAGAAACGGATGTCCAGGGCCGCCTGCCGTCCGGTCTCCGCGCGCGAGAGCACGGGCAGGCCCACGCCACGGGAAAGCTCGGCTTCGAGGACAGCGCCGTAGCGTTCGAGCGGCAGATAGAGCGAAAGACGGCCGGCTTGGGAAACGATCTCGAGACCGTCCGGCCGGTAGGCGCAGGCCTTCGGCTTGCCGAGGACGTCCAGTTTGAGACCGAAGAACGTGCGTATCGCGGCGGGTGGTTCGCGGTTGGCCGCTGGCGCGGCGGATTTCTTCGCGGCCTCGTCGAGGGCGATGTCCTGAAACGCGCCCGCCTCCAGCAGGGCCACCTTCCAGCGATCGCACTCGCTGGTGTTGACAGGGGCCGTGCGGAAGACCAGACAACCCGCCGCGTCCGTTTCCTCCGCAAACCAGCGGAGATTGCCCAACCAATGCCGGGGGCCGATGAAACCGTCGCGACGGTCAACCAACTGCTCGTAAATCAAGGCGCTTCCTCCATACGATAGACCTCTTCGAAGTCCATCTTTGTAAATTCCGGGTCGGCCATCGGTTTCATCATCGCCTGCCACTTGACCTGCGCCTCGTTCACCTCCAGCCAGGCGCTCGAAGCCGGGTACAGCGCCTCGTCGTATTCGAGATAGATCAGCAAAAGGTTGTCGTGGAGAAAGCAGCTCAGGCTCGTGAAGCCCGCACGACGGTAAACGGCTTCCAGCTCAGGCCATACGTGGCGGTGGTGTTCCTTGTACTCTTCGAGTCGCTCGGGTTTTATCCGCGCCATTTGGATCACACGTTTGTTCATTGTATTCAGCCCTCCCATATCAACACACACGGCACGGCAAGCATCACAGGTTCACTCCAGCTCGGTCAGTTCCATGTCGTCGAACCAGGCCTTGCCAGGGCCCTCGACAACCAGGCCCGGAACGGCGAACGGCTCCCCCGGCGCCGGTGTGAACACAATCTCCAACCGCGTCCAGTCGGTGTCACCGGTCAGCCGCCTCGACTGCCGGGCATCGGGCGCGTCCTCTTGCTTCCTCAGGCGCAGGTAAGCACCCTTGCCGGTCACGCCGCACGTGCGCGCCCAGACACTCAGACGATAGCGCCTGCCCGCCTCCACGTGAAGAAGCGGGCCGCCGTGAACCGGCTGGGCGGTTTCATTACCATGGAGCCGGAGCGAATGCGTGCCCGAGCGACCGATCATGCCGTCATGCTTGGCGCTGTGCCCCCAGATGCAGCCGTTGAAAAGAGTGCCGGCGGGAACCGTCGTTTCGAAGTCGTTGACGACGCCCTGGCGGAACCCCATCGGGCCCGCTCGCTCGGAGGCCGGCAGCATGGTGCGTGCGGCGTCCTCCAGCTCCTTGGCCACGGGCAGGGGCAGGCTAAGGAAGCGGTAGGTCGCCGAAACGTGGTAGAAACCGTCCGAGCCCTTGCGCTCCGGTGGCACGGCCTTGACGTGCTGGTCATACCACACGCTGCACGTGACAAGCGTGGTGCGCGGATCGGAATGCACAATCTCCACGAAGGGGTTCACGTCCGGCTCGGATACGAAACCGACGAAACCGCCGTCCTCCGGGATATCGGTCCACTCGCTACCGAACGATTGCATCATTGAGCGCGGATTCTGATACATGAAGCACAGCGCGCCGTCGCGCCGCGTCCAGAGGCACTTCTGGTAGCGCTTGCGCTCATCGCGCGAGTCCGCCACGCCTTTGGGCAGCAGGTTGGCGTACTCGAACTTCTCTGGCTTATCCATCCGCAGATCGAACGTGCAGTCCCAGATGTAGCCCAGCACGGGATCGAAGCGCAGCAGGAACTGATGAACCAACTCAGTTCCACCGTCGAACTCCTCACGGTAGTGCAGGCCGAGCGTCGCGCCATCCGTTTGCGTTTGCGTCATCCTGCCCCTGCCCGACCACGTGCCCTGCGGCACGATGCTGATGCGGGGCCCCTGCAACGAATCCCATCCCACGAAAGCCGGCATCTTGTAGTCAACCGGCACGCCGCCGTGCGGCGGAAAGAACCGGAACATCTCGAGCTCGCCGAACGAGAGGTTCAACAAGCCAATCCGCTGTCCGCCGTCCAAGATCCAGAAGAACTCCCCGCGGTACTTCCGCTCCTCGACCGGAGCAATCCGGAACGCGGGCGTGTGCGCAACGCGTGGCAGGCTAGGATAGCAGCGGGCGCCCTCGACAAAGGCCTGCAGCCGTCCGCCCCGAATGGGCGCGGGCGCGGCTGCCGCGCACCGCGGCTGAATCTCTATTGCCACGGATCCGGGGCGCGCGACCACGCAACCGGCTCCGATCAGCGCCGTCACGGTCGCTGCCAGCGTCAGTAAGCAGATGACTTTCCTCTGCGGCATCAGCATCCTCCGGCAACGCAGTATCAGGTTTCGGGGTTCGGTCAAACGATCCTCCTATTTCTCTCCACCTCCCGCCAGCACGGCGTCGGCGAAGCGTTTGGGCTGGTGATTGCCACCGGCCAGGCACGGCCACAGGCTCAGTTCCGGAGGCAAATTCAAGACCCGGTTTCGGGCACAGAGAATGCGTATGGTCGCCCCCGCCTTCGGCGCGGCGACACCGAGCGACTCCCACGGAATCGCCAGCTCCACGGTCCAGGCGCCGTCCGCGCGCCCGACAGCAGCCTCGAAATCCCCGTTCCACGACTTGTCCCAGCCAAACCCGTCGCAGACCACCCCGGCCGCGTTGATCAACAACTGGTGATAGGTCTCGCCGTCGGCGTCGGCATCGACAAACAGTTCGACCGAATCGTCGAGGCTCAAGCTATCGTCCCGCCGGACACCCTTCAGGCGCATCGACTCCAGTTCGCGCTCGACGCAGCGGAAGGCGGCATAAAGTTGGCGCTCGTCCCACGCCAGCCAGACCTCGGTCGACTGCGCCGCGGGCTGATCGAGCGGCGGCCGGCGCAGACATGGAATCGTTGCCGCCCCGGCCCACTCGCCCAATTCAAGAATCCCGTCCACCTTCGGAGCTTGCGCCGCCCGCGGAAGGGCGATCCTCGGCCGCGGACTGGTCTTGAACATGAAATCGAGCGGCAGGGCACGCGCGGTGAGCCGCTCGGGCCCTGCATCCCGATCCACCTCGAACTCGCAGACCGGCTGCGGGAGAAAACCCGGAAGAGCGAACGGTTCCCCGTTGTACCGGACACGGAACGTCACCGGCTCGGAGGCCCCTCCCGCTATCGCCGCCTCGGCCCGCGCCGGCTCGATTGACCATTCGCTTCCCGCCTCGGTCTTCCAGATCATGCTCAGCCGCCCGTCGGCCGTCCCCTCCAACCCCTCGATGCCGAAATCGACGCGGGCATCCAGTGGACTCTCCGCGGCTTCCTTAAGGAAAACCCGCGGCCGCACCCCCACGTTGTGAATCGCATCGCCCTTGCGCGGCACGCACCATGCCGCCAGCTCCAGTGGCCGTATCCCCGCGGCGCCGAACCGGATCTCGACCGGCGCCCCCTGCGCGGCTGAGCCCCCCATCCCGCCAGCGGTCAGGCCGATACGCACCGCATGCCATCCAGCCGCCAGCTCGGCCGGATACATCCGCCAACGTTCGTTTCCCGACTCCGTCAGGACCCGGCCATCGACCTCGATACGCGCTTCTACCGCCCGCAACACCTGGAACTGGTGGATGTCGCCGGCGGGCGCCTCGACGAAGCATTCCACCGTCACCGTATCGCCCGGCGCGATGCCGGCGGTCTTCCACCACGCCAGCCCCGCGTCCACCCCGCTCACAACGCTCACACCCTTCGCGCCAACAACCCGCAGCCCGCGCCGCACGCCTTCGGGCCGCCCCGGCAGAGCCGCCATCGTGGAACCAACATCGAACGCCGCGCGTCCCGTTGCCTCGGCGCGTCCCGTTGCCGCCACGTGCACCCTGGCCCAGGGCCGGCACAAGGGATCGCCCACTATCAGCAACTGGTAGGGCGCGGCCACCGACTGATAAAACGCCTCGGCCAGCGTCGCGCCGCGGGCGTAGTGCACATGAATGAAGGGATCGGGAAACTTGGCCTGAACCGCCAGCGGCTCCGTCACAGTGCCGCTCGCCCCCGCGGCGCCGTGGCGCAGCCACTCCGTCAGGGGCGTCTGGAAATCAGACCACGTTAGAACTCCGCCGCAGCTCGTGAGATGCTCACAGATGGCCCCGGGAAGCACGCGGCTGCCTGACCGGGCAAAATTAAAGCTGGCGGTGCCCACCATCGCCCCGGCGATGTCCGCCCGATTCTTCGGCAGCACGCCCTTCTCGACCACCGCCGCCACGCCTGCTTCCTCGAGTAAACGCGCGGCGGCGGCGAATCCCCATTCGCGGGTGCGCGAACGGATGTCGCCGTTGAACATGTAGTACACCGTGCCGGTCGGGCAGGTTCCGTCGGCCGCCACCGCGCGTTCCAGCGCCGCGATGGACTCGCGCACCGAGTTGCCCCGTCCGCTCGTCACGCCCAGCATGGTCGCAAGCATGTAATGCGCGCCGTCCGACCCCTCGCCAGGCTTTCCCTCCGCATCCCACGCGATCGAGGACCGGAATGGCAACGTGGTCAGCTCTTCTTTTGCCCCGGGAATGCGCGCCCCACGCTCCGAGCGCGCGGATTGCGGCCCGGGCGTTACGCGCCGGGCGTATCGGTTACTGCGCAGCGATGTGTAAGCCTGCGCATCCCCCTTCACGACAAGTTCGTGGAGGTACGTCAGCCCCGTCAGCGACCCGCGGTCGCCCGCGGCCGCGCCGGCCGGCCGCCCGCCCTGATCGTCGCTCAAATCGATTGCGTACGGAACATCCGCGGAGTAGGCGATGCAATCGATCGTGTCCGCCAGCCCCCGTGACCGGATTTCGTGCAACATCGGCACGAGGATCCGCTCGCGAAACTCCGCCACCCCGACGGTTTCAAAATGCGAAAGCCCTGCCAGGCGGATGACGTTCGTGGCCGGGATCCCCCGCATTGTCACATACGCGTCGGCCAGCGCGATCGACGCCCAACTCTCCCCGTTGACGACCACCGCCACATTGGCGGACTCGAGTGCGTAACTACTGTGTGCCATAGCCATGATAACTCCAGCGACCATCAACGGTATGGAACGTCTGCTCATCTTCGTTTCGTAACGATCTCGTTATAACCGCTTCTGTCACATGCCTTGCCTGCGTATGCGGGTCCTGCCATCCGCGTACTGCGACCAGTTGAGCACCACGCCGGTGTACTCCTCGGGCGCAGCCAGAAGGCCCTCGCCCGAATAGCAGTTCACGAAGACCCGGAACTTCCCGCCGTTCACTACCTCCAGCGTTCGCCGACGCGAGCGGAGGCTTCAATCGCCTCGAAAGTGTTGGGCTTCCAGGTGCAGAACGGCTCGGCAGGCGTCGGCTTCATGCTGGCGTTACTTCCTCAACTACCGCATCGCGGCATTCCCAGAGTTGCACCGGCGGTTTGCCCGCGGCGTTGGGCGCAAACGCGTCCGACACCTTCACCCGGTTGTTCCTGAACACCAGTCCGTCCACGTGCCGGGCCGTAAGTCGGTTGGGGTTGGGCGAGATGAAGGTGTTGTCCTCGATCACGATTCCGCTGTGGTACCCCGGTCCGCCTTCCGCGGCCTTCGGCACTTCCGGACCGATATTGATCGGCGCCGATCCATCCGCATAGCCACAATTCTGGAACGTGTTGCCCCGGATAACAAGATCGCGCACCGGCCCCGACTCGTTCCAGTAGTTGGCATCGCCGGACACATGGATCGCGTGCGAGGAATTGTAGAACGTGTTCCCCTCGATGAGCATCGGCCGGTTGCTACCCAGGAGGAAGCCACGCGGCCGGTTGTTGCCCGTACGGCAGTTGCGAATGATCGCCGCCGGCATGCGCGTGACGTTGGCGATGGCAAACCCGGGGCGAACGGCAGCGGGTACAGCATCCTTGAAGCGCAGCTCGAAGAAACGCGCATTGATCACGCGCACCTCGGCCACCACCCCCTCGGCCAGGGTCTGCATGGTCTGCGGTTCCGTGAAGGCCACCCGGTCCCCCGGCCGGTACGAACAAATGCCGTGCTGCTGGAAGTGCTTCAGCTCCGCCTCGATCGTGTCCCCGCCGACGCGGGAAATGCTGGAATAGATGCCGTGTATGTTTGTGGCGTCGTCCAGCATGTTGTCGAACTGACAATCCTCCAGCCGGATGGTCCCCTCGCAGTTGACAAAATGGGTGGCATCGGCCTTGATCGAAACGATGCGCGATGAACCCGCCCGCGTGGCTACCATGACCCGTTTCAGCGAAATATCCGTTGAAAGCTGGCCGATCACGCCCATGGCGCCCACGTGGTAGAGGCGCACATCTTCCAGGGTGACGTTGCTGGATTCGTGAATGAACACACCGGGATTGTTCCGTTTCTCGTGGCCAAGGGTCACGATATGGCCGATCGTGTGCCGCCAGGGGGTCTTGTAGTGCAGGCGCACCAGGCCCGGCTCCAATTCCGTGGCGCTGAAGGGCTGGGCCCAATCGTCGAAGGACTTATCGATGTGGGCGAAGGAGATGCCTTTGTTCTTGATCGGGTAGTAGTACATGCTGCGCGTCGGGGCGCGGGTCCGCGGATCGAACTCGGTGACCAGCCAGCACGAATCGTGCAGGCTGGTCCAGTCTGGCGCCGTGAAGACCAGCGAGCCGCCGTCCACGCGGTAGGGAAACTCGGTGGCATCGATCCGCAAGTCCAGGCTTTCCTCGGTGCAGGCCACCACCTCGCCCTGCGAAAAGAAGGGCCGGTCATAGTCCACGCTGAAGTCTCGCAACGTAATGTCGCTGGAGTGATCCAGCACGAAAGGCGTGATCCGGCCATGGAAAATGAACTCCGCCCCGCCGCCGTCAATCGTCAGTCCGGAGCGCTCGATCAGCGGAAAGGCGATGCGCCGGACTCCGCAGTCGTTGTTGGAAATGTAGTAGAACTTCTCCGGCGCGCGCTCCGCGCGGAAGTGGTACGTGCCAGGCTGGAAGCGCAAAGTGGCCTGCTTAACGTCCCGGCACGCCGCCAGCGCCCGCTGAACAGCCGGCACGATGTCGGCGGAGGAGTTTTCGTCGAGGTAATTGTTGATGTCGATGATCATGGACTCTTCTCTTTCACCGTTTGACATACAGGCCTGGCCGTTCCGACTGTAATGAGAGTTTCCCCTCCGGCCGAATGTCCAGCGCGCATAATTCATGAACCTTCTGCTACGAGTGCACATGATACGCCACCTCAGCGACTTACCTTGATGAACGACTTTGACGTGTGTCAACACGCCGCCATCCGGCCCTCTTCGGCAAGCCGTTGATCTGACGCACCCTGCGCCCTCTCGCGACGAAGAACATGAATAATGTGCGCCAGCGAACTGGAACCGACATCATTCTTTTCAATGATCCGGCTTAGAACAAAGGCTTGCCGATCGTCGGCTTGCCTTCCGCCCCATCACCTGACTCTCCCCATTCCTCATCGCCCGGAACGCCATCGTTAACCCCTCCCCACTCAGCGTCGGGAACGACCAGCCCATCATCATCCGGTGTCGGAACGGGAATCAGCAGAACCTCGCCGGGGGCATCCTTCTTGGACGCACCGGATTTGCTCGCCGGGACGACAATGTTCCTGGGACTGTCATACAGCCGGCGCTGGCGCTGGAACATGGGCAGGAACTGCTTGTCGAGAGAAAGCATCAGCACGGCCATGGCAACCGGATACGCGGCGCCCGTCTCTCGCATTAATGCCGGCTTGGCGTTGTTGGGCGGGTACGGCCAGCTCCCATCACCCGACTGGTGGTCGAGCAGAACCAGGGCCATGCGCGGCCCGAACCAGTCCCAGGCCTCGCCGCCGACCTGGAACATGCCCTGCATCATGTAAAACGAGGCAAAATAGAAGAACCCGCCATAATGTTCACCGTCCCACGCAGGCGGATAGCGCCGCAGGTAGGTCATGGCCTGTTGCGTGCGCGCGTCATCGGCCGCATCGAACAGGGTCTGGATATACATGACCAGGGCCGTGGCGGACGGCTCAGGGTCGCGGGAGAACCCGGGGCGGTACAGGTAGCCACCCGACGTTGCGCCGTCGCCGCCCGGCGCCGCCTCGATCACGTGAAAGGCACGGTTCAGATAACCATGCGCCGCCCTGAAGATCGATTCTTCGATATCAAAGCCTGCCTGCCGAGCCGAGTGCAGGACCAACATCTGCCAGCAGGTAACCGACACATCGCTCTCCGACGTATAGGGATCATACCGCCAGCCCCCAACGTCCAGCGACGCTTTTGACACCCGCTGGGCCTCGACAATCACGTCCAGACTGCGGCGACACCATTCCGCCAATTCAGGTTCACGCGCCTCGTCCGCCTGCATGCCGAGACAGGAAAAGGCAAAGAGAGAACAGATGGCATGGATGTACATGCCGGAGCGATCCCCCTGCCCCAGATAACCGTCCGGCGCCATGGCGCCCATCACATACTTGAGTGTGACCGACAAGGTCTCGCCATACGGTCCGTCGTCACCGGGCAAATGGCCGTTCGCCAGGAACGCCAACCCGGCCAGCGATGCAATGGCCGGCCGGTAGCTGGCGGTCATGGCCTGCCACGAGCCGGCCTCAGCACCCGACCGGACCTGGTGCTCGCCCAACCACCGCAGCCCCGCCGCAATCGCGCCCCGCCGCCGCACCGGATCCACGCGCACCTCGTCCGACGGCGTCTGGGCCAAAACCGGCAGTGCGGAGAGCAGGATGATAAGGACCGTCCCGGCGAACCCGCATCTCTCAATGTTCAATTCTGGCTTTTCTCTTTTCAATGACTCTATCGCCTCAAGTACCCTTCCAACGAATCCACCAAACGCGACATGGGTTCGCGGTATCGTTTGACGCCGTCCTTCGCCTGCAGGGCTTTGCGGGACTGCTCAAGTTCTTCCATCAACCATTTCACGAGCGGGTCCGCCTGCCCGGTTGTGGTCTCCTCGGCTTTCCTGCTGAACGAGACGTCGCCCAGGGAAGAATTCAACGTTCGCCAGGCGAACAACGCAGCGTTTAACGCTTCGCCCGGCAGCTCTATCCCTGTATCCGATTTCGACTCATCCGACACGGCGTCCAGCCCCAGGACCGCCACGCGCCGCGCAAACGCATATCGAGTTTGGATGCGACCACGCGCGTGCTGTGCGTCACGCTGGATCTCCCCGGACCAGATGCCGGCTGGGCCGCCCCACCAACCGGATACCGTCGGCGCCTGATGGGCGGCGATAAGCTCGGAGGTCCGCTCCGCAAACTCCACAACCCCGCGGCGCAACTCGTCAAGGGCCAACCGATCACGCGACCGATCACCGGCTTCCTCGTTCTGCCGCTCAAGCCGCGCTGTTCGGCCGCGGATTTCCGCAATCGCCCCACGCATGGCGCCGCCCGCATCCAGCGCGGCAAAGCGCGTAAAGACACCTTCCAAGACTTCCGCCGTTCGCCGGGCCAAGCTCATCAGCTCAAGAAACCGCTCACGATCCACGGGTTCCGCGCGCAGGATTTCGTCCGCTTCGGCCACAAGCGCTTTCAATGCCTCGATCGTCGCCTGCCGCTGTTCAATGACAACAATCCCGGCGCCCGGGTAGTTGGCAAAGAAGGCGTTGGCCACCGCGCCCGGAGTCTCCGATTCGGACAGTTGCCATAGCGCCGCGCAGGCGGTCAGACACTCTCGAACCCCGGCGCCTAGAACACCGGGCTTGGTCTCGCCCCGCGCCTGGGCGATCACGCCGCTCAGCGCTCCGGCCAATCCATCCACGCGTTGCGCGAGTGCTTGAATATCAATCTGCAGCGCCATGGCTTCGCGCGGATCCCGCGAACCCCGCTGGACCCGCGTCCTGATACCGGCCATCATGGAAGGCACGAAGCCCCGATAGCGCCCCATGACGTCGCGCAACTCCGCCAGCGTGGCAACCAGGCGCAGGGTCTCCGGGCGCGCCGGATTGCTGTAGCTCAGATCGAGATGCATCCGGTACGAGACGCGCAGGACATCGGTCTCCCATCGGGCCAACGCCATGTCCAGCTCAGGCAGCTCCCGAGCCAGCCTGTCCGGGTCAATGCCGGCTTCCGATCCGATGTTCTGAACAAACGTTTGCACCCGTGCTCTGACCTGATCGGCCAGCGCGGCGAGCGCTTCGTCGTACGGTTCACCCGGCGCCACCGCGCGCGACATGGCCGGAAGCCGTTTATACATGTCGGCGGCTGCATGCGCCTCGTTGTCACCCGCAAGGTCCATGGCCATCAGGTCAACCGCCACCTTCCGTTCCGCCTCGGACAAGCGCGAACGACTGAGCCACTGGGCATACTCGCTCTCCACGGCCAGGCGCCGCAGCAGGATGTTTTCCGTTGTGTACCCGGCTCGATCCGGATCTTCCTGATCCGAAACCGCGACCAGCCGCCGTTCGAGCCCGAGAAATGGACTGCGCTCCACCATCCGGGCATCGGCTTGCAGCCAGGCGCCAACCGCCCCTGGCAATCCACGCCCGGACCGTTCCCAGGCCGCCTCAAGCGGCTTTCGTACACGCGCATCCTCACCCCGCAGAAAGGCACGCGCGGCCAGACGCTGCTCGTGCCACCTGGGTATGGCCTTGTTCAGCAGTTCGATCCATTTGGAGAACGACGCATCGAGACTCGTGGCGACGGCGGCGCTTCGCTCCGGTGTGGCGCTTCCGAGATCACGGGTCGCAAGACTGATCTCGCGCGAAACGCTAAGAACGCCCTGCAGATCGAGTTCGGAACTCAGACGAGCCACCGAAGCCATGTCCGAACCCAACGCGTCAATGGCATCCAGAAGCAGGGCGCGACGCCGATCGGACGAGGCATATGACTGCTTCGCCTGGTCTGCGGACGGCGCCAGCGTGCGCCGGATTTCGCTTCTCAGACTGAAGCAACGTTGGATCAGGTCGCGTCCCTGCCTTTCACGCATGATGGCTGGCAACCGATCCGTTGCCAGCGAGCGCATGGCCGCGACACGAGACTTCACTTCGCCGTGACCGGCCACATCTTTGATCGAAGGCAGGGCCAACGCGGCAACCATCCCGTAAAGCAGGCGCACCTCTTCGGCAGCCGCCGCGCTATCGGTGAAGTGGTGCTCACGCTCCAGGCAAACCAACAGACTGTCCGGCACGGGATCCGTCGGGAGCGCATACTCCTGTGCCTGGGCCTGCGACACCACTTGCTCATAGACATCCTTGTCAAACGTGATTCGTCCCGACCCATCCTCCTTGGCCGACGCCAATGCCTTTGCCTGCCACTGCAGCGCCGCCAGCCGGCGCCGCTCGTTCTCGTTGCCGCCAAATGACGTCACACGGATACGGACAACCCGCGACTGTTGATCGTTCAGTCCCGTATCGCGCGCACGCACCCAGAACACTATCTCGTCGCCCGGCACGGCGCCCAACGTCTCCGTATCGAGCTGTGCCAGTACGCGCTGCTCGGCGCGGCCCTGATCAATCACGAGAGAAACTTCGCGCCCGGCGGCATCAAGGTTCTGCTCAGGATTGATGCGGTAATGGATCGCCGCCTCCTGCAGGCCCAGGTCATCGTTGAGCGCCACGTCGACCGGAACCAGGTCGCCCTGCACGGCCGTGACGTCCGCCAGCGGATAGGCCAGCCGCACGCCGGGCGGCGCGTCTTCGAGCAGGGCCAGCGAAAAGGCTGCACGCTCAACGTTGGCAAAGCCGTCACGATTCACAAGCCGGACCTCCATCTCGACGGAATCCTTCATCTCAAAGGCATACAGGTAGTCCCCGGTTTCGGAGTCAGCCTCCACCTCCGCTATCACCCGGTCATCTCTCGGGTCGATCAACTGAACACTGCGCAAGGCGGATTGGTCGGACGCGAACCGCACCTGCACGCGGCTGCCGGCAAAAACGGAAACCGGCTCCTCCGGCTGCTCAACGCGTATCGCCGCCAGCTTCGTATAGGCAGGCGGCTCCGCCTCAATGGTCAGAGCCGTGACACGCGGCTGCGGCACCACGCGCACCAATCGGATATCGGTCTGCGCATCACCGCAACGGACACGGTAACCAAAACTCTCCTTCACGTCACTGATCGATGCCACGTGCAAGCGCCGCTGCACGCGGTTCATGGCCCGGACACCGGCACCCATCGTCACCCTCGTGACGCTCCCCGTAGCCAACAGACTGACCTCGGAATCCGCCCCTATCCAGCGCAGAGGCCGGCGCAGCAACGCGGGGATCTCTCCCTCCACGTTCACCTGCACGACCACCTCGCCGTTCCTGCCGATCACCGGTGCTTCCGGCGTAACGGTCAATCTCATGAAACTCGGTTTCGACAGGTTCGCTCCGGGCTGCAGCAACCGCTGCATCATCAACGGAAACTGGTACCCCGGCAGCAGGCAGAACCCCGTCCATAGTGCGGCGAGTACGACCGCTGCACGCAGTTGCCGCCGCAGGCGGGCATCACGGGCCAGGCGCCCGGCCCGCGGCGTCGCACGACACAGGGCCTCGGTCTCTGCCGTCAACTGCGCCACGAGCGCCGCATGCACATCGCTTCCGGCCCCGGCCGCGTCCCGTTGACCGGAAAGCACACTATCCAGCGTGACAAGTCGTTCCCCCGCCGACTTCGGCAGCATGGCTTCCAATTCATAGGCCACGCGGCGCACGGACAGTCGTCGCCACATGTGGACACCGAGAGCAACGAGCGCCACGGCGGCGCTGACGCCCACGCTGAGAAGCGACAGCAGCCGGCGAGCACCGGACTCGAGAAAGAAGAAGCGATCGATGTGCATCGCCACCAGCGCCAGAACGCCGAAACAGAGCACCGGGGCCAGCAGGACGCGCAGCAAGCCATAAAATCGTTGCCGCCGGTAAAAGGCACGCACTGTCCGCGCGACCAGTCCGGGAAGATGCTTGAGCGGCTTACGCATCATGCCAGCCCCCCCGCTTTGCGCCAGACCCATTCCACGGTCAGCAGCAAGATCAGGATCGCGAGCAGCCAGCGCGCATCCCAGAGACGCCAGAGGGTCTCACGGGTCTCCGTACGCGACCGCGCCTTGATATTATTCAGCAAGCGGTCGGCCTCAGCGAGTGACGCGCTCTCGCCGCCCGTATCAGCGGCCAGTTGCTGCAACCAGGCGCGGTCACATGACAAATCAATCAGCTCACGATTGTTATCAATCACATCAATGGTTTGCGAAGCCTCTTCTCCCTCGCGCAGGCGAACCGTCCATTGGCCGGCGGACACACCCTCAAACACGGCCGCCAGCCAGGCCGCGCCCTCATGCACAGGCCTGGCCTCCGCATGGAACAGCTGTTCGTCCTTCCGCAACTCAACGACCCGGTTCGTGCCGCCATCGGCGGCACACCAGATTTGCACGGCATCACGCGTTGTATAGCGCATGGCGCCGGCCTCGGGCCGGCCATCCCGTGGCGCGCGCGTCTCCACGGCCCAATCAACCATGCCCGCGACCAGGTCACCATGGGCATCCAGGGCCGTGGCGTTCAGCCGCCGCCAGGTGCGATCGGTATCGACAAAGAACACCTTGCCCTTGCCCACAAAACGCGTCGTCATCATGGAATGACCTGCCTTGGTCCGCAGCAGTTCGATGGTTTCCGGCCGCACTCGCGCCGCGTCAGGCCGGGACGATCCGGATTCGACGAGCCCGCGCAGCGGCCGCGTCACCGGATGGTGGCGGCCGGCCGGAGTCAGTTCCAGCACGTCCAACTCATCGGGCAACACACCAGGCTGCGACCGCGGCCGGGTCGGCAGCAGTCGCTCCGCAAGCGAGGCCGGCAGCGGGTCGGTGCGACCGTTCCCGAGCAGCACCAGGCTGCCGCCGTTCTCCACATACTCAACCAGACGCTGCCATTCAGTCTCCGTCAGAGTCGTGGCGGGAAGATCCCCGATCACGACGAGGCGATAGAGCGCCAACGCATCGCCGTCTTCAGGCCAACGCCCCCTCCCAATCCCCCGCTCGATCTTCCCTTCCGGCTGGACCAATCCGATGATGGCGTTGACGTCAAGGTAATCCAACCGCCCAAGAATGTTCAAAACGAAGCGGCTCTGCCAGCGAGGCTTCCATTCAAGAAAAAGGACACGAATGGGCTCGGAACGCGCATCCAGCATGAAAGCCCGTCGGTTATTCGCATCCGGCACGACTTCGTCAGCTACGCTCGGGCTGAGAACGACAAAACGGTGCAGCCCATCTTCCACGGGCGTAAACACCATCCGGGCCTGCCGGTCCCGGGCGCCGTCAACCTCAAGCACGGCATTGGTAACCACCCGCCCGTCAGCGTGTCGCAGTTCGACATCAACCGCACCCTGCGTTGCGAGCGCGGTCTTTAACACCACGCGCGCCACCACCGGCTTACCGGCCGGCCAGAACGGGGGCACCCGCAAGTCGCGTACGGCCAGATCCGGCGGCTCCGCGGCGTCACCGATCGCCGCAGTGTGGATTGGCACCGACCGCAGAGCGGCCGCGCGGGTCACCGCGTCGAGCGAGTCCCGCCCCAGGTTTCGTCCGTCGCTCAGCAGGAGAATACCCGCCAGCGGAAAAGGATCTTCCGCCTCAAGTTGCGCCAGCAAGACGCCCGTCAGATCGGTCTCGCCATCCGCCGGCCCGGCGAGTTCACCAACCGTGCCGAGTGATGCGGGTTCAGGCTTTGAAAGCGGTTGCACGTAAACACTCAGCCCTTCAGCCTGTCGGCTGATGAGCTCGGCATAGCGTTGCAGCCAGGCCTGAGCCAGGCTGAGGCGCGAGACTTTCCTGACTTCGGCTACCGCTGCGATGACCTGACTGTCGCCGCCGTCGATCGCCGCGCGCAACGCCCCGTTCTCGGCGGCGTTCAGCACATCGATCCATTCCGAAAGCGCCACACGAATCCTGGCAACCACCTCATCGGTCGGCGGCTCGTCGCCGGAGAAGAGCGGGCTGATCACCTCCGGCAGGTCACGGCAACGGCCGGCCACGTCGAGCAGGCCCGGTGCCGTCTCCGACGATCCTGTTAGTTCCTCAGCCTGCTTGGCCATGGCGTCAAGTGACGCGGCTACCCCCGCCTGGACACGCTCCGCCTCCTCCCAGAACGCATCCCCGGTCCGGGCAGCACTGCGCCCATAGGCTTCGAAGCGCAACAGGTCCCGTTCAACCTTACGCGCGGCTTCACCCAGCTCGGTCAACACGGCATTCCGGGCGCGCGGCAGATCCAGCACGCGTCGCGCAACCGTCATGGTCTCGTCAACGGGCAGGGCCGGATCCGGGATTCCCATGCTCGCGGAATCATCCAGCACGACCAGCAACCGCCCCGGATAT
>Ga0194125_10002535_pt1 | contig 30126 bp, 26 predicted proteins | sample TA2KigC250mmetaG_FD_148626 | JGI IMG/M metagenome (GOLD analysis project Ga0194125, IMG submission 148626) | Freshwater microbial communities from Lake Tanganyika, Tanzania - TA2015034 Kigoma Deep Cast 250m | ecosystem: Environmental > Aquatic > Freshwater > Lake | place: Tanzania: Lake...
GCCCAGATGGTATTTGGGTTTTCTGCCGCGCTTGCCCATCCTGCTCACCTCCAGTTCGGTAACCAGGATAACATGCGGCAAATATATTATCAACCATTAAAGGGTCACTGCCCAAAAATATGCAATAGGAGATTTGCTGACTTGGGACCTCCGCCAACCCCTCTTTTGTCATTCGGAGCGAAGGAAGAATCTTATTTTTAGAGATGTTTCCATCGCTTCGCTACCACAGAAGATGAAATCAGGCGACTTTTACAGAGGTCTAATTTTTTTTCCAGTCTCCCGATTTTTTGTCCTTGACAAGCAATTAAGCACGGGTTATCATTGTTTCAATGATTCGAAACAATGAAAAATTAAGGGGACCGAAGCACCCGGCGATTTCCCCCGAAGAAGCCAGATTGTGGGAGATCCAGGCCGATATCTGTCAGGCCCTGGCCAACCCCAAAAGGCTGCAGATTCTTAATCTGCTGAAAGAGGGTGAACTTTCCGTGGGCGCCCTGGTGCAGGCTTTAGGGGTGGCTAAGGCCAACCTGTCCCAGCATCTGAGCGTGATGCGGCAGAAAGGCATCCTCCTTACCCGGCGGGAGGGCACATCCATCTATTATCGGCTGGCCACTCCGACCATTGCCGAAGCCTGCAAGGTCATGCGCCAGGTCCTGCTGGAGGCCCTCACCGCCAGGGGCGAGCTCTCCCGGAGAATTCGCCGCGCCGAGAACCCGCCGGAGGATGAATAAGCTCAATAGGAAACCGGGTTTTTTTTACTCTGATTGTTGCTAAGATTCTAAATAAATAAACAAACGAACATCTTAAAGGGGATACATGGAATGTCGATGAAAACCCACCCGGCCGCCCGGGTCGTGGATTTGGAACAGGCCCCCATGCCCGCGGCTCCCGGCATGGACCGGAAGGCCCGAAAGGCCCAGTCCGCCCGAGCCCAAAAGGTACGCCGCCTCAAACAGCTAATCGGGGGGACGGCTTTCCTGGCGCTTCTGGCCGCCGGTTGGCTCTACCCCCTCATGGGGTATTTTATCCCGGTTTGCATGGTCTTAGGTATAGGGCTGGCGATCTTCCGGGGTCGGAGCTGGTGCGATTGGCTCTGCCCCCGGGGGTCCTTTGAAGACGCGCTGTTGGCCCGGATCAGCCCCCATCGCCCGATTCCCCAGGTCTTCCGCGCCGCCCCTTTGCGGGTGGGGGTCTTGGCCTTCCTGATGACGGTGCTCACCATCCAGATCATCCGGCTGTGGCCGGACCCCTGGGCCATCGGGGGCTTTTTTATCCTGCTGCTCTCCATTACCACCGTGGTGGGGGTGGCCCTGGGCCTGATTTTCCATCAACGCACCTGGTGTTACATCTGCCCCATCGCCACCATGTCCAACTGGGTGGGGAAAAACCAGCGTCCCCTCCTGATGACGGTGGAAAGATGCACCGGGTGTAACCTCTGTGCCCGCGCCTGCCCCATGCAACTTAGTCCGGTGGCCTTAAAAGAGCAAAGCTCCATGGCCCACCGGGGCGATTGTCTCAAATGCAGCCTGTGCGTGGGGAACTGCCCCACCGCGGCCTTAACTTTCCAGGAGAATCACCCGGATACACAAGCCGCCTGACGGCGCCCCGGCAGCTCCCTACGGCGCTTCCCCCTTACGGCGCTCCTTATAATCCCAATCAGCACCATCAAGGCGGCCATATGCCCTCTCATGGCGGTGGGGGGGGTGCTAACCCAGCGTTTCTGTCTTGGCCTGAACCGCTTGACAACCCCCGGGTTTTTTAGCCCCGGGGGTTTTTATTTTCCTCGGAATTAAGTCGAAGCAGTTGCTTTTCCTAGTTCTTTTATCTATACTTCCAAAAAAATGATGACAAAGGAGGTGATTCCAGGTGCGCCGATTTTTTCTCTTTATGCTGATGAAATCCTGAAGCCCAGGCGTACAAAGGGCCTTGGCAAGGCTCTGGACAACCGGCGGGTTGGAGAGGTCGCAGGGGGCGCCTGGGATCAGGATATGTTCAAGATAATTTCTCCAGGGAAAGCCATCTCCTTAACATCCCAATAATCCCTCCTATCCTATCCGCCAATCTTTCCGGCCAAAAATCCGGGCGCCAATGACTGCCTGAGCGCTGGGTCTTACGGGCATTTCCTTTCTTTTGAGGCTGCTGAGCAGGAGCCTGGGGTGTAAAGCCTTGTTCCCCCCTACCTCCACAGTCTCCGTTTGTGCCCTCCCGGAATTACGGCCTGCGGCTTCTGCCAAAGAGACCCTTTCCCCGGTCAGGGGTGTATCTCCTTCTGACATTGCTGCGCCAAAACTAAACCATTTTTTGAGGGAATAATTCTTATGAAAAGATTGATGATTCTGTTTACCCTTCTGAGCGTCGTTATCTTGGCCCAGCCCGCCCGGTCCGCTGGCCTGGCGGGCCTGCTTACCATGGAATTCGACCTTTCCGCCCAAAAAAGCAGAGAAGAGGCGAAGCTGTGGATTCCTTACCCGGTCTCCGATAAAAACCAACGTATCACTGACATCAAAATTTCCGGCGATTACACCGCCGCCGCGGTCTACACTGAACCCGAGCACGGCAACCCCCTGCTTTTCGCCAGGTGGGACCAGGAGGCCAGGAGCCGCAAGTTGAGCCTGTCTTTCCGTGCCGAGAGGCGGGAGATCAGCCGCAGGGATTTTCCCGCCGATGAGACCTGCTGGGACCCGGTGGATTTCCGGGAATACCTGAAAGCCACCAGGCTCGGGCCCGTAACCGGTGAGGTGAAGAACCTGGCCGACTCCATCACCAAGGGGAAAAAGACCGTCCGGGTCAAGGCCAGGGCCATCTATGACTGGATTTGTCGGAACATGTATCGGGATCCCGAGACGCGGGGTTGTGGAATTGGGGACGTGCGCGCCCTTCTGGCCAGGCCGGGCGGCAAATGCACAGACATTTCCTCCATGTTCGTCTGTTTGGCCAGGGCGGCGGGAATTCCGGCCCGGGAAATCTTCGGCCTGCGCCTGGGCAAGAAACCGGAAGAGGATATCACTCAGTATCAGCATTGCTGGGCCGAGTTCTATCTTCCCGGTTATGGCTGGGTGCCCGTTGACCCCGCCGACGTCCGCAAGGCCATGTTGGTGGATAACCTGAAGCCTGAAGACCCGAAGACGCGGCAATACAAGGAATACTACTGGGGCGGAGTTGACCAGCATCGGATCAGGCTCGCGGTGGGCCGGGACATTGTCCTGAACCCGCCCCCAAAAGGAGAACCCCTCAACACCTTCGGGTATCCCTTCGCCCAGGTAGGCGACACCACCATCGACTGGCTGGACCCCGGGACTTTTAAATACCGGTTCACCTGGAAGACGGAGTGAAAAAGCCGGCTGGGGCATGGGCGAGAAACAAACCATACTTTTTCGCTATGTTTCACCCTTGCCCCGGCCAACTCCAGTTCATAAGTTAAGGAAAAACAGCACTTAGGAGAAATGTAAGCAACTAGGGGGTGGTAATAATCGCATGGCCCCGGTCTTCGGGACCGCCAGGGCGGCAGTTTGGGAATTTCGAGACCCTTGTTCATTGGTGTCCATGAAGAATCCCAGTATGGCTCCTTTCCCCTGGAAGTTGGTCGCGGTGACCGTTTCCATAATCCACTTGATTTCCCCATTTTTGGTGACGATCCGGTATTCATAAGGGGTCAAGGTTTTTCCCCGCAGCAAACTCAAGGCCTGCTGCCTGACTGTTTCACGGTCATCCGGATGGACCATTTCCATGGGCTCCATATGGGAGACATCATCCTTGTCGAACCCCGTAATGTCATGGAACAATTGATTAACCAGTTGAAACCCTTTATCCTGAATAATATAAATGCCTACCGGGGAGCCGACGATCAGGTTTCTGGAAAGGTCTTCGGCTTCCTTCCGTTCAGTGATGTCCTCCATGAAGCCTTCATAGTAAAGAATGTCGCCATTATCATTACGAACCGCCCGGGCGCTCTCGGAAATCCAGAGGGCGGTGCCATCCTTGCGGTAAACCTGGTATTCAAACCCCGTGATATAGCCGGTCCGGCTCATCCGGCGCTGAAAGTCAGTGCGGCGCTGGGGATTGACATAAAACTGTTGTTTGATGTCAGTAATATGAGTTATCAGGTCCTCGGGTGATTCGTAGCCAAACATCCTGGCCATGGCCGGGTTGACGTTGATAAAACGCCCCTCCGGGGTGCTCTGGAAGATGCCTTCCACAGCATTCTCAAAGATACTGCGATATTTCTCTTCGGCACTGCGCAATGCCTCGGCGGCGCGCTGCCGTTCGGCGATTTCGTCTTGGAGTTGGCGATTTTTCTCTTCTATTTCTCGCTCCCGGATGGAGGCTTCATCCAGGCGGTTATAAAGAATCAGATTACGGGTGTTGGTGTGCCAGAGGACCGCGATGCCCAGCAGGAAAAGGAGGGACAGAGAACCTAAGGCAACCAGGAGATGCATGGGATCCGTGTGACCAAACAAATCTCTGGCTGGCAGGACCCCTACCAAATATAGCGGAGTTCCATGAATCGGTACGCGAGCCGCGATCAGTCTTTTCTTTTCATGAGGCGCAGTGAAGGGAAAAAAATCCCCATCCTTTAAATTGCTATGATCGGGAAGGTAAGTGAAAGTTAGAGGTGCTTTCCGGTCGGGACCATGGGATTTTAACCTGCGACCCCTTGAACCACGTAAAGCGTCATCGGCTCCTGGATGCCTTTTAGATGCGCGTGAAAGGTGCGTTGAACCGCCAACCCCGGGGGCATCAGGCGGTAGGCGGCATCCGAAATCACCACTTCTCCGCCGTGGGCCTGGGCCTGGAGGCGGTGGGTCAGGTTCACCGCGGCCCCCACGATGCCGTACTTGGCCCGGGACTCGGACCCCACGTTGCCCACCACCACCTCCCCGGCATGGACTCCGATGCCCATATGCAGGAGCGGGAAGCCGCGGTGGGGCAAATTAACCCGGACCATGGCCTGCTGCATCTCCAGGGCGCAGACCACGGCCCGCCGCACCGTGGGGGCCAGGGGCCCGTCCAGAGGGTCAAAAAACGCCAGGATGGCATCCCCCAGGAAATCGACGATAATCCCCCGGTGGTTCTGGATGACCTCGATCATCTGGGAGAAAAAGCAATTCACCAGGTGAATGGTGGCTTCCGGACTGAGGGTTTCGGCCAGGGGGGTGAAATCCCGCAGGTCGGCAAACAGGATGGCCACCCGGCGTTTTTCTCCCCCCAGGCGGCTGGCTTCCGGCCGGCTGAGCAGCTCCCGGGCGATCTCCTGGTCCATGTAGCGCCCGAAAGTATTGCTGATCAAGTCCCGCTCTCTAAGCCCCGCCACCATCTCGTTGAAGCTCACGGTCAGACGGCCGATCTCGTCGTGGGAAGTCACCGGCAAAGGTTCCCCGTAGTTCCCCTGGGCTACCTGGGCCGCCTTGAAAGAGATTTTCCCGATGGCCTTAACCACCGGCCCCACTCCCAGACGGATGAGGGCCAGAATGATGACCAGGCAGAGGATGCCGGCCCCCAGGTAGTAGAAGCGGAAATTTAATATGGGGGCCAGGATCTGCCGCCCCTGGGCATGAAGCATGATGGCCCAGGGCGCGGTGTGGAGACGGTAAAAACCCACCACTTCCCCGGGAAAGTAGCCGGACCCCACCAGGGTGTCGGAGTGCTTCTCCTTCATGGCCTTGAACATGGCCAGTTCCAGGGGGTCCTGGGTTTCCCCCAGGCAATGGCGGGTTTGCATGGCGGGGTCGGTATGGGCCAGGAACTGGCCGGCCTGGACGTCCACCAGGCAGGCCATGTGGGTCTGGAGCCAGCCGGCGGCCAGGACCTCCTGCATCAAATAGTCGAACCGGACTAGCATTGCCAGCTTGCCCAGGGTATGCCCGTCCCGGTCCCGAAGTGTGCTTTCCAGGCCCACGTTTTTTTTATCTTCGGGGTAGAAATAGCTGGGGGGAGAGATTTTCGCCACCAGGCGACTCCCTGGGGCCTCGGGGTCCTGCCAGGTAACCGACACTTGGCTGAGGCCTTCCTGCTGGCGCAACTGCTCCAGGACCCAGTCTTGGGCCTCCCGGTTGTCGGCCCGGGTCAAGGCTTCCACCCACTGCCAGTGGAGCTGGAGCCGCATGTCCATCTGATGCGCGGCCCGCTCCAGGCGCAGCAGGGCAATCTCTTGCCACTCCTTAAGCAGGATATCCCGGATGTAAACGTACCCCAACATACCGGCGCCGGCCAGAAACACCGCCACCGGCAGGAGGACAAAAAGGGCCAGCCGCTGCTGTAATTTTTTTATTTGCCACATATTTTTATTTTACGAAAATCTCTTCCAAAAACTAAGCCCCAAGAATGCAATTGACAAGGTGTGGAGGGCAGGAATCTGGTTTCAGGTTTCAGGTTTCAGGTGTCAGGTGTCGGGGACCAAGGATCAGAGGGGGTTAAAGGTTAGAAAAAATGAAGGCGGACATTGCCCGCCATTACTCTTAATTTCTTTTAACAAAGATCGCTAAAACCCAAACCCAGACCCAAACCTAAAACCTAAAACCTAAAACCTAAAACCTGCCCTAATGGCGCCAATGCTTTCCCAAGCTCGTTCCGGTTCCCGGAATGGCTGGGTTTGGTCTCACCCCCAGGATCTGCGAAATCTTCTGGGAAAGGGCCTCAATTCGATAAGGCTTTTCGATAAAGCCCTGGGCCCCGGCGTCCAGAACTTTCTGGGCGGCGCCGTCCAGACTGCAGCCGCTGGCCACCAGCACCTTAACGTCCGGGACTATCTCTTTCATCCGGGCATAAATCTCAGCTCCTCCCATGCCCGGTAGGACCAGGTCCAGTAGTACCAGGTCAATCCGGTGCCGGTGGGTCTGAAGGAGGGAAAGGGCCCGGGGGCCGTTTTCCGCCGCCAGCACCTGGAAACCCAATTGCTCCAGAATCCTCTGACCCACATGACGCAACCCTTCTTCATCGTCCACCAGGAGGATGGTACCGGCGCCCCGGAGGCATTTTGAGGCCGCTGTCCGCTCTGGGGCTGCCTGTTTGTGGGTCACCGGGAGATATATCCGAAAAGTGGCGCCGCGACCGGGAGGGCTCTCCATTTTGACGATGCCCCGGTGGTCGCTGATAATGGCGTAAACCGTGGCCAGTCCCAGCCCGGTGCCCTGCCCCACCTCTTTGGTGGTAAAAAACGGTTCAAAGATGCGGGCTGCCATAGCTTCATCAATGCCGGGGCCGGAATCCGTCACGGTGATTTCCACGTAAGACCCAGGGCCGCGTTCGTAAGCCCGGCAAAAATTTTCGTCCAGGGTCACTTCCCGGGTGGTCAGGGTTATCTCTCCGTTCCCCCCCATGGCCTGCCAGGCATTGACAAAGAGGTTCAAGAGCACCTGCTCAATCTGCAAGGGATCGGCGGCCACTGCGGGCAGTTGGGGAGCCAGATCCAGGTTGAGATGAACGCCGCGGCGGGTGCGGCAGAAGAGGCGGGCGGATTTTTCCAACAAGGGGTTGAGATTGAGGGGCCGGGGAGCCGGTTTGTCGCCCCGGCCGAAGGAGAGGAGCTGCTTGGTGAGGGCCGAGCCTTTGAGGACCTCCTGCTCAATCTGCTTCAAGTCTCCATAAGCCGAATCGCCGGTATCTGTGCCGGCCAGGACCAGCCCGGTAAGTCCCATAATGTTCATCAAAATATTATTGAAGTTATGGGCTATGCCCGCGGCCAAGCTGCCCACCGCCTCCATTTTTTGCTGCTGGAGAAGCTGCTGCTCCAGATGCTTCTTTTCAGTAATGTCACTGAACATGGCAAAGGCCCCCATAAAGCGGCGGTTTTCCATAAGGGGGACCGAACTCATGATCACCGTCACCGGCCCCCGGCTGGGGGAATGCAATTCTAGTTCTTCCTGGGCGACCTGATCCTTCATATTCAGGGTCAACACCTTTTCCAGCAGCTTGATATTCTCCGGGTCCGCAAACTGGTAAAGACTCTTACCTTCCAGACGGTCATGGCCGATGATTTCTTTCATCCTGCGGTTGGCGAACCGGATGATCCCTTGTTCATCGCTGATCCAGATGCCTTCATGGGCGTTTTCCACCAGACCCCGGTACTTGCCTTCGGAGAGTTCCAGGTTCCGGTAAAGGCGGGCGTTTTCCAGGGCAATGGCCAGGGAGTTGGCGAAACTCGCCACAAATTCCCTATCCGCTTCGGTAACAGGATGGAGGGCCTTATGACGGCCCGCCACCAACACCCCGACAATGCGGCGGCGCGCCTTTAGGGGGGCGAGGATGACCTCCGTGGGATTAAGAAGAAAACTTAACGGGCGAACCCAGCCCCGAGACTGGCCAATTACCATGGCCGCACCCCTCAAGGCCCCCTGGGAGACGAGTTTTTCGGCTTCCGACGCCGGGATGCGGCAACCCCGGAGCATTTCCAGATCCGCCGGGGCAAACCCCGCGGCATGGATGAGTTCGAAGGCTTCCTGGCGGTCATCCAGCAGGAAGACCGCGGCCTGGTCCAGGTGGGCAAAGTCCTTGAGAAGCTTAAAAGCCTCCTTCAGAAGCTCCTCCAGATTGAGGACCGACAGGGCCGCGGCGGAGGTTTCCTGGAGGCACACCAGATGGTCGATCTTTTTTCGAAGTTGGAGGTTGAGGCGGTGGACTTCGTCAAATTTTCGCTTCAGGAGCTCTTTGTCCCATTCCAGCTCCTCAATGGTGGACTTGAGTATGGGCCAGGGGGCCAAAATGTGAAAAAAAGTCCGGCGCCAGAAAGACTTTCTCTGCCATTTGAACCGGTATTCGCAATATTCGTCCCCCCGGAAAAAACACCGGGATTCTTCCACGTGGGCCGGCGGCAGGTTCCAGATAGTGGGAATGCCGGAGTAGATTCCCTGGTTGAATAGACAAAAGTCCTGGTGACCGGGAATTTCCCGGAACCAGTGAAGCCTCACGACGGCCCGGTCCCGTTTGGTTTCCACTAATTCGATGCGTTTGTTGCGGTTGAATTTGTCGTTGATGGACTGGACCCGCTTCAAGGTGCGGCGGGGGTTCTTGTGAGCGAACATGATGATGCGCTGGACATAGCCCAGCTTTTTTCGGGCCGCGGACTGAAAGCCGATATCAAAAGCGATGTGGTCATTTTGGGTGATTTTCCGGGCGTTTTCAAACATCTGGATAACCACCTGGCTGGAGACCCAGTTGTGGATTTCCATCAAAAATTCCTGCGGGTGGGGCAGCGCAGTAATCTCCGGACCCAAACCCTCCAGCAGAGCGGGTATCTCATCGGGCCGGGTTTCCAAAAAATATTCAATAATGGCCCGGGTATTGAGGCAACTGTGATGTTTTTCCATCAAAATTGTTTCCATGCCAAGGGCATGGCGGTGGAGAGTTTTAAAACCCCGTCTATATTTATCGGCAAGATTTGGAAAACCCTGAAGTTGTTTATAGATAGAAAATCCCCTTGGGGAATCGTCATGTCGGGCCGGGGATGGCATGGCGCCAGGATTCTTGGGCAAAAATCCTGTCACCATTGACAATAAAGGCAAATCTATGATATGACCAGGTGGTCATGAAAGATACCGCCGCCCTGGCTACCTTTCGGCATCTGCCGCCGGACAAGCAGGAACGGGTCCTCACCGCGGCCCTGGAGGAGTTCGCCGACAAGGGCTATCACCAGGCCTCCCTGAACAAAGTGGTGGCCCAGGCCGGGATCGCCAAAGGGTCCATCTATCAGTATTTTCCCAACAAAGAGGGTTTGTTTTCTTTCCTTTTTCAGCAAGCCCTGGGACTGGTGCGGCGCACCCTCACTACAGTAAAAGACGCGACCCTGGAAGAGAACCTGTTCATTAGGCTGGAAAAATCCCTCCAGGCCGGAGTAAGGTTTCTTAGGGAACACCCCCGGATTTACAATTTCTATTTAAAGATCCAATACGATAAAAACGTGCCCTTCCGGGAAGAGTTTCTGGCGGCCATCCGGAGGCACGCCGCGGAATACTTCGGTTCCCTGGTGCGCCGGGCCAAAGCCCGGGGCGAACTGCGGCCGGGAGTGCCCGAAGATGCAGTCTTGTTCTTGCTGGACGCGGTTTTTGACCGGTTCCTCCAGGCCGCGGCCTTGCCGGCCCTGGACGTCACTCTGGGGCTCCATCAGGCTTCGGATGACGCAGTGAACCGGCGCCTCCGGCAAATCATCGATTTGCTTCGGGACGGCCTGGTGGCTTAAAGGCAGGTTTCAGGGTTCAGGTTTCAGGTTTCAGGGGATAGGGAATAGGGGATAGGGAATAGGCATGAATGGGGGCATGGCCCGCCTTGTGTTTCGGTATAATGAAAGCCATACGTATTTGTTTTTTCCTGAAACCTGAAATCTGATATTTTTTTTCCTACAAATATGACCGGATGGTCATAAAGGAGAAGGCCCATGGGTGTAAATCATTTTCAGGACCCAGCCTTTTATCCCATTTACGAAAAGGTGGCCGCGGGGGAGCGTCTCTCCCGGGATGATGGCTGCACCCTGTTTCACAGTTCGGACCTTTTGGGGGTGGGGGCGTTGGCCCAGAGGGTGCGGGAGCGGCTGCACGGCCGTCAGGCCTTCTATATCTATAACCAACACCTCAATTACTCCAATATCTGCGTCAACGGCTGCCGGTTCTGCGCGTTCGGCAAAAAGCAGGGGAAGCCGGGGGCTTATGAAATGACCCTGGAGGAGATCTTCGCCCGGATTGAGGCCCGGCTGCACGAACCGATTACTGAAATTCACATCGTGGGCGGGTGCCATCCGGAGCTGCCCTTTTCTTTCTATCTGGAAATGCTCCGGGGGATCAAGAGGCTGCGGCCGGAGGTGCATCTCCAGGCCTTCACCTGCGTGGAAATAGCCCATCTGGCGGAGAAGGCGGGGCTGTCGGTGGCCGAGACGCTCATAGCCTTGAAAGATGCGGGCTTGGGGTCGCTGCCCGGCGGCGGCGCTGAGGTCTTCAGCCCCCGGGTGCGTCGCGCCCTGTGCCCGGAAAAGCTGGCCCCGGAAGGCTGGCTCTCCGTGGCCCGGACCGCCCACCGCCTGGGGTTGAAGTCCAACGCCACCATGCTTTACGGGCACCTGGAATCCCTGGAAGAGCGGGTGGATCATCTGGTGCGGCTCCGGGAAGTCCAGGACGACACCGGCGGGTTCCAGGCATTCATTCCCTTGGCGTTTCACCCCCAAAACACCGGTTTGAGCGATTTGGACGGCCCCAGCGCCATGGACGACCTTAAGACTTTGGCGGTGTCCCGCCTCATGCTGGACAACTTCCCCCACATCAAGGCCTTCTGGGTGATGCTGGGCCCCAAAATGTCCCAGATTTCCCTGTGTTTCGGGGTAGATGACGTGGACGGCACGGTGATGGAAGAGCGTATCACCCACATGGCCGGCGCCACCACGCCCCAGGGTCTGACCCGGGCGCAATTGCGCGCCTTGATCCGGGAAGCCGGGTGTGAGCCGGTGGAGCGCGATACGCTCTATCGGCTAGTTGGATAGTTATTACTCGGAGCATTAAAGAAGTTCCTTCCTTGCCCCCTCCCCCTTGAGGGGGGAGGGCTGGGGTGGGGGTGAAGGTAATCCATTTTCCGCTCCGAGTAATAAGAAGGGTTAAAAGGGACAAAGGTTAAGAGGTTAAAAGGGGGGAAAAAATCTTCTAGTTATTTCACCTTGTTAACCTTTTACCCTCTTAACCTTTTAACCTCTTGAAATTGCCATGGTGATGAAAGACCTCACTACAGCTCCAAACGTGGAACGCCTTTCCCGGGAAGAAGCCCAGAAATTGTGGGACTTGGACCTCCTGGCCTTGGGACAGGCCGCGGATGCGGTGCGCCGCTGCCTTTATGACCGAGTGGTCACTTACGTGGTGGATCGCAACATCAATTACACCAACGTGTGCATCTCCGGCTGCCGGTTTTGCGCCTTTTACCGCGCCCCGGGGGACCCGGAGGGCTATGTGCTGGGGCGCGAAGAACTGGAAGAAAAACTGCGGGAGCTAAAAGACTATGGCGGCAGCGGCGTCTTGCTCCAGGGAGGTTTCAATCCTGCGCTCCCCCTGGAATATTACGAAGACCTCCTGCGCCAAATCAGTGCTTACGGCTTGGCTGTCCATGGCTTCTCGCCTCCGGAGCTTAATTTCATGGCCCGGCAGTTCAGCTTGGAATTGGAAGAACTCCTTACCCGGCTCATGGCCGCGGGCCTGCGCTCCATCCCCGGAGGCGGCGGGGAAATTCTGGTGGACCGGGTGCGCCGGGAGATCTCCCCTCGGAAAGGCAGCAGCCGGGAGTGGCTGAGGGTGATGGCCGCAGCCCACCGCCTGGGGCTGAAGACCAGCGCCACCATGATGTTCGGCCACCTGGAGACCCGGAATGACCGCCTGGAGCACCTGTTTAAGATCCGAGACTTACAAGATGAAACCGGGGGCTTTGTCTCCTTCATCCCCTGGACCTACCAGCCCGGGGGCACTGCTTTGGGCGGGGAGACCGCGGGCGCGGTGGAGTATTTGCGCACCCTGGCCGTCTCCCGCCTGGTGCTGGACAACGTCCCCCACCTTCAGGTCTCCTGGGTGACCCAGGGGCCTAAAGTGGCCCAGATCGCTTTAAACTTCGGGGCCGACGACTTCGGCTCCACCATGCTGGAGGAAAACGTGGTGGCCGCCACCGGGGTGGGATTCCGCCTGGGGCAGGGGGAAATCGAAACCCTCATCCGCCAGGCGGGCCGCGAGCCCCGGGTCCGGGATCATCGGTATGAGTTGAAATGAGTGATGTGGGGGGAGGGCAGGGAGCAACGCTCCCTGCCCTCCCCCCACGCCCCCCTCCCAACCCTTTATGGGGCGGGGGACCCTGACTTCCCCCGGCAAAAAACATAAGGGATTGGGGGAGGGGGTAAGGGCGGTGCCCTTAGCCCCCTCCCCCGCAAAACCAACCCTTAATGGACAATGACTCCAAAAATCGCGTTAATTGCCCGAGTAGGGGCGCATAAGAGTTTCCTGGACGCCGGGGTGGAGCGGCTGGGGGTTCGGGGCTATGACACTCCTTATGGCCCCAGCCGGCCGGTGCATTTTTTCCGGCATGAAGGCCTGGAATTTGCCCTGCTGTCCCGGCATGGGGAGCAGGGGTACGAAATTTCCGCGCCTTTTATCAACTCCCGGGCCAATCTTTATGCCCTGAAAGATCTGGGAGTGGAAAAGGTCCTGGCCTGGGTGGCGCCGGGCTCCTTGAACGGGGACATGGCGCCGGGGGATTTGGTGGTTCCCCATGACGTCTTAGACGAAGGAAAAGGCGGGCCGCACACCTTTTATGCCGGAGTGGGATGGGGGTTTATCCGGAACCATCCGTTGTTTTGCCCGGAGTTGCGGAAGGGCCTGCTGGCGGCCCTGGCCGGAGTTCCTTTCCGGGTGCGCGATGGGGCGGTTTATGTGGCCACCACCGGGCCGCGGCTGGAAACCGCGGCGGAGATTCGCAAGTTCCGTTTCCTGGGGGGCGACCTGGTGGGGCAGACTTTGGCCCCGGAAGTCTTCCTGGCCCGGGAGTTGGAACTGTGCTACGCAGCCCTGACCTACGTGGTCAATTATGCCGAAGGCTTGGCGGAGCGGCCTTATCAGCCGGGAGTGCTGTTCGAGGGGCTGGCCACCGCGGCGGAACTGGCTCGGGTGGCCGCGGTGGAAAAAGCTTTTCCGGAGATAATCCTTAAAGTCCTGCCGGCCCTGGCGGGCGCGCCCCGCAGTTGCCCCTGCCCCCGGCTCATGGAACGCTACCGGCTTCGGGGCGATCTCGGGGACGACTGGAAGACCTGGGTGAGGTAGTTTTCAGTTTTCAGTTTTCAGTGAAATAAGTCCATAGCAACTTATGGAGCCAAGTGATCCCCAAATGCCTATGGTTGCCCATGTGGCCCATTGGGTTCTACCTGTCAGCCAGCCGCCCATCCGGGACGGCGCGGTGGTGGTGGACCATGACCGCATCATAGACATAGGCCCGGCCGCGGAGGTGCTGGCCGGGTTCTCCGGCCCGATTTGCGACCACGGGGCCGGCGCCATTTTGCCAGGCTTGGTGAACTGCCACGTGCACTTAGAATTCTCCGCCTTGGCCGGAATGGTTCCGCCCCAAGCCCGGTGGCAGGATTGGCTGGACGCGGCCCTGGCCGGCTATGGCGGGTTGGCCCCGGAGGAGATGGAAGCCGGCGTCATTCGGGGGATCGAGGCCGTGCACATAAGCGGCACCGCCCTGGCGGGGGAGGTTACCAACACCGGGTGCTCCCGGCCTTATCTGGAGAAAAGTCCCCTGGCCTATCACCTTTTTTATGAATGCCTGGGTTTCGACCTTCTCCAACCGGCGGAATTGGAGGAAATGTTCCCCTTTTTCGCCCAGGCCGGGTCAATTAATGACCCCCGGGTGTCCGCCGGGGCGCACGCTCCCTATTCCGTGTCCGCCTCGCTATTCCGGGCCATCGGGAAATGGAACGACGCCCGGCGCCGGCCCCAGACGGTGCACCTGGCCGAATCCCGAGGAGAACTGGAATTTTTGAACCAGGGGGATGGGTTTTTCCGGGATCTGCTGCAGCGCCGGGGACGGTGGGTGGCGGACTTTCAGCCCCCCCGGGTTAGCCCCGGGGCTTATTTGGACTCCCTGGGGTTTCTGAACGGGGCCACCCTGGCAGTACATGGGGTCTGGCTGGATTCTGAGGATATGCGCCGGCTCCGCCGCACCGGGGCTTGGCTGGTGCTGTGCCCCCGGGCCAACCGTTACACCGGCGCGGGGACGCCGCGGGTGGCCCCACTGCTTTCCGCCGGGGTGAATCTGGCCCTGGGCACCGACTCCCTGGCGGGCAACTGGGACTTAAACCTCTTCGGGGAGATGCTCTGGCTTAACCGGCATTATCCCCATCAGGGGGAACTGTGGCTGCGCCTGGGCACTCTCAACGGCGCCCGGGCTTTGGGGCGTCAGGCGGACTTCGGCAGCCTGGAGCCGGGGAAGCGGGCGGCCCTAGGGTTCGTTCCCCTGGCAGGAGATAGGGACTTTTGGGGGGAATTATACGCCGCCGGAGCAGAAGGGGGGTTTAGATGGTTGGGTTAAAAGGGGAAAAGGGGGTTATGTTGAATATTAGAAAATTTTCTTTGGTTCCCTTTTAACCCTTTAACCCTTTAACCTTTTAACCTTTTAACCCTTTAACCTTTTCGCCCAGGGTCATCGAATGCTTGCAGGCAATGGGAGGGGAGAGATGATAGGAAAAGCCCGGTTAGGACGTATCCAGTACCTCAACGTGCTGCCGATTTATTATGCCCTGGAAAATGTTTTCGGCGAAAACGGCTTCCACCTGGTGACAGACACCCCCGCGGGGCTAAACGCCCGGCTGCGCCGGGGGGAGTTGGACCTGAGCGCCATTTCCGCCATGGAATACGCCCGCTGGCCGGGGGAGTACTTCCTGCTCCCCGACCTGTCCATCAGCTCCCAGGGGCCGGTGGGGAGCGTCATCCTGTTCAGCCGGGCGCCCGTCGCGGCTCTGGAGGGACAGCCGGTGGCGGTGAGCACGGCGTCGGCCAGCGGCGCGGCCCTGCTCCGGGTGCTCATGGCTGAGCTTTTTCAGACCCAGCCGGATTATCAAACCACGCCCCTCACTCCTGAGGTTATCCGGCGATGCTCCGGGTTGCTGGCCATCGGCGACGAAGCCCTGCGCCTGAAAATGGCGGGCAAATGGCCTTATGAGCTGGACCTGGGCGCGGCCTGGCAGGAGCTTACCGGCCTCCCCTTTGTCTTCGGGGTCTGGGCGGTGCGGCGGGATTTTGCCCGGAGCCGGCCCGAGGCCGCGGCCGCCCTGCACCGTTTGCTGCGGCGCTCCCGGGACTGGGGGCTTCAGGCCCTGCCCCGATTGAGCAGATTAGCCGCGGCTTCTTCGCAGATGTCGCCGGAGCAGATGTTAGCCTATTTTAGCCAACTGGAATTTTCCCTGGGCCCGGAGCAGGAAAAAGGGCTCAGGGCCTTTTTTCAGTACCTTGAGAAACTGGGAGAACTTGCTTCCGCACCGGAATTGGCATATTTTTCCAAGTAGGGCGCGTCTCCCGCGCCGGAAAATGGTTGGTGGCAGAGGCTTTCCAGCCTGTGCGGTCAGAAACCTTTCAATGAAGAAAGATGGTGCGTAAGACGCACCCTAGGGGAGGATCCTATGCAAATCGTCGCCTTTAACAGCAGTCCCCGGGATAATGAAACCAGCAAGACGGAACTGATTTTACAAAAATTCCTGGAGGGCGCCCGGCGGGCCGGCGCGTCCACCGAGACCATCTATTTGCGTCAATACAAAATCAAGGACTGCCTGGGTTGTTTCAGTTGTTGGATAAAGGACCTGGGGCGGTGCGTGCAGAAAGACGACATGGCGGAGCTGCTTTTCGAGCACTACCTAAAGGCCGATGTCGCGGTGTTGGCCACGCCCATTTATTACATGACCATGAACGCCCGGATGAAGGCTTTTATTGACCGCACCCTGCCCCTGATGGACCCCCTGGCGGAGGTAGGGCCTGAAGGAGGCCACCCGTATCGCTATGAGAAAGTGCCCAAGGTGGCGGTGTTAAGCGTCTGCGCTTTTTGGGACCAGTCCATGTTTCAACCCCTGTCTCTTAACATGAAGATGATATTTGGCCAGGACCTGATTGCCGAAATCTACCGCCACTCTTCCGAGGCTCTGGGGATTCCCCGGTTGCAGCCCCAGGTGGACAAGGTCTTGGCCGCGGTGGGCCGGGCAGGAGAAGAAGTGGTTCGAGAAGGCAAAGTACAGGAAGAGACTATGGCCGCCCTCACCCAGGACCTGGCCCCGGCGACGGTGATGATGGAGATGGCCCGGGAGTATTGGACCCAGATGGTGGAACAGGCAGGGCATAAATAAGAGGACCTTAGATTCCTTTCAACCAGGGGTGATATGGGTTACAAGAACTTACACCATTTTGTCGAAGTGCTGGAAAGAGCCGGAGAGTTGCGCCGCATTGCCGAGCCGGTGAGCCCCTATCTGGAGATCACCGAAATCACCGACCGGGTGTGCAAGCAGGGAGGGCCGGCCCTGCTGTTCGAGAACGCGCTGGGTTATGACATGCCGGTCTTGATGAACGCCTTCGGGTCCATGCGCCGCATGTGCCTGGCCCTGGAGGTGGACGACCTGGACGCCATCGCCCCGGAACTCCTGAGCTTCCTGGAGGCCGAGGCCAATACTTTGATCAAAAAACTGAAGCTCATTCCCAAGCTGGCCCGCCTGGGGCGTATGTTCCCCAAGGAGGTTTCCAGGGCCCCCTGCCAGGAGGTGGTGTTGACCGGCGATGAAGTGGACCTGGGCCGACTGCCGGTCCTCACCTGCTGGCCCGGAGACGGCGGCCCCTTCATCACCCTGCCGGTGGTCATCACCCACCACCCGGACACGGGCCGGCGCAACGTGGGTATGTATCGCATGCAGGTTTATGACGAGCGCACCACCGGGATGCACTGGCACGCCCACAAGGGGGGCGCTCAGCACTACCGGGTGGCCGAGGCCCGGGGGGAGCCGCTCCCCGTGGCTGTGGCCATCGGCCCCGATCCCGCGGTGACCTATGCGGCCACCGCGCCTTTACCCGAAGACATTGACGAGATTCTCCTCGCCGGGTTTCTCCGAAATGAGCCGGTGGAGATGGTTCCTTGCCTGACTCAGCCGCTGAAGGTCCCGGCGGAATCCCAGGTGGTCCTGGAGGGTTACGTGAAACCCGGGGAGCGCCGCCGGGAAGGGCCTTTCGGCGACCACACCGGCTACTATTCCCTGGCCGACGACTACCCGGTGTTCCACGTCACCGCCATCACCCGGCGGCGAAACCCCATCTACCCCGCCACCATCGTGGGCCGGCCGCCCATGGAAGACTGCTTCATGGCCAAGGCCACGGAGCGCATCTTTCTGCCTCTGATGAAAAAGACCCTGCCGGAGATCGTGGATATGAACCTGCCGGTGGAGGGAGTGTTTCACAACCTGGCCTTTATCGCCATTGACAAGCGTTATCCGGGCCATGCCCGGAAAGTGATGCACGCCATTTGGGGCCTGGGCCAGATGATGTTTACCAAGATCATCGTCATTTTTGACAAAGAGGTGGACGTGCAGGACCTGTCCCAGGTTCTGTGGCGCCTGGGCAACAATGTGGACCCCCGGCGGGATACGGTTTTCGCCGACGGGCCGGTGGACGCCCTGGACCATGCTTCGCCTCTGCCCCACTACGGCTCCAAGATGGGTATCGACGCCACCCGGAAGTGGCCGGAGGAGGGTTTTACCCGAGATTGGCCCCCGGTCATCGAGATGGACCCGGAAATCAAGCGCAAGGTGGATGAGCTGTGGCCTAGATTGTTTGAAAAGTAATTTTGCGGGGTTGAGATTTCTGAAACCATGAAAACAAATGTTTTAAGTACTGGAAGGAACCGCTACGTTATAGCCCTCACCGGCGCGTCGGGCATGATTTATGCCCGGGAGCTGTTGGCCTACTTCCAGGGGCGGCCGGACCTGGAACTGCACTGCATTATTTCCCCCGCGGGGGAACAGGTCCTGGCGCTGGAACTGGGTTTAAAGCCCGAAGAATTGGCTCCGGGAGCAATTTGGCACCCGGCGGACGACTTCACTTCGCCCCTGGCCAGCGGCTCCTTCCAGACCCGGGCCATGGTGGTGATTCCCTGCACCATGGGCACCCTGGGGGCCATCGCCCAGGGGGTGGGGCGCCATCTGGTCCACCGGGCCGGGGAGGTTTTTTTAAAAGAGAAGCGGCCTCTCATCCTGGTGGTTCGCGAAACTCCCCTGAGCCTGGTGCACCTGGAAAATCTGGTCCGGGCGGCCCGGGCCGGGGCCACCATCTTCCCGGCCTGCCCGGGGTTTTACCACCGGCCCACGTCCTTGGAAGAACTGGCCCGTCAATTCGCCGGGCGGATCCTGGACCATCTGGGGCTGGAACACCAGCTTGGGCCGCGGTGGGGGGATAAATGATACACCACCAAGACTCTAAGGACACCAAGAATCACCAAGAATTTTAAGCTGGTCTTGGCTACGCCAAGACCAAAGATCATTTCTTTGCAACTTGGTGTCTTGGCGCCTTGGTGGTGATCTTGTGGATTTTTTATGCGGCGGTTTTTGCAAAATATTTACGAACTGCTGGACATGATCAAAATCGGCCACAGCGTTCTGGCCCTGCCCTTTGCCTTCATGGGGGCGATGCTGGCGGCCCGGGGGCTGCCCGACAGCCGGACGGCCTTCTGGATTTTGGTGGCCATGGTGGGGGCCCGCAGTGCGGCCATGGCCTTCAACCGCCTGGCGGACGCGCCTTTAGACGCCCTCAACCCCCGCACCGCGGACCGGGCCTTGCCCGCCGGCCGGGCAAGCCTCGCGGGGACCATCATTTTTATGGTGGCGAGTTCGGCCATTTTTATCTTCGCCGCCGGCCAACTCAACCGGCTCTGCCTGGCCCTGTCGCCCCTGGCCCTGGGGATCATCCTGGGCTATTCCCTCACTAAAAGATTCACTGCGGCTTCCCACGCGGTCCTGGGCCTGAGCCTGGCCCTGGCGCCCCTGGGCGGCTGGCTGGCGGTGAGGACCGACCTGGAGTCTTCGGTTTTGATCCTCTCTCTGGCGGTCTTATTCTGGGTGGCGGGTTTTGACATCCTTTACGCCCTCCAGGACGAGGAGTTTGACCGGCGGGCGGGTCTTCAATCGGCGCCTTCCCGGCTGGGAATCACCTGGGCCCGGAGGCTGGCGGCTATCTGTCATGCCGTGGCTACCGGGGGATTTGCCCTCACCGGCTGGCTGGCGGGAATGGGTAAAATTTATGGGGGCGCGGTCCTGGCGAGCGCCCTGATTTTAGCTGTGGAACACCTGCTATTGACCCATCGGGGGACCATTCGCCTCCCTCCGGCCTTTTTCACCCTGAATGGCCTGATTAGCCTGGGGCTGGGGCTGGCTACCTTATTAAGCCTGGGTTTTCCATAATTCTTATCAAATATCCGTATCAAAAAGATCCCAGCTGAACTTCCCAAGGGAAGGGTGGGGTCGGGCCAGAAAAATCCAGGTTTTTAGAGGATTGGGATTTGGCAAGTTATTATATCTGGTGATTTAATTTTTTCGCCCCTATCAATTTATGCTTGACAGAGAATTTCATTGCGGCTTACAATGCCCCTGTCCATGGAATAGTTCATTTTAGATTATAAGGAAAGGAGGAATGGGGGTAAAAGATAACCTGGGGTGAAACCCAAAAATGACATTAAGATTAAGGGGGATAATCTAAATGACCAAAAGAACCTGCGTTATGTTAGCGTTGGCGCTGGCCCTGGTTATGCTGCCCGCGGCGGCTCAGGCCAGGATGTGGGTGGGGGCTCAGTTAGGCGCCAACTTTGCGTCCAGCACGGATGTGGACGTCACCATTTCGGGCGTGGGAGTCGAAACTTTCCGAAATGCCAGGGTAGAACCTTCGGTTATCGGAGGTTTAACCCTGGGTTATGACTTTGTCCGGGAGGGTTTCCTGGGCTACAACTATCCGGACTGGATGAAATACTTCAGCTTTGCCACCGATTTCACCTATAACCGGTTTGACTTTCGGGGACAGTTTTTGGGCACCAACTCTGGCCTGGATTCCTTTCCCTTGACCGAAGGTTACATGGCCGTATGGTCTTTCCTGTTTATCGGGAAGTACGGGTTCTTCCCTGATTCCGAGGTGCCCTTTGGCCGCCTCCAGCCCTATGTCGGCGTCGGCCCGGGCATTGTGTTCAGCGGACTCAACCTCGATGGCGGTGGAAGCAAAAGCTCGGTGGACATTGCCCTGGTGACGGAGGCGGGGTTGCGCTACATGGCCCTGAAAAACGTTTCCCTGGACGTGGCCTTCCGCTATCGTTACACTTCGCCGTCGTATAATTTCGCCGGTATCATCGAAACTCCGAGTAAGATTTCCTTCGACGCCCATCAATTCAGCACCTTGGTTCGGGCGTCCTATCACTTCTAAGACTCAAACCTGAATTCCAGGAAAAGGCGGCCTCTAGGCCGCCTTTTTTTTATGAGCCCGTCCGGCCTCTTCAAAATAGTTAAGGAAAATTCCGATTATTACCTTAGCTCCGGAAAGGGCCTTTGAAGATCGGCTGCCTCTTGCTGAAATGAAAAACAAAATGCGATGACATGAGTGGCACAGGCTTCCAGCCTGTGGGAAGGTTTCTTGGCAGAACAGACGGTGCCCACAGGCCGGAGGCCTGTGCCACTAATATTTTTCTGGTTGGTTTTCTCTCTCGAAATAGGGAGATATTTTCTAAGATGCCCCCCTGATAATCGAAAAGAAGATTTTTTCCGTGCATCAATTTATGCTTGACAGGGAATTTATTTGCGCCTTAAAATACGTTTACAAATGGAACTATGTAAAGAGTATGGGGGAAAGGAGGAAGAGGGGAGCAGTTATTCGGGTGAAACCAAAAAGGATCAAAGATTAAGGGGGATAATCTAATGACCAAAAGAATCTGCGTCATGTTTGGGTTAATGCTGGCGCTGGCCCTGGTAATGGTGCCGGCGGCGGCTCAGGCCAGGATGTGGGTGGGAGCCGAGTTAGGCGCGAACTTTGTGGCCAGCACGGATGTGGACGTTAACCAGGCAATCTTTGGAAACGTAATTTTCCGAAATGCCAATATAGAACCCTCCGTTATCGGGGGTGTAACCCTCGGTTATGACTTTGTCCGAGAGGGTTTCCTGGGCTACAATTATCCGGACTGGATGAAATACTTCAGCTTTGCCACCGACTTTACCTATAACCGGTTTGACTTTCGGGGTCAGTGGTTGAGCACCAACATGGGCATGTCGAGCTTTCCCTTAACCGAAGGGTACATGGCCGTATGGTCTTTCCTGTTTATCGGGAAGTACGGGTTCTTCCCCGATTCCGAGGTGCCGTTTGGCCGCCTCCAGCCCTATATCGGCGTTGGCCCGGGCATCATGTTCAGCGGTATCAATCTGGACACCGGCGGAAGCAAAAGCTCGGTGGACATTGCCCTGGTGACCGAGGCGGGTTTGCGCTACATGGCTCTTAAGAACGTTTCCATAGATACGGCTTTCCGGTATCGTTACGGTTCGCCTTCGTACAACTTTCAATCAACGGGTATAACAGGGAGTGTGAGCAAGGTTTCTTTTGACGCCCACCAGTTCAGCGCCTTGTTACGGGTGTCCTACCACTTCTAAGGCTAAGACCTGAATTCAAGGAGAAGGCGGCCGCCGGGCCGCCTTTTTTTATGGGCCTATACGGTCTCTTCATATAGGTATTTTTGCTTGACAAAGAATTTATTTGCGCCCTAAAATGCGCTTATTAATGGAATTATATACAGATTATGGGGGAAAGGAGGAAGAGGGGAGCAGTTGTTCGGGTGAAACCCAAAAAGGATCTAAGGATCAAAGATTAAGGGGGATAATCTAATGACCAAAAGAATCTGCGTCATGTTTGGGTTAATGCTGGCGCTGGCCCTGGTAATGGTGCCGGCGGCGGCTCAGGCCAGGATGTGGGTGGGGGCCCAGTTAGGCGCCAACTTTGTGGCCAGCACGGATGTGGATGTCAACATCGCGGGCGTCGGAGTCGAAACTGCCCGAAATGTCCGTGTGGACCCCTCCGTCATCGGAGGCCTAACCCTCGGTTATGACTTTGTCCGGGAGGGTTTCCTGGGCTACAACTATCCGGACTGGATGAAATACTTCAGCTTCGCCTCGGACTTTACCTATAACCGGTTTGATCTTCTAAGGGGGGACAAAACTGAAGGGTACATGGCCGTGTGGTCTTTCCTGTTTATCGGGAAGTACGGGTTCTTCCCCGATTCCGAGGTGCCCTTTGGCCGCCTCCAGCCCTATATCGGCGTCGGCCCGGGCATCATGTTCAGCGGCATTAATACCAATGTTCAGGGAAGCCAAAGCTCGGTGGATATTGCCCTGGTGACCGAGGTGGGATTGCGCTACATGGCCCTGAAGAACGTTTCCTTAGACACGGCTTTCCGGTATCGCTACGGCGCGCCTTCGTACAGCTTTCAATCAACGGGGATAACCGATAGTGTGAGCAAGGTTTCTTTTGACGCCCACCAGTTCAGCGCCTTGTTACGGGTGTCCTACCACTTCTAAAGCCAAACCTGAATTTCGTGCAAGGCGGCCTGGGGGCCGCCTTTTTTTATGGGCCTAGACGGTCTCTTCATATAGTATTTTTGCTTGACAAAAAATTTATTTGCGCCATAAAATGCGCCTATTAATGAAATAATATATTAATTTATGGGGAAAAGGAGGAACAGGGGGCAGTTATTCGGGTAAAACCCAAAGGGATCAAAGATTAAGGGGGATAATCTAATGACCAAAAGAATCGGTGTCATGTTTGGGTTAATGCTGGCGCTGGCCCTGGTTATGATGCCGGCGGCGGCTCAGGCCAGGATGTGGGTGGGAGGCCAGCTGGGCGCCAACTTTGTGGCCAGCACGGATGTGGATGTCAACATCGCGGGCGTCGGAGTCGAAACTGCCCGAAATGTCCGTGTGGACCCCTCCGTCATCGGAGGCCTAACCCTCGGTTATGACTTTGTCCGGGAGGGTTTCCTGGGCTACAACTATCCGGACTGGATGAAATACTTCAGCTTCGCCACGGACTTTACCTATAACCGGTTTGATCTCCTAAAGGAGGACAAAGCTGAAGGGTACATGGCCGTATGGTCTTTCCTGTTCATCGGGAAGTACGGGTTCTTCCCCGATTCCGAGGTGCCCTTTGGCCGCCTCCAGCCCTATGTCGGCGTCGGGCCGGGCATTGTGTTCAGCGGTATCAATATTGATCCCGGGGGAAGCAAGAGTTCGGTGGACATTGCCTTGGTGACCGAGGCGGGGTTGCGCTACATGGCCCTGAAAAACGTTTCCCTGGACGTGGCCTTCCGTTATCGTTACACTTCGCCTTCGTACAGTTTTACAAGTGTTGCGGATAACCCGGACAAGATCTCCTTCACCGCCCATCAGTTCAGCGCCTTGGTCCGGGCGGCCTATCACTTCTAACAAGACTAAAATCGGAATTCCAGGAAAAGGCGGCTTCCGGGCCGCCCTTTTTATGGAAACAGGCCATAAGAGGCGTTTTCTTCTTGACAAAATCTCCATTCACTCTTTAAATAGGCTAGGGAAATTAAAAGAAAGGGGGAGAATGTTATGAGGGGGGAAAGGAGAACTTGTAAAGTTATAGGCATCCTAGGCCTGACTCTGGCTTTGGTCATGTTGTCGGGATCAGCCCAGGCCAGGATGTGGGTGGGGGCCCAGATCGGCGCTAATTTTGCGGCGTCCCAGGACGTTACCATGAACGATACCGGAGATGTCGTCGTCTGGAAGAACGCGAGAGTGGAACCCGCGGTGATCGCCGGTTTGACCATCGGCTATGATTTCGTCCGGGAAGGCTTTTTGGGGTACAACTACCCTGACTGGATGAAGTACTTCAGCTTTGCCGTTGATTTCACCTACAATCGATATGACATGCGGGAACAATTTCTTAGCGGCACCATTAACGGTGACCTCGGCAAAATTAGCTTCCCTGACATAAACAATCTGGACGGCGCCCGGGTGGAAGGCACCATGGCGGTGTTGTCTTTCCTGTTCTTCGGAAAGTACGGCTTCTTCCCGGATGCGGAAGTGCCCTTTGGCCGCCTCCAGCCGTACCTCGGCGTCGGCCCGGGCATCATGTTCAGCAGCGTGGACGGCTTTAAGGATGTGGGAGGCTTAGGCCTCGGCAGCGCCAGCTCGGTGGACATCGCGCTGGTGACCGAGGCCGGGGTGCGTTACATGGCGTTGAAAAACGTCTCTTTGGACTTGGGCTTCCGCTATCGTTACGGCGCGCCCAGCTACTCCATCACCGGTGCGGCTTTCCCCGGCCAGACGGTAAACATCAAGTTTGACACCCATCAGTTCAGCGCCTTGTTCCGGGTGGGCTATCACTTCTAACGCCGGGACTTAACAGGACTACCAGGCGGCCTGCGGGCCGCCTTTTTAATGGCGCACCTGCGGGTGTACCCGGCTTCTTCGGGGCGCCGCGTTTTTGCCCCCCGGGGGAAATAGAAAAGGATTGACCGGGGAAATTTTTCTTGTTAATTTGTATAGGCTGTGACACCAGCCCCGAGGTGGGTATTGCAATGTCCAAAATCGCCCATTACTTCAATAAAGCCGACCGTAAAAAACTATTTTTCGATTATCTGAAGCTCATTGGCATCCTGGAGATCGCCATTTTTATCATCGTGGCCTTGTGGGCCTCAGATGACAAATATCACCGGGTCTATTCCGTCTTCCCCTGGCGGGAGTATATCTTTGTGGCTTTTGCCTTCCCCATTGTCTTCACCTTTCTAATGGGGGTCATGGTCACCGGGTTCAATTATTTTATGGGCCAGGACCAGACCGCGGCGGGGGTCGATAACGCCCCCGGCGGCGACAACCCCTGGGAGAACATGCTCCACCATCTGCGCCGTTTGCCCTATCTGAGCATTCTGTTTCTCCTGCTGGTGACCATTTTTGCCCTGTACAACATGAACCACATCATGGCCTGGCTCAGCACCCTGGGCTATAACACCTTCCTCCTCCTGTGCTACGCCCTGGCGGGCCTGGGGGTGATTGTGGTGATCTACCTGATGTTCTTCCTGTTTTTCAAGTACCGCCTCAATCACAAGCATATGAAATACCAGTATTACTCTCAGATTTCCGATAAATATGGGCTGATCATTTTGGATGACCGCACGGTGCTTTACAAGGACGGGAATCTACTGGTCCAGGGGCGGCGGTGGCGGCGGCCCCGGCAGGTGAACACAGTGGAGCCGGAGCCGGAAATGCTCCCTCCGGATATCCCCCGGAATCAACTGCCCATGCTCAAACCCTAGGCGACCTCTGCAAGAATCCATTTTGTCATTCTGAGCGAAGCGAAGAATCTAGATTCTTCGGTCGCGTCGCTCCCTCAGAATGACAAATGAGGCGACCTGAGGAGGCCCTCATAGGATTAAACAGGAGATCCACACCCTGTCGCAAAAGTGGGAAGTAATACTACTGGCCGCACTTTCCATGGAAGTGCGGCCTTTTTTGCGCCGGGTGGGAGCCCGGCGCCTTAAGGGCCTGGGCCTGCCGGCCTGGGAGTTTCCCCTGGAAAAGGGAAACCCCGGTTTTCCTTTCAGCAACCTGCCCATAAGACTCATTGAAATAATTAATATTTTTAACCGAAAACCGAAAACCCAAAACCGAAAACCATATAAAGGGCTGGCCGTGGTCACCGGCTTGGGGCCGGACGCGGCCCGCCGGGCCGCTCAAATTCTGTTCCCCATCGCCCCCCGGCTGCTGGTCTCCCTGGGTTTCGGCGGGGCCCTGACCTCGGAACTGGCTCCGGGAGATCTGGTGTTGGGCGAATCCGTCTGGGATTTTCAACCGGACACCGGCGTTCTGGCCGAACTCCCTATCCCCTTGCCTCCCCGGCCTCTTTCCGGTTTAATTCAGGAACTTAACCTGGCCCGCCTTCCGGCGGTTAGCGGCAGCCTGGTAACTACTCCCTATATCATTCATAAAAAAGAACAGGGGAAGCCCTTAAACCACCTGTCCCGCCCGGTGGTGGACCTGGAAACCGGCGTCTGGGCCCAAGTGGCCGCGGCCCAGGGGCTGGGTTTCTTGGGCCTCCGGGCCATCACCGACACCGCTTCAGAAGAGATGCCCGGATTCATCAAAACGGCCCAGGGAACTCTGGGCGAGGCCCTGGGCTGGCTGGCCCGGGACCCCACCCGGATATGGACTCTCATCCACCTCTGGCGCCGCAGCCGCCTGGCGGCCCGGCGGCTGGGCGCGGCTATGGCCGTGCTTTTGCCTTTGGTGACTTAATCAGGGGAGGAGTGATAAGAGGGTCTTAGGCCTCCAGACGGGGGACCGGGGACGGAAGACCGGAAGACTGAAAAACCTGTTGGTCTCCGGTCCCTGGTCGCCCCTGGTCACTGCCTCGAGGCCAGCTTAACCGCCAGCCAGGTGAAAAAGGGGAGGTAGATGAAGATGCCCACCCAGCCCAGGCAGGCTTCCCCGATCCAGAAGGTCATGGCCAGGTTGAACCCCAGGATGCCCAGGTAAAAGAGGGGGCCCAGCAGTCCCTGATAGGCGAAACGTCGTCGGCCCCGGTCCCGCCAGGAAAAGGCCGGAAGACGGGCGGCCAAGTATTGTAAAATCCGGATAAGGACCAGGGACACCAGGAGCCAGCCGCCGAAATTGGCCAGGGGGATGCCGAAATAGACTCCCGGTTCGGGATAGCCGTAAATCTGCCCTAAAAACCAACGGTAGCCCCGAAGGGCCAGGGGGTCAATGATGATGTCCAGGGTGACCATGAGCACCGCGCCCAGAATCCAGGGGCCGGGGCCGCGCTGGAGGGAGTCGGCCTCCTCCAGCCGGAAGCGGGACCGGCGGGACCGCGGGGCCAAGGCCGCCAGGGCCAGAGTGTAGCTGGCATAGGCCAGGAACACGTAGGAAAGGGAATCCATGAAAGGCACTCCGGCCACCCAGAGTTCCTGGCCCCGGGTTGCCGGAATATAGAGGTATTCCCCGAAAGGAAAGCCCCAAGTGATGGAGCAGAGTTCCGCGGCCCAGGAGACCAGGTAGCCCAGAACCAGGAAAGCCAAGGCCCGGCCCAGCCCCAGATGCCAGGTGGCCAGCAGCAGGTACACCCCTAGAAAGATGAACACATAGGGGCGCAACCAGATGGTGCTCAGGAGAAGATGGGGGAAAGTCATTTTGGGTTTTCTGTTTTCGGTTTTCTGTTTTCTGTAATTTTTCGCATGGGCTAATCAGTTCCTGGTTTAATCCCAAGTTGGCCTGCTGCCGGGACAGCTAATTTAGAAAAAATGTTATAATATAGGGGCCTATCGGCCTAGTTAAGGTTTTACCCAAATTATAAAAACACAGAAAACCGAAAACCGAAAACAGAAAACAGTCTCTAATGAAAAAAACCAACGTCATTCTGGCCAAGACCGCGGGTTTCTGCGTCGGGGTCAAGCGCGCCCTGGAGCTGGTCCTGAAGGCCATCAATGAGAACCAGACCAAGATTTACACATACGGGCCGTTAATTCACAACCCCCAAGTTCTCGAGCTTCTCCAGGAAAGAGGAATTACGGTTCTCAAACCCGGGGAGAAAGTCTCCTCCGGGCTGGTGGTGATCCGGGCCCACGGCATTCCTCCCCAGGAACAGGCGGAACTGGAAACCGGAGGCGTCCGCATCATTGACGCCACCTGCCCCCGGGTGGCCAAGGTGCAGGCCATTATCCGCCGGGCGGCGGAGCGGGGGGCGGCCACCATAATTGTGGGGGATGCGGACCATCCGGAAGTGGAAGGCCTCATGGGCCATACCCAGGGGCGGGGCTACGTGGTGGCCAGGTCTCCGGAAGTGGCGTCCTTGCCGGAACTGGACGAAGTCATCGTGGTGGCCCAAACGACCCAGAGCAAGGCCCACTTTGCGGCTCTGGTGGATCAGATCAAGGCCCGCTTTCCCCAGACCCAGGTTTACAACACCATCTGCGACGCCACCGCTTCCCGCCAGGGGGAGGTCACGGAACTGGCGGGCCAGGTGGAGGCCCTGGTGGTGGTGGGCGGCCGCAACAGCGGCAATACCCAACGCCTGGTGGAGATTTCCCGGGCCAGCGGCGTCCCCACCTACCACGTGGAAACGGAGCAGGAACTGAACCTGGAAGAGATGAGCCGTTACCGCACCGTGGGCGTCACCGCGGGGGCTTCCACTCCCCACTGGCTCATCAGCAGCGTGGTGGCCACCTTAAAGCACGCCTGGGCCTTGCGGCCGGGCTCCTGGACCAACTATCTGTACCGGGCCTGGCGGTTTTTCCTTAAGTCCAACCTTTATGTGGCCATCGGGGCCGGCTCTCTCAGCTACACCTCGTCGCTGCTCCAGGACGTGGAGCCCAAATTCAGTTATTTTTTTGTGGCCTTTTTCTATGTGTACGCCATGCACCTGCTGAATCACTTCACGGACAAGGCCTCCAAACTCAACGATCCGGTGCAGTCCATGTTCTACGGGCGGCACCGGCGTTTTCTCCTGGGGAGCGGCGCGGTTTCCGGGCTGATGGCTTTGGGACTGGGCATTTACCTGGGATGGGAGGCCTTCGCCTTTGTCCTGTTCATGAGCAGCCTGGGCCTGATTTACAATTTCAAGGTCATTCCTGAAGGCATTGCCGCGGTCACCCGCATTTACACCCTGAAGGAGATCCCCGGATCCAAAACGGTGTTCACCGCGGTGGCCTGGGGTGTGCTGGCGGCTTTGATTCCGGTGGTATGCGACCCGGGCAAAGATTTCACCTACGCCACCGTCATCGCCTTCTTCTTCGTAGCCGGGATGATCTTCATCCGGTCCGGGCTTTTTGAAGTGTTGGCCATAGAAGGAGACCGGGTGGTGGGGAAGGAGACCCTGGCCATCGCCTTGGGCCAAACCCGGACCCTGAATTTGCTGGCCGCGGCTTCTCTGATTTTCGGAGCCATGCTGGTGCTGGCCGCCTGGTGGGAACTCATTCCCACCCTGGGGTATGCCCTGGGACTATGCGGCCTTTACGCCCTGGGATATCTTACCCTGTACCGCCGGGGGCTGATGGAGTCGGGACTGCTGCTGGAATCCCTGGTGGAAGGAAACATGGTCCTGGCGGGGATCCTGGCTTTTCTCTGGGATCCGTTTCATACCATCTTTTAGGGAATAGGGAATAGGGAGTAGGGAATAGGGAAAAGGGAATAGGGAGTAGGTAGGGAAAAGGAAGTAGGAAAAAGAGGGAGAGAGCAGGGAGGAAGGGGAGCAAAAGAATAAGTGGTCAAATCCGATTCTAAGGAAGGAATCATGATCAAATCTTACCGCGACCTTGTAGTTTGGCAGAAGGCCATGGATTTGGTTACCGAGATATATCGCGTCAGTCGGGAGTTTCCCAAAGATGAAATATTTGGATTGACCGGACAGATGCGCCGGGCTGCGGTGTCTGTTCCCAGCAATATCGCCGAAGGCTATGGAAAATCATCCCGCAAGGAATATATCTTCTTTCTGACCCACGCCCGGGGGTCCCTGCTTGAACTGGAAACCCAGATTCTCATTGCAGGAAACCTAACTTATTACTACTCCGACAGATTATCTTGCTTATTAAAGGATATTATAGTATGTTAGCTCCATGTCCAAGGAGGTTATT
>Ga0194125_10002538_pt1 | contig 30104 bp, 31 predicted proteins | sample TA2KigC250mmetaG_FD_148626 | JGI IMG/M metagenome (GOLD analysis project Ga0194125, IMG submission 148626) | Freshwater microbial communities from Lake Tanganyika, Tanzania - TA2015034 Kigoma Deep Cast 250m | ecosystem: Environmental > Aquatic > Freshwater > Lake | place: Tanzania: Lake...
GTTCATCTGTGGCTGATTTGAGTTTTAAAACCACTCTCTAAGCACCGCGAATGGTTCAGAAAGATTAGCGCAGATTGGCGAAGATTAGCGGATTCGTTTTCTCTCTTCCGGCTTGTCCGGGTTAGGATATAATGAGAGTCCACTGAAGAAGCAATATCACCGCGGAGACGCAGAGTACCCTGAGCTATCAATAGTAAACCGCGCTATGGTTTTAGAACAGGAGGACTGCCATGAAGCGTTCTTTCTCGATGATCTCGATTTTTACCATTATGCTGTTCGTGATGGGCATGTTGCCAGGTGCAGCATTTGCCCAGGCCGATAACCCCACGCCGCCCGAAAGCCCTGTCAAGCTGATCTTCATCCACCACTCCGTTGGAGAAAACTGGCTCACCGATGGGAATGGCGACCTGGGACGCGTGCTGGCTGAGAACAACTATTTCGTCAGCGACACCAATTATGGCTGGGGGCCGGATAGCATCGGCGACAGCACCGATTACTACAACTGGTACGACTGGTTCGTCGGGCCGGAGAGCAGCCGCTACATGCAGGCGGTCTACACCGAGAGCGGTCAAAACTCGAATTACGCGCGGTCTTTCCCTGATCCGGGCGGTGAAAACCGTGTCATCCTCTTCAAATCTTGCTTTCCCAACTCCGATTTGGGGGGCAGCCCGGGCGATCCTCCCTCCGATGGCGAGTGGTTCACCGTCGGTCATGCGAAATACATCTATCACCAACTGCTCGACTATTTCGTCACCCGCCCCGACAAACTCTTCATCGCCATCACCCCGCCGCCGCTGCTCGACTCGGCCAACGCCACAAACGCCCGTGAGTTCAGCCGCTGGCTGGTCGAAGACTGGCTGGCCGATTACCCCCTCGCCAACGTCGCCGTCTGGGATTTGCACAATACCCTCACCCATCCCGACAACCACCACCGCTTTGCCGATGGCGCGGTCGAGCATATCATCAACAATGGCAATGGCGCGCTCTACTATGATTCCGATGGCGACGAGCATCCCAACGGGATGGGCAATCAAAAGGCGACTGGAGAATTCGTGCCTATGTTGAATATTTTCTACAACCGCTGGATCGCCGACGCCCCGGCATCTCCGCCCCCCCAACAGGATGCTCAGACTCAGCCCGAGGTTGCTGAGGCAGCCCCGGAGCAAGCCCAGCCTCCGGGGGTTTCCCCTGAAGGCGGCATGATTGACGATTTCGAGACTGGTCCTCCCGCTGGCACAAACGGCTGGGAAGCGTTCCGGGATGACGCCAACCCCGCCACCACGCTCTCCTGCGGCGCCGATAGCAGCACAGCACAGGTCGGTAGCTCCTCCTTGCGCATTGATTTCCACATCGAGCCGGGTAGCTGGGCTACGTGCGCGCTGATGTACGATCGCATGCCCGGCTTCGGCGGTGCACGCGGTCTGGCCTTCGATTATCGCGCCGGGGCCGAGGCTTTGCTTTTCAACATTGACGCCTACGGAGGCGCGCCCGACGCCCGCTCGACCTATCATTACACCATCGAAACCGTCCCCGAAAGCGTTGCTGGCTGGGTGCATGTCGAACTGACCTGGGATCAGCTACTGCGCGTGGAGTGGGAGGAAAATCCCGGCAGCCCTGTGAATCCGGCGGAAATCAATGGCTTTGCCTTTGGCTTCACCACCTACGCCGATGCCCCCAACTCCGGCGCGATCTGGATAGATAATTTCAGTCTATTAGGGGCGGAAGAGATCGAAGCCCAGCCTGTCGAAGCGCAAGAAGAAGCCCAGGCCGAACCTGAAGGAGCCGAAGAGGCCCCTTCCGCCGCGCCGCCCGAGGAGGAAGGCCGCCGCCTGTGCCCCGGCTCGCTGGCGTTGAGTTTGATCCCAGCGATTTTTACGGGAATTGTGTTCCTGCGAAGTCGAACTAAGATAGCAGGGGTGAAAAGTTACTCAGGCACTTCGATCCATTAATCTTTTTGCCTGGTTCAGGAAGAAAATTTTCAGCTCTTCGAGGGTGATAGGTTTGATCATGCGTGGCAAAATCTCAACTTGCTCAACACGCTGCAATGCGATAGCCAGCCAATAATCGTCCAACCCCAAGTGTTTTTGTCTGGTTTTCTCGACCAACTCATCGAAGGGAAAAAAATTCTGACATATAAAGTAAATATCCACGAAATCCTTTGGTTCGGCCCGGTCAAATAATGCTGACAATTTGTTGCTGGCAATATCGACCAGGTTCTCGACCTGAATTCCCATTTCCTTATCAAGTCGAACCGGCTCCAGGCGGTAAGGGCTATCCTGCGCGAAATCAATTTGAACTCTTTCTCCATCAGCATTTTGAAAGAAACACTGTATAAACGTCCCCAGGATTCGAATAAACGAGACTTGCGCATTGATCTGATGGGCGATATCTTCCAGAGACGCCGGAGCCCTCGACACAGCAGTTGGGTCAGCGGTAAAGAAATCTAGATCAAGAGAATAGCGATGCTGAAGGTAAAATACCGCCAGGGCAGTTCCACCAGTCATATAGAAGTGATCTTTAAGATCGCTCCTACTGATTGCTTCGATGATCTGTTGTTGAAACGGCGTCAGCAGATTCATAACGCGGCTTTACATCGGGTAAATTGAAATACCACTCCCAGAATCGACGTATTTCAGTGGGCAAGTTCAAGTCAGGTAAATAGGCATGGATCGTTTCTAATCCGATGGTATGCAAATCGTTCATGCTTCCGCGAATCAATACTCTTGAGAGGTACCACCTCCGAAATGCATTGGATTGATTCTCAATAGGTGGAATTTCATAATCCCAGACCAGGGCAGGGTTTATTGGTATTGGCTTGGACGGGGTGGTTCTAGGGGTTTTAGTCATCATAGTATCTCGGGATCATAAGGACATTATACATCACTCAAACGATTTATCACCTGGCAGCTAAAACCTTTTGCTTCAGTTTTATCTCAGGCTGTTTTCTTGCTTGAAAATAAACGAACATTCAGCAATCAGCTTAAATGATTGTCCAGCAATGCTATGGGCTATTCCTCCCTCAAAAACTGCCCGTACCAATGACGCAGCACATCGGCAGCCGGTTTGCCATGCACCGAGGTGGATTTATCGTGTAAGATCGCCGGGATGTAATAACCGCGCGACACAGCGCCGCTGATCCAGTCGAATTGATTGATGGCGGCGAAGACCGCATCGTAGGCTTTCGCCTGTTGGACGAAATCTGTCGTCAGCAAGGGCAGGTCGGGGGCCGGGTAGTTCAGCGCTTCTGGGGAGAGACAATCCACAAGGGGGTCGGGCAGGCAGCCGGCGAAGGCGCCTGCCACCGATGGATAGGTCAGGCTGATGACGATCGGTTTGGCGTCCGAGGCTGGATTCCAGATCAGCCTCATGGCGTAGAGCTCCTCGTTGATGATGCGCTCTGCCTCGGCTTGCAGCGACCCAGGGTCAGCGTTTGGATCCTCGCTCAAGCGGGCCGACCACAGCAGGTAGATTTGATCAACATCGTTCAAGAATTCCGGCGGGTTGGTGATGGCTTTGGAGTATGGCAAGGCCCAGGCGATTGTGCCGTCGAAACGCTCTCGGATTTCAGCAATCAAGGCTTGATAGCGTTGGTCGGCATCCAGCGGCGCGTTGGCGACCGTGCCATCGGCCAGCATCCCCCCGGGGAGTGCAGGGGTCATCCAATCCCCGCCCAGGATGAGAGTCTGCGCGCCGCTGCGAGCGGCCAGGTCGGCGTGGTGCAAGGCGAAGGCGCGATACTGATCGAACCAGGAAACCCAAAACGAGAAATCCCTCGGCGCGGAACCCCACCAGGCATCCACCGCCGTGGGGAAGTGAGGGACAGGTCGCAAGGCGACATTCAGATTACGCTCTTTCGCCTGGCGAACCATGTTGATCAATTCCGGCCATAGAGCATCTTGCCCGGCGACCAGTTCCAGGACCGGCGGGTCGAGGCGAGTGAAGCTCCAGCTTGGGGTTAAAATCACCCAGTTTGCCCCGCGCCCTGCGATATCCTCTAAGGCGTTGGGAACGTAGGGGATCAGGGAGGGGTGATGGAACGTTTGGAATTCGACCCCAGCGATGAAGTCAGAACCCCGCGGCGGGATGGGGGTGTCGGTAACGCCGACCTGGGGAAGCTCGCCCTCCAACCAGGCCCAGGCCTCGACGGTATCCGGAAGCCCCAGCGGATCAGGGCTGGTCTGGATGATTTGCCCCGATGAGAAGACGCCGGGCGTGCGCTCGTCATCAGTGTGGCCGCATTGATCGGCGCGGCAGTAGCGATACCCCAACTGGCTGATCAAATCCAGTGGGCTGTACAGGATATAGGCCCAGCGCTGATCGCCGAGATGCCACATGTGCAGCGGTTCGGTCCAGCCGTAGGGGTGGAACTGGATCGAGACGCCTTCGTCCATGGGAGTATTTTCGGGGACGATGATGTCGAAGGTGATCGAGGTGGTGTTGCCGGCATGCCAGGTCTCGACGGTTTCTTCGATGACAATGGGGCTGTCTGGGACGATGAGCTGGCGGATGGCAAATCCGCCGTCTTTGGAGCGTTCGGTGTTCCAAAGCCCATCGCCGAGGGTGTATTTATAACGCACGTCTGCGCCTACCGGTAAAGAAAGGATGATGCCGTAGGTGTTATCGGGGAGATGGGAAAGCACCGGCATGCGCGAAGCCAGCGTACTTATCCCGCCGGAGAGATCGGCGAAGGTATTGCCTAATTGGAGCAGGTTCCCTGCCATGCGTAAGGGCACCCCGGGGGGGGTATCTTCTGGAACGTGCAGCAGGAAGGTGATATCTACGTTGGTCGTGGGGGTGAGCTGGATCGTGGCGGGCGTGTTGGATTCCGCCGCCACCAAAGCCCCTTGTTGGAAGGCGGCGTACGATCCATCCATTGCATAAGCGACCAGATTGTGAGTCCCTGGGGGCAGGCCCTCGATCAGGAATTGCCCCTCGCTGTTGGTCAGGGTCTGAGCGCCCCCGGAGGCAAGGAGAATGCCCGGGGTCGGCGCGCCGCTCTGAACATCGGTCAGCGTCCCGGTTATTCGACCAGTAATCCCCTCGAAGCGGGTATCGTTCCAACGCGTAATCACATCGTGAACTTCGCCGGGGGCGTCTACATAGTAAAGGCGATAGCGCACCGGGCGGCCATCTGACGTATGCTCTTCGGCCAGGATTTCCCCCTGGCGAGAATAGCGATATTTCACAACCGCGCCAACGGGTAGCGGCAACCCCAATACATAGTGCGTCTCGTCCACGGCATCCATGGTGTGACGCTGCGTGTTAAGCGCCAGGCCGGTGACTTCATCCAGGATGCTCAACAGGATGGGATTGCCGGGCGGCGTCTCGGCGGGGACTTCCACGAAAAACGTCACCACAGCCAGATCGTCGGTCTTTTCTTCTGCGGCGGGTTGCTGTTCTGGCGCGGGGGCGGCTGCCGGCGTAGCCAGTTGCAGTTCACAGCCAGCCAGGGAGAGAAGGGCTAGCAGAGTCAGGATAGATAGTAGATAACGCTTGTCTGGTCGAGGACTCATAGATGAACCCCTTCTTGAAGGAGTTGGATCAACAAATCTACATTGGGGATATTTCCGACAGGTAGTTTGAAGGCGCGGTTGGATTTCGATTCTACCACCAGTTGACCGCTGACTACGTTCAGGCGTGTTATCTGCTCCCAGGGGATTTCCTGTCCCCGGAGTTCGAACTGTTTCTTATGAAGGATGATCGGCCCAAAATAGAGCGGTTCGCCCTTTCGAAAAGCTGTTCGCAATCGCGGCAGCAGGCGGGGGTAGATTTTGGCTTTGATTCGGGCTGTGAGTTCAGGCAGCCCTGGGATGTGGTCGTCGAGGCGGATGGATTTTCCTGATTGGGGATAGATGCGTAGAAGATGATGGGTTTTCAGCGGAATCCCCAGGAAGGTGCTTTCGATCGTATCGCAGACCAGGCCTTCGATTTCTTCCCAGAGCAGCTTCTGGCGTCGCCCGCCTGTCCAGCGGATCACCAGGCCGTGTTTGTGCAGCATCACCAGGCGGTTCGCCTGTCGCACGCGGCGCAGCGCCAACAGAATCAAAGGGATCGAGGTAAGGGTGGAGAGGGCATACCAGGGCCAGCTCCAAGCCGCTGCGGCGATGGGGCCATAGTGGGCGCGGGCGTAGAGGTCGCGCTGCAACCCGTAGAAAAAGGGCGCCAGTACGGCTGCTCCTCCAGGTAAGAAGATCAGGGCTAGATCGCGCCAGCGCAATGGGCGATCGCGATACATCGCTGTGGCAGGGCCGAGTGATTTTTGCGCCGAATGTTGGGATTGATCCGTTGCATGCACCGTCTTGCTGGCTATTCCTCCCACGATCCGGTGTAACCACACTCGCCGACGCGCGGCGAATTGACCACCGGCAAGAACATATCTTCGCCGCATTTGTGAGTCCTGGCGTGCCGGTCGCAAAGCCAGGCCTTGGGACCGTCATAGAGGCACTGGCTGCATACCTGGGTAGCTGGCTGGCTGCACTTGGCGCAGTGGATATCGGGCGGGTCGTTGCGCGCAAGTATGCGGGTCTCTTTGCTTACTGGCGCCCTTTCTCTTTCTTCTATGACTTTGAGCTGTAATTCTGTCGTCGTGCCGAAATCGTATTGATGTTCGAACTCCAATCCGAGACTGAAGACATCGTACAGCTTGACCTTCATGGATTTGGTTGGGTTCGATGGACCAAAGATATCTATCCACATCGAGTCTACCATGCCGGTATTCAACTGATAGTCAACGCCCTTGATGGTAAAAGCGGACAAATGCCCGCAACATTCCAGCCAGGTGTCGCGCAGGAATTGGTCGAGATCCAGTAAAGTCGTGGTCGTGGGGATTTCCAGGTGCAGCCAGTAATCGGGCAACCATTTTCCGGCGACGCTGACCCAAAACACCTTTTGGCTTTTCTTGCCGGAAGCCTGTTCGGCCTGCTTCTTCAAACAGGCTATCAGGTGGCGGGTCATGCCGGCTTTCTCGAATGTTTCCCCACACAGATTACATTTTCCAGGGGAGGATGCTGTAGCCATCTGTTTTCTCCTTGCGATTGGATTGATGGGGTCGCAAGTCTCGTTCCGGCCCTACGGCCAAGTGGGGTCGGAGCGATTAAATAATCAACCTTGCGCTGTGATTCTAAGCCACCGGTCGAAAGTGGACGATATCCAAGATGGAACCCTGGCGTTCCGATTTTGGTTTGAAGACCACTTCGACTTCCAAGCCAATCTCGACCTCTTCGGGGTCAATTTCGCCCAGGCGGTGCACGATGCCGCCATCACCCATGGAGACAAAGGCGATGATCTCAGGCTCTTCTCGAGGAGAGCCGTCGTAGTTTTCGTAGAGAAGCGTGTAGGTGTGAACGGCGCCGGTGCTGCCTACATCTACCCACTCATCCAGCTTCCCCAGGCAGCGCTCGCAGTAGATAGTCGCTGGCACATAGGTTCGTTCGCACTTGGGGCAGTGCGTTCCCAGGATTTTGCCTTCGTCCTTGATCGCGCGGAAAAATCGCTCTCCGCCGAGACCGAAGGTGTAGCGGCTGGTGACGGGCAGGTTGCCCAGCCAGGCGCGGGGCGCTTGTGGATTACGTTCTAAAAGTATCATGGTTTCTCTCCATTCTAACAGCGGAGATCGCTGAGAGCGCTAAGATTTGTTTGAATATCTCTGCGTGCTCTGCGTGCTCTGCGGTTAATTTTCAATCGGCTTGAAGTACAGGATGTCGGTGACGGAGCCTTCACGTTCCTCAGCGGGTTTCCAGACAGCTTTCACCCTCATGCCGATGTGGACTTTCTCTGGCTTCACTTCCCCGAGCTTGTGCATGATCCCGCCCATGATAGGGCCGGAGTCCAATGAGGAGGCGCCGTCCAACATGATCACGGCGGGAATTTCCGGCTGCTCGATGCGTTGCACATCCCAGGTGACGTAACACAACGAGAAGGTGTTGACCACGCCGGTATCCAGGAGTGGAATATACTCGTCCATGGGATCGAAGCACCATTCGCAGACCGTGCGCGGCGGTGTGACGATTTTGTGGCAGGTGTAACAGGCCGCCCCGAGGATCAGACCCTCTTTCAGCGCCGCCAGATAAGAGCCAATCGCAATGCCGGTATCCCAGGCGAATTCGCCTTTCAATTCGTCATAGTTGAAGAGGATCTTTCCTTCGTCGAAATCCTTCTCGCTCAGCGAGGTTCCGGGGAATTCTTTGATTTTTACTGTCATTTTCTCATCTCCTGTACACGGAATGCACAGATGGCACGGATTGTTTGGTTTCGATTTCTCACGGCCAGACTACACACCTGCAACGTGCAAACATGCAAACCTTCAACCTATCCGTGTTCATCGGCGTCCAAATCATCTTCCCATAATAACCACGGTGCCAACCTGCATCAAGTCGCCCCAGGCCTGGGCGACGCCTCGCCTGGGCGCGCCAGCGACCTGACGATCTCCGGCTTCGCCGCGCAACTGCCAGAAGAGTTCGGCGATCTTCATCAGGCCGGCGGCAGCGATGGGATTGCCCACGCCCAGCAGCCCGCCGGATGGACACACCGGCATATCCCCATCGAGGGCGGCTGCGCCGGAGATGTAGAGTTCCACCGCCTTGCCGCGCTCAGCCAATTGCAGGCCTTCCAGATGGTGCAGGGCTTTGTAATCGAAGGGATCATAAGGTTCGGCGATATGGATTTGCTTGCGCGGCTCGGTGATGCCGGCCATCTCGTAGGCCTGTCGCGCGGCGTATTCCACATAACGCGGATAGACCAGGTCGCGGTTTGTCCAATACGCTGTGTCCAGGCTCCAACCCACCCCCTCGATCCAGACCGGTTTATCGGTGATGCGTTTCGCTATATGTTCGGCGGCCAGGATGATCGCCACGGCCCCATCGCTCACCGGACTGACATCGAGTCGCTGCACTGGCCAGGCCAGAGTCTCCGAGTTGAGCACATCTTCGACGGTGATGTCGGCGTCGCCCAACAGGGCGCAGGGATGTTTGGCGGCGTTATGTTTGTGCAGCACCGAAACGCGGGCGATATCTTCCTTGGAGATGCCGTAAGTGGTCATATAGCGGTTCATTTCCAGGGCGAAGATCCATAGCAAGTTGGGTTTCAACGCCCGCTCGGTCGTGTGGTCGAAGATGGTCAGGAAGGCGGCCTGGGCGTGGGGGTAGAAGCTGGACATTTTCTCTTCGGCCAGGACCAGGACGACATCGAACAGGCCTGAGGCGACGTGATACCAGCCTTGAATGGGGACGAAGACGCCCGTGCCTCCGCCCACGTAGGAGCGCATATAGGGTTTTCGCCAGGCGCCAGCGCCATCGCTGAGGTATTCTCCGTTCATGTGGACGCCGTCGAAGGCATCCGGGGCGGTGCCCAGGCAAACCGCCTCGATGTCATCCATAGTCAACTCGCAGGATTGCAAGGCCATGCGGCTGGCCTGCCAGGAAAGCTCTTTGGGAGTCTCTTGGGCGCGGCGGACGAACTTCGTCATGCCCGCTCCAACCACAGCAACTTTTCGCATACTCATATTCGTTTCTCCTTCTTCTTCCCTCTGCGGTTAATTTGATAGAATAGCCACCGCGCCATTGGTGGTCGGAACGCCGCGCCAGGATTGAACCAGCCCAATTTCGACATCTGCAAGCTGGCGAGCGCCGGCCTCCCCCCTCAGTTGTAGCACCACCTCGAGAGCGCGCGCCAGACCGGTAGCATCGAGCAAATGTCCGCACCCCAGGGAACCGCCCGAAACATTGACCGGCAGATCCCCCTCGGGCGTAGTAAAGCCCTCGGCGGTCAGTTCCCCCGCCTCCCCAGGTCGGAAGAATCCCAGCGCTTCTAATGTTTGCAATTCCTTGTAAGCGTAGATATCATCTACCTCCGCGAAGTCAATTGCCTGTAAGGGATGATTGATCCCCGCCTGGCTATAGGCCATCCGCGCCGCCTGCGCTGTGTAGATGGCCTGACCCCAATCACGGCTCTCCAGCGAGGGCGAGTCGTTGCACCAACCTATGCCCTCGATCCAGATTGGAAGATCTACCAGTTGTTGGGCTGCCTGCTCCGAAGCCAGCACCATTACGATGGCGCCGTCGGCATGTTCTGCGGTCTCGCGAAGGCCAAGGGGCGCAGAGAGCATCGGGCCGGAGAGCACATCTTGCAGAGTCAGGTCGGCGCCATAAGGAGCGGAAGGATTGGCCAGGGCGTTGAAACGGTTTTTGACCACCACGGCAGCGCATTGCTCGCGGGTCGTCCCGGTCTCATACAGATAGCGGTTCATCTCCATGCCGGCCACGAAATGGGTGTTGAAACGCAGGGGGCGGTTGAGCACCGGGTCTTGTGCGTAGGCGGTGATCTCGTCGAGGGTGAGGATATTCGATGCCTTGCTGTGGCCTTCGACGGCCACGATATCGAATTGACCTGTGCGTATCAGCATGTAGGCTGTAGCCAGGCCGTGCAGCCCGTCGCCGGTGATGGTTTGCACCGACTTGAGCGCCCCGCCTAATTGATCGGGCGTGTACTCATCGAAGATGCTGGTGCCTTCGTGGAAATCTTCTGCCACCGTGACGAAGCTCTCCACGTCCCGGCGGGGGTCAACGCCGGCGTCTGTGTAAGCCCGCACGGCTGCGTCGTACATCAGCTCTTTATAGGACACTTCGGGGGTTGCGGGCCGGAAACCCGCCCAGCCCACTCCTACAATGGCGACGCGTTGGTTCATAAAAGGCCTCCTTCAAGATACTTCACCGCCAAAACGCGAAGGACGCTAAGATTTCCCCCTTGTTTTTCTTGGCGATCTTTGCGTCTTGGCGGTTCGAACAATCGCCTGATTCCGGCTCGCCGGGTCAGGATGATCGAACTCATTGAATTTATTCATGCTGGCGCTCGCGCCGACCCTGCGCAATAAAAGCCAGGCCGATGCTCAAGAAGTATAACAAAATCATCGGCCCCATCACCAACCCCATGTTGACCGGGTCGATCGTAGGGGTGATGGCCGCCGCGAGCACAGCGATGATGACGACCGCAATACGCCATTGTCGAGCCAGGTCTTTGGCCCGGACGATCCCCATCCCGGCCATGGCGAAGATCACCAGCGGAAACTCGAAGGCAATCCCGATCCAGAACATCAGGCCGGTCACGAACTTGATGTAGGACGACGGTCGCACCGCCGTGGGTATGCCCATGAAGTTGAGCAAGAAGGGCAGTGCTGCCGGCATCATCACGAAGTAAGCGAAAGCCATCCCCCCAACGAAGAACAGGAAGGCAATCGGGATGGTGATCAAACCCAAGACGCGGGCGCGGGCCTTCAGACCGGGGGCGATGAAGAGATACAATTCGAAAGTAAGATAAGGCAGAGCCAGAGCAAAGCCGGATAGCAAAGCCACCCGCATGACCACGCCCAGCGGTTCAGTCACCTCGATGGCTTGGAGCGAATTGACGCCCCCGACAGGCTCGGATATCCACTCGAGCAGATCCCGGATGAAAAACGCCGATGCAGACGTCGTCAGGATGATAACGATCAGCGCTCGAAAAAGATGTTTCCGTAAGGCGTCGAGATGTTCTACCAAAGCCCCCCAGAATTCTTTCGGTTCGTTCAATGCAGCAGCGATGGTATCCGTGATCGGTTTATCCTCGGGTTCGGCGGTGAAGAGCTTCTTGACATCCTGTGAGACATTGGATATCCAGGTGAAAATCCGCCCGAAGATCCACAAGATGAGACGGAAAGGGGCAGAGATGACACGCCAGAGGATGCGGAAGAAGTTGCGCATGAATGACCTAATCGTCGCTGGTGATGGAGAGGGGAGATGGGGGTTCTTCGGAGTCGACCTCGAGGAGGGATTTGCTTTCCCAGGGGGTTGCTCTTTCTGGAATTTTGGGGTGAGAGGCGTTTTTCGAGGGGGGCGTCGTCCACGGGGAGAATGGGTCCTCGATGCCGCTGGTAGTTTTTTCGAGGTCGGCCATGCCGGTCATCCGTTTCAGTTCTTCCTCTTCTAAACCGGCCTCTCGCATCAGGGTATTGGGCAGGTTGCGCATATCTTTGGAGGCCCGTTGAAAAGATTTCCACCCCTCGGATGTGACCACCTTACGCATGAAACGCCCGACGGTCCGACCAGCTCTGGCAATATCCTTCGGGCCAAAGACGATCAGGGCGATCAGGAGGATAAAGATGAGTTCTAAAGGTCCGATTCCAAGAAAATCCATTTTTCAAGTTTCACTCGCGCCGGATGATGAGAGTTCCATGAACGCCTGGCGCAGTTCGTTTTGGCGCGCCGCCAGACCGCCTAAGACGCCGTTGACAAATCGAGGGCTGCTTTCCGATCCGTACATTTTCGCCAGTTCCACAGCTTCATTGATGGCAACTTTGACAGGGGTCTCGCCATTGACAGCAAATTCCCAGAGCGCGATTCGCAGAATGTTGCGATCAATGATGGCGACTTGATCCAGGGGCCATTCCGGCGCGTGTTCGGCGATGAATTGGTCTAATTGACTTCTCATTGGCCAGACACCTCGAACCAGTTGGGATACGAATTCTTCCAAACGAGCTTCTAATTCGACGTCATCGAGACGATGCTTTAACACCGTACCAAGGGGATGGTCAACCAGGTCTATTTCATATAGGACCTGCAGCGCTGCGCCTCGCGCCCTGGTGCGGGGTTTCATTCGATATCCGACTCCTCATGAGATGTAATCTGTTCGGATGGATAATCAATATTTTCGATATGTACGTTGATCCGTCCCACTTCCATGCCAACCATATCCGAAAAGGCGCGCCTGACTTCGGTTTGTATCTTCCGGCTGACATCTCGAATATTGACATCGTTTTCCAGGACGACATGAAGGTCCGCATAGATGCGATCATCTTCGATTTTGATCCGCACACCTTCTCTATAATCGCCCTTATGGAAGATGCGATTTACCCCGCCGGGAGAGGGATACATTCGGCTGACCCCTTCGATTTGCAGCGTGGTCAGGCGCGCGATGGTCAGTAATACGTTCGTCGCAACAGTGGTTTTGCCGGGTGGGCGAGTTGTCATGGTCATCATATTCGTTCTTTCTCGAATCTCGATTTTTCTCTCCGCGTACTCTGCATCTTCGCGGTGTTGTTATTTTGTCGGTCGATTCATCCTATTTTACACGGATTGTAACTACTTAGCCATACGGGGAAGTTCCCGAAAAAAGGGTGTGCGAAGGGGGCGTAGCCCCCTTCGCACACCCTTTTTTCGGGCTAATCCGTTCGATGGCTGAGCAGTTACCACGGATTTGAGTTATTTGTCTGGCTGATAGGTTGTGATATCACATCATCACCATACCGCCATCTACCCCCAGGACCTGGCCTGTAATATAGGATGCGCCCTCGGAAGCCAGGAAAGCAACGGCAAAGGCGATCTCTTCCGGCGCGCCCATTCGGCCCATGGGCGTGATTCCCAACATGTGGTCAACCAGCTCCTTTGGGAGGTTTTCGGTCAGGGCCGTGGGGATGAAACCAGGCGCAACCGCGTTGACGGTGACCCCGCGCGAGGCAACCTCTCGCGCCAGCGCCTTCGTGAGGCCGATCAGGCCAGCCTTGGAGGCGGAGTAATTCGTCTGCCCGGCTTGCCCGGCCTGACCAGACACGGAGGAAATATTGACGATGCGGCCATAGCGGTTCTTCATCATCGAGCGGATGACGGCCTTCGAACAATTCCAGGCCCCTTTAAGGTTCACGTTGATGACATCATCCCAGTCCTCTTCGGGCATGCGGATGATCAGGTCGTCGCGCGTGATGCCTGCGTTGTTGACAATAATGTCAACTTTGCCGAATTCGTCCAGGACATGTTCGACCATCTTTTGCGCTTGCTCGAAGTCCGCAACATCGGTCATCGAACAAATGGCTCTTCGACCGGTCGCATCGGCGATCTCCTTGACGGTCGCCTGGGAGGTCTCGGAACAGCGATCTGCGATGGCGATATCTGCGCCCAATTGGGCGAACAGCGTGGCGATCGCCTTCCCGATCCCCCGCGATCCGCCTGTGACGATTGCCACGCGACCCTCGAATGCTTGATTTGAAAATACAGACATTGTTTCTCCTTGACTGGTCTATTATACCGCTTCTCCCTTGCTCCCTTGCGCTTTATTCTTCCGATCCCATTATTTTCGCGAAATCAACAGGCGTTCCCAGCGATAGTCGCGTTGTCTGGCGTTCGATACGCTTCACCAGCCCCGTAAGCACATCGCCGCTGCCGATCTCGATGAACGTGTCCACCCCCTGGGCCAGCAAGAATTGGATCGTCTCCGTCCATCGCACGCGACGGGTGAGTTGCGCCTGCAAATCGAGGCGGATTTCTTCGGGGGTGGTCAGCGGCCTGGCGCCGACATTTCCGATGAGGGGGATTTTCGGCGCAGCGATCGGCGCTTTCGTAACGGCCTGGTTGAAGTCCTCTTGAGCTTGAGTCATCAGGGGAGAATGAGCGGCGATGCTGACCGCCAGAGGGACGACTTTCTTCGCCCCCGCTCGCTCCGCGGCGGCCATGGCGCGCGCCAGAGCGGTCCTTTCCCCGGAGATCACCACCTGGCCTGGACAATTGTCGTTGGCGACCTGCGCCACCTGATCCCTTGCGCTGGCCTGGGAACAGATTTCCTCCAGGGTGGGGATGTCCAAGCCCAGGATGGCCGCCATGCCGCCCGGCGACGACACGCCGGCGGCTTTCATCAACTCGCCGCGCCGCCTTACCAGAGCCAGCGCATCCCGGAACGACAACGCCTCAGCAGCGACCAGGGCGCTGAATTCCCCCATCGAGTGCCCGGCGACGAAAGCTGGCGCGAACCCGAACAGCTTCGTCTGCAACACGCGTAGCGCAGCCGCCGAATGGACCAGCAGGGCGGGTTGTGTATTGACGGTGTCGTTGAGTTCCTCTTCAGGCCCCTCCCAAGAGAGTCGTGAAATTGCGAAGCCCAGGCAATCATCGGCCTCACCGTATACCTCTCTGGCGGCCATATATTCCTGGGCCAGGGTCTGCCCCATCCCAACTTCTTGAGAACCCTGGCCGGGGAAAAGAAAAGCGGTTCGAGAAGATTTCATCAAAAGCCTCCTAAAAATATAGGCCATTCCCAATAAAAAAACCGGGCAACAGCCCGGCGTAAAAGGTTCACCTATATTAACGCCAATGAGCCGCGAAAGTCACGGCTCATTGGAATCTCTTAGAATTCTCAGTACTTCACGAAAACAGGATCGAAGACCCGTTGCTTCGGCTCACTCAGCACAGGCCTCGGGTCGCCCAGGGACGGGCTTCTGATCTTTTTTGTGATCTACCGATTCTACTCTTCTTTTATTTCGACTACTTCGCGTCCCTTATAATGCCCACATTCGGGGCATACGCGGTGAGGCAGCCGCATTTCGCCGCAATTGCTGCACTGCACCAGATTTTTGGGCTTGAGCGCATCATGGGAGCGGCGGCGGTCACGTCGCGACTTGGCAGTTTTTCGTTTTGGGAGAGCCATAATCTTACTCCTGCATTTCAAATGATTACCGTAACTGCTCACCGCAGAGAACAAGATTCGTATCTTCTCGATAACTTGGGGGAAGATGGGGGGTGTGCGGGCGGCTTCGCCGCCCGCACACCCCCCATCCCCCTTATTATTGAGATGATACCAAGATTCTGTACACGGATCAACACGGATTGTACGGATTTTAAATTTTTTCATCCGTGTTTCTCCGTGACACTTGTACTGAGCGAAGCCGAAGTATCCGTGTACAGAAAATCAGTGTCTCGTCGGTTTCGCCGCAGGCGTGCAGAGCAAGGCGAAGCTTCGCTAGGCAGTTACTGATTACCTGGAATAACGGCAGGATTATACGCTAGGGCGGAGGTATGTCAAGAGGAATTTTCCCCGCCCAGGTTGGCGCGCAGATACGCCTCGATGAAGCTGTCAAGATCGCCATCCAGCACGCCTTCGGCGTTGCCAACCTCGTGGTCGGTGCGATGATCCTTGACCATTTTGTACGGATGCAGCACATACGAACGGATCTGGCTACCCCACTCGGCCTTGGTGTATTCGCCGCGCAGTTCCTCGATCTTCTCGGCGCGCTCGCGTTCCTTGATTTCCAACAGGCGGGCTTTGAGTACCTTCATCGCCAGCTCGCGGTTCTGCGTCTGTGAGCGCTCGTTCTGACAGGTAGCCACGATGCCGGTCGGGAGATGAGTGATGCGCACCGCGGTGGCGTTCTTCTGTACGTTTTGACCGCCCGCCCCCGCAGATTTGAAGACGTCAATGCGCAGATCGTTGGTATTGATCTCGATTTCGAAATCCCCATCCACCTGCGGCAGCACCTCCACCATGGCAAAGGAAGTGTGCCGCCGGTTGTTGGCGTCGAAGGGGGAGAGGCGCACCAGGCGGTGCACGCCCTTTTCAGCGCGCAGATACCCATACGCGTAACGCCCCCCCACGGTAATGGTCACGCTCTTGATGCCCGCTTCTTCGCCCGGCGTCAGGTCTATGACCTCGGTCTCGTAATCGTGTTTCTCCATCCAACGCAGGTACATGCGTTGCAGCATCTCGGCCCAATCCTGGGAATCGGTGCCGCCTGCTCCGGCGTGGATGGCCAGAATAGCATCCCCTCTGTCGAATTCGCCCGAGAACATGGCGCGAAATTCCCGCTGCTCGATCTCTCCTTCGATGGCTTCGGTCTCGGCGCTCAATTCATCAATCAGCGCGTCGTCGCTCAAGGCAGCCAGCTCCAGCGCATCGTCGAGGCGGACCTGGATTTTCTGCCAGCTCTCGATGCTCTCGCTCAACTGGGAGAGGCCTCTCATCACTTTTTGGGCGTGTTGGGGATTCTCCCAAAAACCCGGGGCTTCGGATTCTTCTTGCAGTTCTTTGCGTTGATCTTCTTTGCCGGCGATGTCAAAGACGCACCAGTAAGTTTTGGATTTTTGCCTCGCTCGCGCGCAGGCGTGCAATCAAGTCTTCCATAAAAATTCCTCGTATATGTAATCGCTCGAGCCTCCCACTCCCATCAGTCCCCCCGCCACGGGGGGAGGTTGCTCCCTCCCCGATGTCGGGGAGGGTTGGGGTGGGGTCTGAGCAGTTAATCTCGCTCAATTATATTCAGATCAGGCTTTCTTTGCCAGCGTTGCCTGGTATAGCGTAATTCCCACAGCAATAGCCAGATTGAAAGAATCGATAACCTTGGTTTGGGGGATGCTGACGCTTTGCCCTATGGCGCGGAATTCCTCCCCCAGGCCGCTGCCCTCGTTGCCGAAGATCAGGCTGTATGGGGCGCGGTAGACGACCTGGTGGATGAGATGCTCCCCGCTGGTCATCAGCGGGTAATACGTGCGTGGGTAGTCTCGCCGGTAGGCCTCGAAATCTGGGAAAGCCACCGCCCTCATTTTGAAGATCGCCCCCATCGAAGCGCGGATCACGCCAGGGTCGAAGTGGTCAGCCGCCGGGGTGACGAGGGCCAGGTCGTCAAAGCCGAATCCCAGCATCGTGCGCATGATCGTCCCCAGGTTGCCCAGACTGCTGGGGTTGACCAGGACGACATGATTAGACCGGGGGTCGAGTTGGGATTCGTATTTGCGAAAGACTCCCACTGCATAATCGTTTTCCCGCGCTCCCAGGCGAGGGAATGTCCGATCCTGGATTTCGAGTGGGATGCCGACCCCCTGGCAGATCTCTCGAATTCGAGCGATCCCCTGATTTTCCAACCCCTTGGGATGCGCCAACACCCCCAGGGCATGCTCGACCTGATGATCGAGCAGCTCCAACGTTGGGAAGACCCCAAACGTATAGGAATGCTCGAAATCCTTCTTGTAGCGTTTCAACCGGATATTCATCATCGCGAACTTTTTCAAAAATCAGCCAGGATGCCCTCGATGAAGGCCTCCGGGTCGAAGGGTTCCAAATCCTCGGCGCCTTCGCCCAGCCCGGCGAACAAGATCGGCAGGCCGAGTTCGCCCTGGATGGCGAAGGCCATGCCGCCGCGCGCCGATGAATCCAATTTCGCCAGGATCACCCCGCTCACCTGGACGGCCTCCTTGAAGGCCCGCGCTTGCTGCAGGGCGTTTTGCCCGGTGGTGGCGTCCATCACCAGCCAGACGGCGTGGGGCGCGCCCGGCAGGGCCTTGCCCACCACCCGGTGGACTTTCTTGAGCTCCTCCATCAAATTGAAGCGTGTGTGCAGCCTGCCCGCCGTATCAATCATCGCGATATCCATCTTGCGGGCGATGGCGGCCTGGACGGTATCATAGGCCACCGCGCCAGGATCGCCATCGGGCTGTCCGGCGATCACGCTGATCCTCAGGCATTCCCCCCATATCTGGAGCTGCTCGATCGCCGCCGCGCGGAATGTATCCGCCGCCCCGAAGATGACCGATTGGCCGGCTCTTTGGAAGCGCGCCCCGAGCTTGGCCATATTGGTCGTCTTGCCCGAACCGTTGACGCCGACGATCAAGATCACGCTAGGCCGATCCGTGAAGGCCAGCCCGGGCGGCGGGGCCAGGCGCGCCGACATTTCGGTTTTGATGGCCGCGATCAGCTCGCCTGCCTGGGTCAGGCCTTCATCGTGCACGCGCGCTTTCAAAGCCGAGATGATTTCCTCCGTCGTCTCCAACCCCATATCCGCCTGGATGAACAGGGCCTCGAGATCATCCCAGGCGCCGGCGGTGATCTGGCTTGCGCCCAGGAGGTTGGCGATGCGCCCGAAGGCCGTCTTGCGGGTGCGCGCCAGGCCGTTCACCCATTTGTCGAAGGTGTTTTTTGTCATGACGATTGTTGTTTTTCGAGTTGTTTCTCGACGGCTTCCAGGTGTTCGGCGTAGTGCCAGTGGGTGTTCGCAGAGATCAAAACCTGGAAGGTTAAGTTCCCGGCCCAATCGAAGGGCAGCTTTTCGGCGAGGACGCCCTCATCCAACGCCTCGATCTGGGCGATGAATCGGGCATGGGTCTCGTGGAAATCTTCGGCGACTTCTGCCAGGGGTGTGTCCTTGTTCTGTTTGTAGATTTCTGCATTGAGGGCGTTCGCGAAATCGTCGCTTTCGATGGCAGGATGTTTCAGCGGCTCACCCGTCTGGGCGGCGCGGATGCGATCCATCGCCAACAACTCCCAGGCGGTGATGTGAGCCATGATGTCTTTGAAACTCCAATCATTATCCATGGCGCCGGGTTGTTGTAATTGCTCTTCGCTCAGACCGGCGATGATTTCGTCGAGTTCAACCCAGGATCGGTTGATGGTTTCGAGAAGTTCGTTTTTTGTTGGGGGAGTAGACATGGGGAATGATCCTCCGGGTTGGGGGAGATTATCGGTAGATCACGAAAAAGATCGAAAGCCCGTCTCCGGGCGACCCGAGGCCTGTGCTGAGTGAGCCGAAGCAACGGGTCTTTGATCCTATTTTCGTGAAGTACTGATTATATCAAGAAACACAGAGACCGAAGTATTCTCGAAAACTCGAACCATCGGTGCTACAATATCGCTCGATATGGTCAGCATCTCCGAATTCTTTGAGATCAACCACGAAGTGATCCTGTTCCTCTACGGGCTGGTCTTCTTCGTGTTGGGATTTTCCATCGTTCTGCAAACGCGGCAGGCCTCGCGGCTGGAACTGGCGCGCAGCTTGCGCTGGCTGGCAGCGTTCGGCATCACGCACGGATTCCACGAGTGGGGCGACTTGTTCATCCCCCTCCAGGCGAAATATCTCGACCAATCTATCTTACGCCTGCTTTCCATCCTTCACCTCGTCCTGCTGGCGATATCGTTCGTTTGCCTGTTCGAGTTCGGGATGGTTATCGTCCGTCCGCGCGGGGGCGGGTCTCGATTCCGATGGGCGTCGCCGGCTTTGTTCATCGCATGGTTGGTTGTCAGTTTTGGCGCGCTGTTCCCGTTCATGTCCGATGAACATTTGTGGCGGCATACTGCCAACGCGCTGGCGCGTTACTTCATTTGCTTTCCAGGTGGGCTGCTCGCTGCGTATGGTCTACGCGTCCATACCCTGGAGCGTATCCAGCCGTTGAACGTCCTGAAAATCGTGCGAACCTTTCGCGTTGCGGGATTCGCCCTGGGCGTCTACTCCCTGCTCGCCGGTTTGATCCCACCGCCCGTTGCATTTTTTCCCGGCAACTTGCTCAATACGGCGACCTTCACGCAGGCTGTCGGCGCGCCGCCGTGGGTCTTCCGTTCTTTGATCGCTGCCGTCATCGCGGTCACGCTGATAAGCGCCTTGGAGGTCTTCGAGGTAGAAACCCATCGCTGCATCGAGGAACTGGAACAACAACAGATCCTCATCGCTGATCACGAACGGTTGGCGCGCGAACTACATGATGGCGCGATCCAGAAGGTCTACACGGCAGGATTGCTGGTGGAGTCCGTTTCCAAACTGGCTGAACCCGGAACAGAAATGGACAGACGCCTCAAACGCGCTGTCGTCGTCCTCAACGATTCCATCGTGGATTTGAGGCGGAACCTGGCCGAATTGCATGTCCCCGCCCAGACGCCCTCCGAGCCGCTCGCCGCGCTCTTGCAACAACTGGCGGATGATCCGAACTATAATTCGATGGTGAATATTTCGCTCGAAGTCGAATTCGAGGAAAACAATGCGCTCTCCCCGATACGGTCGAGCCATGTGACAGCCATCGTCAACGAGGCGCTCTCGAACGCCGTCCGTCACGCGCACGCGCAGCACGTTTCCATCCGCGCTGCGGAGGAAAACGGCCGATTACGGATCGCCATCCACGACAACGGAGCAGGTATCTCGCCGGATGCGCGCTTGGGCTATGGCCTGCGCAACATGCGCGACCGCGCCCGCCTCCTGAATGGGACGATTGAATTCGCCCGTGACAAAGGCGCCGTTGTCACGCTCGTGATTCCCTGGGTGGATTAGCCATGTCCAAGACGCGCATCCTGCTCGTGGACGATCATGCCATCGTCCGTCTTGGATTGATGACCCTGCTCAACGACCAGCCTGATATGGAAGTGGTGGGCGAGGCCAACGACGCAGGCGAGGCGGTGAAAGCTGTAGAAAAACTCCAACCTGAAGTGGTGCTGATGGATATCCGCCTGCCGGGCGAGGGCGGCATCGAAGCTGCACGTCAGATATGCTCAAAGTACCCGAACAGCAGAGTAGTCATGTTGACTTCCTTTGCCGACGATGAATTGGTTGTGCGCGCCATCCGCGCCGGGGTGGTTGGTTATGTTCTCAAACAGGTCGGGAACGAGGAGCTGATTCGAGCGATCCGGGCTGCGGCGCGGGGCGAAGCGGTCCTCGACCCGTCCACGACAGCGCGCCTGCTGACGCGCGTCCGCCAGGCTGAGCGCAAAGCCGAGGAGGACGCGTTTAGCGATCTCACCGACCGCGAGATGGACGTGTTGATCCACCTGGCGCGTGGAAAAACCAACGCCGAGATCGGGCGAAGCCTGAATTTGAGCGAAAAGACGGTGGGGAATTACGTGGGCAATATGTTCGGTAAGCTGGGGTTGAAGAATCGCATCGAATTGGCCGCCTACGCTTATGAACATCACCTGTTCGAGCGATTCGGCCATAAAGAATAAAAACAGGCCCCGGAACGATCGTCCCGGGGCTTGTTCTTCGAATCTGGACGCCTTTGGCTGGTCAGATGTGGGTTTCGTTAAGGGGTTGGGGCGGTATGGAACCCAGTCGCCTCTTCTTGGATCGCAGCGTCATCCAACGGTATGACGCCCGACGGGCCATGGCAGGATTTGCACGCAAAGTTCAAGCCAAGTTGTGAAAGCGAATAGGATTTCTCGGCGTCGCCTTCCTTGACCGTGTAGAACTGGTCGAAGGTGGCGACGTCTATCGCCATCAGGTGAGTGCGGACGTCGCCGCGGAAGGTATCGGCGTTGCCCCAGGCGCTCTTGCCGACATAGGGCATATGGCAGTCCACACAGGCTACATTAGCCATGCTCTTGCGATTTTGGGCTTCCTTGTAGTGACATCCTTCGCAAGTTGTGCGCGTGGTGGGTTTGCCGGCCTGGCGCAATTGCTCCACACCGACATGCGGGTCGTGACAGATTACGCAGTCGAGGGTGATGTGCTTGGACTGGAATAGCTCCTCGTACTGCTCGTGGTGTTCGATGAAGCCGCCTTTGGCGTCTACGAATTCCTTCGCGCTGCGGTCGTGGCATTCACCGCACAGCGCAGAGGAACGTTCGACCTCCAGGCCGTACCCTTGTGGATTCTCTACATGAAGGCTGGCCGGGCCATGGCAGGCTTCGCATTGGATGCCGGCTTCAGCCCAGGTGCCTTTGATGCCGGGCATATCGTCCTGGTGCGCGTCGGCGGGCCAGGAGGAGTAACCGGTGGTGTGGCAACGCCCGCAGTCATATACCAGGCCGGGCTGATCCGTGGTGGTCTTGCCGGAGTTGTAGAGCACCCAGCCGGCCTCCTTGCCAACGTATTCATTGGCGTAGTTCCACTGGTTCTCATATTCCTTGTGCTTTTCTGCATCTGGCGCTTCCCCCTTGGGCGAGGTGATGATGAAGCCGTTTTGGTCCATGAAGCGGGCTTTCCACTTGTAACCGCCGATGACATAGGAAATATCTTCCCAGGTATAGCCCTCGGGCAGCGGCAATTCACCGTTATTCTCTGCGAACGGATAGGCGGGTTGTTTTCCGTCTACAACCTTGTTCAGTTTCCAGGGATGGCCAGACATCATGAAAGAGTCATAGATTGTCTTGTGGCATTCCGCGCAGGCGGCCGCGCCAGCGTATTCCGCGGCTTTCGGCTCGCCTGCCAGCCCGGCAGGGCCTTGCGGTCCTACCTCGCCGGCTGGTCCGGCGGGACCTTGCAGTCCCGGTTCGCCTTGAGGGCCGGCAGGGCCAGCCTGACCTGCGCAGGAGGCCAGGGTAAGCATGATCAAAATAATGCCTACCGATAGCAAAATAGTTTTTCGGTTCATGTCGTTCTCCTTGTTCGAGTGATTCGAAGCCATAGCGTCCTTCAAGTTTGGAACATCCTCGACGAACTGCGTAGAGCAGGATGCCATAGCTGTATTCTAGAGATTAAAACAAGTTAAACGTAGAGGTTTTTTCCCCTAATTCATCAGGGGATTCCTCCCTCTCCCGATAAACAAGAACCCGACCTTCCATTTGACCTTTCGACTTTCCCGATGGGACAAGAGGTTGGTTCGAACTGAGCATCCAGCCCGTCCCGGAGGGGATTTTCATCCTTTCTCAAGATATCACCGGGCGCAAGCAGGCAGAGCAAGCTCAACTCGAAAGTGAGGAACGCTTCCGCGCCCTGATCGAGAACGCCACCGACCTGGTCATCGTGTTGAACCAGGATGGCGTGGGCAGGTACATCAGCCCATCGGTGGAACGAATCCTCGGCTATCGGCAGGATGAGTTGGTTGGCAAGAGCATCGCCGATTTCGTCCACCCCGATGACCTTTCCGCCGCGCTGGAGGCGGTTGCTATTCGTCTGCAAACCCCCGGCCTGGCGGATAGCCCAGCCGAATTTCGCGTCCGCCACAAGGATGGCTCGTACAGAATAATGGAGGTGATCGGCAACAACCTGCTGGAGAACCAGGCCGTGGGCGGCATCGTGATCAACGCCCGCGACGTCACCGAACGCACGCAGGCAGAAGAAGCGCTGCGTGAGTCGGAATCCAAATTGCGCGCCATCTTTGCGGCCATGACCGATGCGATCATCGTTTTCGACGCCGATGGTCGCTGGATACAGGCCAATTGACCAGCGTGGAGTATAGTTTGCGCATCGGTGGAAAGAATGTCTGGTTTGCAGCGAATGTCTCGCCGCTATCGGCTAATTCCGTCATCTGGGCGGCGCGTGACATCACCGACCGCAAGGGCGCGGAACAGCAGATCGAGAAGCAATTGGAAACCCTGGGCGCGCTCTACGACCTCTAGCGTTCGATAACGGAGATGGAGGATTTCGATGCCACACTGGAGGCGGTGGCGCGCCGCGCCGTCGAGATCACCCATGTCACCTTTGCCCGCGTCCTGCTCCTGGAGGATCATGATCTGGTTGCGCGGGTGGTCTTCCCCGTCCGCGTGCTCGACCAGGATCTGCAAGCGGGGCAGCGCGAGCCGCTCGCCAATCATCTTGTTTGCCAGCAAATCATGGATGAGAACGCGCCGCGGCTTCTCCACAGCGAAAGCCTGGAAGCAGCAGATTGCACGCCCTTTTTTCTTGGCATTGCCCAAACTCTGTGCGTAGTTCCGCTCCGTGCACATGATCTCTCGTTGGGGCTCCTGATGTTGGGAGAAGTGCGCAACGGCGTCCGCGAGCCTTTCACGGAGGAGAAGATGCGCCTGGCGCGTAGCATAGCCGATCAGGCCGCCGGCGCGCTCCACCGCGCCATGCTGCTCGAGGAAACCCGCCGCCGGTTGCGGAATATCGAAGGTCTGCGCGCCATTGACCAGGCCATCGCCAGCAGCCTCGACCTGCGCCTGACGCTGAACATCACCCTCGAACAGGCGATGAAACAACTGGCCGTGGACGCCGCGGCGGTGCTGCTGCTCGATCCTTATACCCAAATGCTGGAATACGCCGCCGGGCGTGGTTTCCGCTCCGATAACATCCAGCGCTCACGCCTGCGCCTGGGCCAGGGTCACGCCGGGCGCGCCGCGCTGGAGCGGCAGCTGGTCAGCGTGCATGACCTGGACAAGGCGATCAATGAGTTCATGTGCGCTGACCTGTTGGTTGGGGAGGGCTTCGTCTGCTACCACGTCGCCCCGCTCGTCGCCAAGGGACAGGTCAAAGGCGTGCTGGAGGTCTATCAGCGCGCCCACCGTTCCCTGGATCAGGAGTGGCTGGATTTCTTCGAAACCCTCGCCGGACAGATGGCGATTGCCGTGGATAACGCCAACCTGTTCGAGGGCTTGCAGCGCGCCAACACCGATCTGATCATGGCCTACGACGCCACGATCGAAGGCTGGTCGCGCGCCCTCGACCTGCGCGACAGGGAGACCGAAGGTCACTCGCAGCGCGTGACTGAGATGACGCTGAACATCGCCCGCGCCCTGGGCATGAGCGAGGAGAAGTTGGTCCATGTGCGCCGCGGCGCGCTGCTGCACGACATCGGCAAGATGGGCGTGCCGGATGCCATCCTGCTCAAACCGGGCAAACTGTCCGACGAGGAATGGGTCGTCATGCGCATGCATCCCCAGTTCGCCTTCGACATGCTCGCGCCCATCGCCTATCTGCGCCCGGCGCTGGATATCCCCTACGGACATCACGAAAAATGGGATGGCTCCGGCTACCCGGCTGGCCTGAAAGGCGAGCAGATCCCCCTGCCGGCGCGCATCTTCGCGGTGGTGGATGTCTACGACGCCCTGACCTCCGACCGGCCCTACCGTAAAGCCTGGGCGAAGGAAAAGGCGCTGGAGCATATCCGTTCCGAGGCCGGAACGCACTTCGATCCGCGCGTGGTGGAGGCGTTCTTACGATTGCAGATTTGAGATTGCAGATTGCAGATTTGAGATTGGAGATTGCGGATTTCGATCCAAGTCCCGTTCCCCCCTGATCGAAGCCCCGTCCGCGGGGCGCTGCACCCCCCCCTGATCCCCAGCCCCGTCTTCGGGGCAGCGTACCCGCAGACGGGTACGCGACAAAATTTCGACAGAGGCGCGATCAGCTTGCGGATGGTTCGATTGCGCTCACAATGGGTTGCGGAATCCTGTAATTTAAGGGAGGCCAGTCGCTCGAAGCCGTCAGCAACATCGTGCGCGGTTCGGTCAGTGCTGTGCAGAAAGCAGTCACCCATGAAGACATATCTGCCATCTCAGCAGCCCTCGGTGAACTAGGCGCAAGCGGCGACGCCAGGGCCGCCCTGGCGCGGCAGCACATCCTCGAAAACATGCCCGAGCTCTCGCAGAAGATCGGCACAGACCTGGAGGCGCTCGGCCTTCCAGAGCAGGCCCTCTCTGACCTGAGCCTGACGCGCGCTGACGAAGCCCAGCCCATCCTACCCCTAGCCACCATCAGCATCACCGAGGATATGGCTACCGCCATGCGCCTGCACGCCATGGGCTGGAAGAGCCTGTTCCATCCTGAGATCCTGGCCTACGGGTTGGCGCCGGAGGATCTCGGCTCGGCGCTCAGCCAACGCCTGCGCTGGGCGCAGGGGACGATCCAGGTGCTGCTGCGCGAGAATCCGCTCTTCAAGAAGGGTCTCTCACTGCCGCAGCGCTTGCAATACTTCACCACCATGTACTCATATTTCAGCGGCTTCTTCAGCCTGGTGTTCATCCTTTCGCCCATTATCTACCTGTTCAGCGGCATTCCGCCGGTGGCGGCCTGGTCGGCGGAGTTCCTCTGGCGGCTGCTGCCCTTCCTGCTGCTCAACAAACTGATGTTCCGCTACGTGGCCTGGGGGATTGACGTGCGGCGCGGCGAGCAATATAGCCTGGCGCTCTTCCCGCTTTGGATCCAGGCGGTGGTCAGCGTCTTTACCGGCGCGAAGTTGCGCTTCGTTGTCACGCCCAAGCAGAGGCAGAGCGGCAACTTCCTGCCTCTCGTCTGGCCGCAGGTATTGGCCATCTGGCTGACCGGGCTGGCGGTGGTCTACGGCCTGGCGGCCTTCGCGCTCGGCTGGAACTTGCAGTGGGAAGGGCTGCTGGTCAACGTGTTCTGGGGCATATACAATATCCTCATGCTTTCAGTTATCGTGCGGGCTGCGGTCTATAGGCCGCCCGCCAACTGGACCCCGCGTCCGCCGGAATTCTCCCCGCAGCCCTAAGAGACTGTTTTAAAAGTCGTCAGAAACCACAGATAAACACAGATGAACACTGATTCTTTTGATGAACAGCCGTCTTTTTACCGCCGAAATCCCTTTTATCTGTGTTCATCTGTGGCCGATTTGAGTTTCAAAACACTCTCTAACCGAACGAAGTCCGTCTCGAGACCCGACGAAGCAATCCCCTCATAGCACAGTGAGATTGCTTACCCTTCGGGTACGATGTCGCTCGCTGGAGAACGCTCAATCGCAAAGACGCGCACTCTTTCGATAGATGAGCCAGGAACTTTCCGCCTGCGGCGTTCTCGGCAGTGCATTTGGAGGAACCTCATGGAAATCGAAATCAGCGAAAAACAACTCACCCCAACCCGCGCCCTGATGGTTGTCAAGGGGCGGCTCAATGCAGTCAGCGCGCCGTAACTGAATGCACACATCAAAAGACTGACCGACGCCGGGCGCGTCGAACTCATCTTCGATCTGGCGGGTGTCCCGTTCATGGACAGTTCCGGGCTGGCGGCGCTCGTCTCGGCTTTGAAAGCCACCCGCGAGGGCGGGGGCTGGGTGCGGCTGGCCAACCTCACCGCGCAGGTGCAGAGCGTCTTCAAATTGACCATGCTGGACAAAGTGTTCGATATGTTCCCTAGTGTGGAAGCGGCAATGAGTTAACTGCTGTCTGCCTGGCATCGTTTTCCGTCCCAGGCAGGATTGCAGAATGAAGAACCGGTCCGAGGGGAATACGCCATGAAATTCACAATATTGCTTTTTCTTTTTCATGGTATACTGCCTCCATGATCCCAAGAGAAGCCCTGCTCCAGTCCATTCGCAACGCCTTGAGCCGCAGCCGGGTAGTGGCGTTGATAGGGCCGCGCCAGTGCGGGAAAACCACCCTGGCCCGCCAATTCCTGTCTGCCGACTCGCTCAATTATTTCGACCTGGAAGACCTGACCAGCCTGACGCGTTTGCAGGAGCCGATGACCGCCCTGCGCGACCTGCGCGGCCTGGTGGTGATTGACGAAATCCAGCGCCGGCCAGACCTGTTCCCACTGCTGCGCGTCCTTTGCGACCGCGACCCGCTCCCAGCCCATTTTCTCATCCTGGGCAGCGCTTCTCCCAACCTTCTGCGCGCCTCATCCGAGTCGCTGGCAGGAAGGGTGGAGGTGGTGCCGGTCAATGGGCTCAGCCTGGCAGAGGTCGGTGTGGAGGCGCAGTCCTGGCACTGGCTGCGCGGCGGCTTCCCCCTGTCCTTCCTGGCCGCAAGCGAGACAGACAGCCTGGCCTGGCGCAGGAATTTCATCCAGATGTTCCTGGAGCGTGACCTGCCGCAGTGGGGCATGCGCATTCCGGCCGCGACGCTACTGCGCTTCTGGACGATGCTGGCGCATTACCATGGCCAAATCTGGAAGACAGCCGAGCCGGCGCGCGTGCTGGGCGTCAGTGAGCCCACTGCCCGTCACTATCTCGATGTGCTGGAAGGGGTATTCATGGCGCGCGTGTTGCAACCCTGGCACGCCAATCTCAGGAAACGTCAGGTCAAATCTCCGAAGATGTACTTTCGAGATTCCGGCCTGCTGCATTACCTTCTCGGCATCCGCTCCGATCTGGACCTGCACACCCACCCCAAGAGCGGCGCCTCGTGGGAAGGTTATGCAGTGGAAGAGACGCTCAAAGCCTTCGCACCAGACGAGGCGTATTACTGGGCTACCCATGGCGGGGCCGAATTGGATTTGCTGCTCCTCAAGGAAGGGCGGCGCATCGGCGTGGAGTGCAAGCGGGTGGACGCGCCGCGCCTGACGCCCTCGATGCGCACCGCTCTCGCGGATTTGGAACTCGACTGGCTGTACGTGATCTACCCGGGCAGCCTTGCTTATCCTCTCGCCGGAAACGTGACAGCCCTTCCATTGGCCTCTCTGGGCAGCGGATCGGCACATGATTTGGATTTCTCTACCACATATAAGCCGTAGGTAGCACTGCACGAAGAGTGTATGTAGAAATAACTTCCGCTCCCCTTGATTTTCTACAAAAGCGAAACTCCAGTATGGGCCAACAATGATGCCTCTGACCATCGTCAACGTCGGTTACTTTCCACCAACTATTGGGTGGTCAGCGCAGGTCGCTCGCGGCTGCTCTTCGATATCGGCTGGCCCGGCACGATGGGGATGATGCTGGCGAACCTGAAGCGCATGGACGTGCCGCTGGCCGAGATCTGCTACGCCCTCGCCAGCCACTATCACATTGACCATGCCGGCCTAGCGCAGGACTTCAAGCAGTCCGGCGCGCCGCTTCTCGTGATGGAGACGCAGGTCGCGGCAATTCCGCTGATGAAGCAGTGGGCCAAGCCGCAGGATCGCTACACCGAGATCACGCTGGATGGCAACGTAACCATCCAATTTACCGAAAGCCGCGCCCTGCTGGAGCAGATCGGGATCGCCGGCGAAATCCTCTCCACGCCGGGGCATTCCCCGGATAGCGTCTCGCTCCTGCTCGACGAGGGCGCCGCCTTCACCGGCGACCTGCCGAAGCAGCATTACAAGTTCTTCTTCCATTCGGTGATCCAGGACAAGGAAAGTCACATCCTGCTGGACATTCTCTTCGAAGCGAACCCCTATCCCCGCCTGCAGGAGATCGAACTGGAATCGCCGCTTCTGGCCACCGCAGGAAAGGCAACGAAGGTGACCTGCCCGACCGTGGAGGGATTGCTGGGAGACAAGCTGACCGCTTTTGTCATGGCGATTCGTTCTACGGGATGAGGCGTTGCCGCACCGCGGAACGCTGTAACATCGATGCGCCCGAGCAGAAGGACCGCCGTCAGCAGCATCGACGTCTCGATGGCAAATACAACCAGGTAACCCGTCAAAGGATCTGAACTGGCCGCCGTGACCAGGTCGCGCATCGCACCGCCCAGCACAGTGCCAGTTAGGCGTGAGAGGGCATTGGAGAAGCCCCAAGCCCCGATGAACAGACCGACTTGCCCTGGCAGGGTCAGGTCGAACATCAGAGCCAGGTTGGCGACAGTCGAAAGGCCCGTTCGGGCCCCGAGCAGAATCACCCCGGCATAGAAGGTCCCCGTCGATCGCAATCCGCCTCCGACCAGGATCAACAGGAAGCCCGCCAGCGCGCCCCGATTGCCGGCCTGGGCTACAACCCGACGGGGCAGGCGCCGTTCCAAAAAACCGGCAAGCAGAATGGCAATCAAAACGAATCCGCCCCATAGCGAAATCAGGCGGGTGGTCTGTGTCACGGCCCAGCCGAAGGCCTCGGCGGCGAAGGGTTCGAGCAGTACGTCCTGGCTGGGGATGGCCGCCAGGAGCAGCAGCAGGTAGACGAAGAAGCGCCGCGCCTGCGGATTGCCCAGGATGGCGGCCGACATCTGGCGCAGGGTGGGGTTCCCGGCTGCCAGGGCGCGGGCAGCGCGCGGCTGGAAGCCGCGCTATGTCAGCGCCCGATAGTTTTTTTTACGAA
>Ga0194125_10002541_pt1 | contig 30087 bp, 24 predicted proteins | sample TA2KigC250mmetaG_FD_148626 | JGI IMG/M metagenome (GOLD analysis project Ga0194125, IMG submission 148626) | Freshwater microbial communities from Lake Tanganyika, Tanzania - TA2015034 Kigoma Deep Cast 250m | ecosystem: Environmental > Aquatic > Freshwater > Lake | place: Tanzania: Lake...
ATTTTATTCACCAACGGAGTCCGCGCTTGCAGAGGCCATTTGTGAAGGTCAACTGCGCCGCGTTGCCGGAGCAGTTGCTTGAGAGCGAGCTGTTTGGACACGTCCGCGGGGCATTCACCGGGGCGGTAAAAGATCGGCAAGGACGATTCGAATTTGCTGACGGGGGCACGATATTTCTCGACGAAGTGGCAGATCTCTCGCTGGGGATTCAGGCCAAGCTTTTGCGCGTGCTGCAGGGTAAGGAATTCGAGCGGTTGGGAGAAAGTGAGCCGCGAAGGGTCGACGTGCGCGTCATAGCAGCAACAAACCGGAATCTTGAAGAGGCGATGAAAGAGGGAGCATTCCGTGATGACCTCTTCTATCGTTTGAACGCCGTCAGGATCAAGCTGCTGCCACTGCGCGAACGCCTGGAAGATCTACCATTGCTTATCCAGCACTTCATCAAGAAGTTTGGAAAAGAAGCGCCAATTCAACTTTCACCGGAGGCCATGAAAGCTCTCCGCGCCTACCGGTGGAGCGGTAATGTGCGGGAATTGGAGAATGTTATGGAGCGCGCCGTCTTGCTCGCAAAGAACGGGATTATTGAGCTCTCCCATCTTCCAGAAGAGATTCGGTCGGCACTCGAACGCCCGGCAGGGGAATTGTCGCTCGAAGAGATGGAGAAACTTCACATCAAGAAAGTACTTCAACGCGCCAAGGACTACGATGAGGCTGCCCAGATTCTCGGGATCGATCCCGCGACACTCTGGCGGAAGCGAAAGAAGTTCAGCTTGTAGGCCCTCCTTGCCGTCTTGCGATTTGCAGGCGTCCGTATCTTTTTCATTCTAAAAAACTTACTGGAACCGCCCTCAATTTTGCCAAGTTGGCATTGCATTTTTCAACCCGCGAGCTTCTTGGCAATGCAAAGGATGACTGGCAGGGCCTATTCAATACCCCTTTTTTGGGTTTTCCCGGCATAGCTCTTGCACTTATCCCCCTCAGAGAATGACAAGATCCGCCTGTTGGACAGGAATCATCCCTAACGCAAACCAGAGGGAGGAGATATGGCCGTCAAAGTCACAACGATGAACAATCTCGAGATCGCTATTCTTGAGCCGCGCGGCTCACTGATTGGCGGCGAGGAAACGGACGAGCTGAAGGATAAGGCGCGCGACTTGCTTGAACAGGGCAACCGGAAGCTGGTATTGGATTTGGGTGGCGTTGCGTACATCAACAGCTCCGGCATTGGTGCACTTGTTGGCGTACACGCGATGTACACCAAGGCCGGGGGAAAAATCAAGCTGTGCCAGATGGGGAAGGGGGTCCAGAACGTGTTTGTCATTACGCGGCTCGCGAGTGTCTTCGACGTTGAGGAGACCCGCGATGGTGCCGTCAAGAGTTTCTAGTTCTCTGCATCAAAGTCCAATTCACCACATCACTAAAGGAGTACCTATGAAACAATCCGTATTCATCACCGTGGTTCTCGTCCTTGCGTTGATCATTTCGTTCGTGATCTTCGAATACATGATGCCTCAGTACATCAAGGATGGCGGATACCTGGTTATCGGCCTAATTGCCATGACCATCATGGTTGTGACGTTCGTGTTTGAGCGCATGTTCTCACTCCGGAAGGCCCAGGGCCGAGGGTCCCTCGCTGTGTTCCTGAAGAACGTAACGCAAGAAATCAACCGGGGCAATATCGATGCCGCCATCTCGTCGTGTGACAAACAGCGCGGTTCCTGCGCCAACATTCTCCGAACCGGTTTGGAACGTTACAAGATGCTGGTTCAAGAGGGAGATATCAAGGGCCAGAAGGAGATGATGGCCGAGGTGCAGCGGGCTATCGAGGAAGCGATGATGCTGGAAGTACCTCTTCTTGAGAAGAACCTTGTTGCGCTTTCAACGATTGCCACAATCTCCGTTCTGTGGGGCCTGTTGGGTACCGTGTTAGGGATGATCCGAGCGTTCCAGGCTATGGCTCGCGCTGGTTCTCCCGATGCCGTTCAGCTTGCATTGGGAATCTCTGAGGCCCTGGTCAACACAGCCGGTGGTCTCATCGGAGCGATCACAGGCATTCTCGCATACAATTTCTTCACAACGAAGGTCGACAACTTCACATATATGATTGATGAAGCTAGCTACTCGATCGTTCAGTCGCTGGCGGAGAAGTTCCCCGGCGGGAAATCCAAATAATGTGAGGCCCCCCCATGCCGAAAATCAAAAAAGCTCGAATTGCAGTCAGGATCGATATGACGCCGATGGTGGACGTCATATTGTTGTTGCTGACGTTCTTCATGATGACGACGCAATTCCGGCCACAAGCAGAGGTCGACGTGACCCTTCCATCTTCCCATTCCGAATTCAAGTTGCCGGAGTCCGATGTCATGATGGTAACCGTCTCAAGGGATGGGCGAATTTTCTTAGGTCTTGATTCTCAGCATCTTCGCGCTCAGCTCTTCGGTGAGCAGAACAAGCTGCGCACCGAGATCGAAGTGACGAAGGAGCAGCTTGGTGAACTTCTGGTTCAGGCACGAGTTGCCAATCCCAAACTGCGGACGGTTATAAAAGGAGATAAGATCGCTCCTTTTGGCCCCGTGGAAGACCTCATGGAGATTTTGCAGAAAAGACGGATTACCCGGTTCAATCTAGTCACGGAACTGGAGAAAACTCAGGAGAAAACTCAATTGTGAACGGAGCGTGAATTATGGCAGCTGTTGAAACTGGTGAATCGAAAAGTGCAGCCCGTAAGGCGGGCAAGAAGCACAAGAGGAAGCGCAGGGTAGGTGTTCGCATCGATATGACGCCTATGGTGGATGTCATTTTGTTGTTGCTGACGTTCTTCATGCTGACAACCTACTTCAGCAAACCGCAGACGATGGAATTGAACCTGCCGCCCGACGAGAAAACTACGGTAGAGGTTGCAGAGTCGAACCTCCTTACCATTCGCGTAGCGGCCGACAATGCCATTTTCTGGAACATGGCGCGAGAAGCGGCCAATAGGGTCGAGTTCAAAGACCTTCGCGAGTTGTTGCTGGAGCGCAGCAAGAATAATCCGAAGTTGATCACTCTGGTGAAAATCGATCGCGAGAGCACGTACAAGATGATGGTTGACATCATGGACGAATTGAGCCTTGCCAACATCACGAGGTTCAGCCTTGCTCCCATGAACGCGTATGACAAGCGTGAGATGGAAAAAGCGAGAGCCTCGTAAGGGAAGGAGAAAAAGTCTATGGAACCACTCGAAGTAAAATACCATACAAACTACGGTGCGCCTGAGCTCAAGAAGTTGTACAAGCAATACCTTATGCGAGGGTTGATCATCGCGGCGGCTTTCCACTTTCTCGGAATGGGGGTGTACTGGGGAAGCATCTACCTCAGCCAAGAAGACGAAGCGCCGCGCATTGCGCGCATCATGAAATACAGTGAACTTGGCCCACCCCCCTCGCTGCAGAATGCTGCTCCGGCTGTTGCCGTTACAGGTTCTGCCGTGAGGCCGAGCGTTGGCATTCCTGTGCCGGTGCCGGATGCTGAGGTCAATCCAGAACAGACTATTGCTACGCAGGAAGAGCTCGGCAGGGAGTCGATGCTTTCGCCGACAGGCGGAGACGTCCCAATCTTGGTAGATAAGGACATCAAGATCGAGGACGAGGAACCACCGGCCGACTATGTTCCCTATGAGAAGGCCCCAGAACCGATCAGGCAGGTCACTCCGAAATATCCTGACCTTGCCACGCGTGCCGGGCTTGAGGGAACAGTGTGGGTGAAGATCTGGGTGGACAAAGAGGGGAAGGCCAGGCGAGCAATAGTGATGAAAAGCGACGCCGAGATCTTCAATCAGCCCGCGACCGAAGCGGCGATGCGGTGGGTCTTTACGCCCGCGATGATGAAGAACGGTCCGGTATCGGTGTGGGTTTCGATCCCGTTCCGGTTCAAGCTGCAAGGTAAATGAGCGTTGAAGCCGGCTAATGCTTCGAAGATCCTCGGATACAGCATATCCGGGATCGTAACTGTCGTTGGCATTCTTCTCTTGACGGGTGTTGTTGGGAGTGAAGCCCAACCTGCCAAGTTCCGGGTTACGTTCGGGATCGTTCTGCTGTTGTTCGGAATTTACCGCTTTGCCGTGACGCGAATTCGGGCTTCTCAGGCGGAGAGGATGGATCAATGAGGACCTGGTTGCCGCTCCACACTTTGGTTCTGATGGCGCTGGTCGGATGCGGGAAGCAAGGATCAGATGTCAGATCCGGGACGCTGGAAGTGCTCGCAACGGAGTCGTACCTGCCGCTGATCCAGCGGCAAGCCGAGGAATACCATCGCATTTTCTCCGAGGTGACGGTCAGCGTTCGTGGGACGACAACGCGCGAAGCGATTGTGGACATGCTTGGCGGCAAGATTCAGTGCATTGTCATCGATCGCCCGCTGAACTCTGAAGAACAGCAGTTCGTTCGGAGCGCCCGACTCAGGGTTGTTGAGACAGAGATCGCCCGCGATGCGCTTGCGATCCTCGTGCATACGTCAAACAAGGTGGCATCGCTTTCGGTGGAGAACCTGGAGGCAATCATCACCCGAGAGTCGACAAACTGGAGACAGACACCCGGATCGAATTTCCTGGGACCGATTCAACTCTGTATAACCGGTAAGAACTCCGGCCTGTATGAGTTGCTGGCGCAGCATTTCTTCAAACCGGAGAGAGATATTTCTCCGTGGTCGACGGCAGCATCGGAGATGGAAATCATCAAGTATGTTGCGGAGAATCCAGCCGCGCTCGGCATTGTTTCCAATGCTGCATGGCGGGATGCCTCTTCAGCAGATGAGGAAGTAAGGAAACGGTCGGTGAAGATTCTCGATGTTCTGGGGCGGGATCCCGGCAGTGCCGGGCTGGCAGTGAAGCTGAGCCAACAGAACATATATGACGAGTTGTACCCGCTGACCTACTCTCTTTATATCTACACGTCTGAACAACAACCTGGGGCGGGGCAGGGGTTCAGCACGTTTGTAGCGGACAAGAGCGGGCAAAAGATATTTCTGGATGCTGGACTCGTTCCCAAGAGGATCCCGTACCGAGTCATTCAACTTACTCAGGAGTAGTTTCGCAATGAAAAAGCTCGTTGCTGTTCTGATACTATTCTGTTCAACGGTAGCGACTAGCCTCCTCGCCCAGACGCAACTCGAAAGAGGCAGAGAACTGCTGAATCAGGGCAAGACACGAGAGGCAATTGCAGCGCTTCGCCAGGTGACTGAGACAACTCCAAGGGAAACAAACGCATGGCTTCTGCTGGGTGAGGCGTACTTCAAGATCTCGAACTTCGACTCCGCCAAGATCGCAGGGCAACGGGTGATCTCCTTGGATGAGGCAAATCGCAACGGTTATCTGCTTGTCGCCCGAGTCGAGCTGGCCCAGGAGGACAAGAGAGCAGCCTATAACACGTTGAATGCAGGATTGGCGGAAAAGAAGAACGATCCGCTCATGCTGGCCATGCTTGGTCAACTACTTCTTGAGGCAGACTCTGTGGATCGAGCCATCGTTGTTCTGACGCTGGCAAAAGAGGTTGATCCAAATTCTTCCGTGGTCTATGAAGGTTTAGGGGACGCGTATTCACGACATGGTGTGACACCATATGCTATCACACAGTATGAGAAATCGCTGGAGCTCGACACCACGCGTGCACGAGTCCACTACAAGCTTGCCTCTTTGTACTACAAGGAGCGTCGGTACAATGATGCGGCTCGTGAATATCTGTACGTGATCGCCCTCGACACAACCAATGAAGATGCTCACTACGAAGCCGGCAGACTCTATTTCGCGGCACGGCAGTATGGCAACGCAACGAGGTTCCTCCGCTTGCATCTGCAGCGGTTTCCCCAGTCGAAGAGCGCAGACGAGATCCGAGATATGTACATGGAATCGTTGTTCAACACCCGCCAGTACGCCGATGCTCTCGATGCAGCGGAGAACATCTTCAAGAAGAATCCAAGGTCTGTCAAGACTCTTCGCATCATTGCCATTTCCCAGTCCAAGCTAAAAAAGCACAAGGAGGCCATCGACTCGTACGGCAAACTCCGATCTCTGGACACCCTAAGGGTTGATGATCTCAAGAACCTAGGGGAGGCGTACTCGGCCTTGAAGAAAGACTCGCTCGTTGCCATGACGTACGAGGAGCTGCTGCGACTCGACCCGTTAGATGGTGACGCGTATGCGGACGCTGGGGCTGCTTATATGCGGTTACGCGATTGGAACAGGGCATCTACGATGTTCCGGCGGCGGTTTTTGTCGGACAGCTCTGCCGCGTCTCTGAGTTCCTATTTGAACTACGCTCTCTGCAAAATGCAGGTCAGCGATCCTGATTCGAAAATACAGGCCCAGCATGTTGACTCGGCGCGAGTAGCCCTCCAATACTTCATTTCGAAGCGTCCCGATTATGCAGGTGCGCATCTCTATCTTGCTCGCACACTGGTAGCTCTGGAATTATGGCAGGAGGCGAGGGCGTCATACGAAGAGTGGCTGAGGCAGATTCGTGGAGAGGAAGCTAAATACAAGAGAGAACTTGCCGAGGCGTACAAGATTATCGGTGTTTCATATCTTCTCGAGAAGAAGTATCCGCCAGCAATCGAAAATCTCAAGAAATCAGTGAATTACAGGGATGACGACTGGCAGCCCCATCTCTGGCTGGGTCAATCCTACCAGTTGTCCGGTGAGAACGAGGAAGCGATCAAGGCATACCAAAGAGTCCTGAAGCTTGACCCCAAGAACAAGGATGCCAAGACCGGTCTCGAGCGCCTGGGAATACCGGTCGACTAGGTCTTTGTTTCGGCCAATTTTCCCAGTGGATTCCCTGCAGTGTAGCTAAGTGCTGAACAAGGAAACCACATTATCTATATATTATGAAAGGACCTGTGCAATGAGTTACAGGCTGCTCACACTCATTCTACTTCTTGCTGTCATTCTCGGGGGATGTGCCAAGAAGCCTCCCGAGGTGAACACTGCGGAGTGGCAGAAATTCGAGGATCCATATTTCAAGGTACATTTCACGGTCCCCAAGAATTGGCACAGGATCTCGGAAGGAACAAAGGTTAACTTCTACTCCTCGGAGGCCGCTGTTCAGAAGTTTTACGATCCCACAGCGAAGGATGTGCAGGATGGAGCCCAGCTCTCAGTCATGTATGAGCGGCTCGATACCGTGAAACCCCTTGAGGTATACGTCGAGGACCTGAGGAACGAACTCACAGCAGCTGGTTATACGGTCAGGTCGGTGGAGCCAGTATCGATCGAGGGGAACCTTGCCAGCAAAGTGACTTACGGTGGGCAGTTTGATGAGAGAACCAAGATTGACGTAGCGCGAACCTTGACGGTGAAGGACTCTATGCTCTACACCGCGACCCTTTCAGGATTCAATGACTACTTCGAGCCGTGTAAAGCGGTGCTGGATAGCTTCATAACTACGGCAAAACTCCCAAAGCCGAAAGAGAAACCGGCAGACCCATCAATACCTTCATCGGAGTACGATACGTTTTCGAATGACATCCTCAGTATTGCCTATCCGGACAATTTCGAGCCGATCGTTCCTCCGGCATCAGGCGAAGTGCAATTCGTCCTGCAGATCCTGGGCTATCGAAAAGACTCGAACATGATGCTTGATGTTCGTCCGGCGAAAAAGCTGACCGTCGAGAAAGTTGTGGAACAAAACGAGAAGTTCTTCAAGCCCACATCACGGGGGGAGACGAAGATCGACGGGCTGAAAGCACCATACCTCAATTACTCACCGGCAAGGGAAATCGAGAGTAGGGCCTACTTCGTAGTCAAGAATGATAGGGTGTATCGCATCATACTGAATTACCACCGCCCCTCGAAGCAGATCTATCTGCCCGCCTTTGAAAAATCAGTTGCGTCCATTCGCGTCAAATAGCATGCTGGTATTGCCTTTCGGGAAAGCCGAGGCATCAACTGCCTCGGCTTACTTATTTTCCTAGCGGAGTACGAGATTGGCGCAGGACGCTTCCCACACAGCAACCTCCCATCACGGCGTAACCCAACTTGCCACCAGCCGACCGCGAGTTCTCGGATGGTTGCGAAGCGCGGCTATTCTTGACGGTGACTGGGGTACCAGTGTGGCGTATGTTATGGGCATCGGTTTCGCCCTTGCCGGTTACAGCAGTTTCTGGCACCTCTCCGTGATGATGGGACTCACGACGCTTGTCGCCATCAACTACGTAACGATCTGCCGGTTGTACCCTCACGGCGGCGGTGTCTACAGCTCCGTCTATCATCGCTCACAACTGCTCGCTGTCATCGGTGCACTGCTCCTTGGGGCGGACTACGTGGTCACCATGGCACTTTCTATCCTGGATGCGTGCCACTACCTCGGCTTCCACTATCCTGTCGTTTGGGCAATCCTCATCATCTTGAGCATCGGTGTCATCAATTGGTTCGGCCCGAGGCACTCTGGGGGCCTTGCTCTGATTATTTCGGCCTTCACCCTCCTCACGATGCTCATCATTGTTATTGCATCGGCGCCAACGGCAGTAACGTCTGCAACCATTGCACCACCGGAGGGCGGGGTGTTTCGCAACTGGGGAATCTTCGTTGGGTTCATCCTAAGCCTTTCGGGCATTGAAGCGATCTCCAACATGACGGGCCTGATGAAGGACCCTGCCCGCGATTCGAGGAAAGCGATCCTGTCAGTCCTGACCAAGGTGGTTGCATTGAACATTTTCCTTGGACTCGCAATGCTTGCGGTTCAAGGGTTGAAGCCCGGGAACTACCTGGAAGACATGCTGCGGTTCCTCGGCGAACACTATGTCGGGCACTGGTTTGGCTGGATTGTTGCACTCTCCTTGGGGGTACTTCTGATCTCAGCTGGCAATACTGCTCTGAACGGCCTGATCTCCATCCAATTTCTAATGGCAGTCGACAAGGAATTGCCTTCCCCGTTGAGGAGGTTGAACCGTTACGGGGTACCCATCTTACCTCTTGTGGTCACGACGGCGGCACCGATTATCGTGCTCCTGTTTGTCAACGACCTTGAGACCCTAGCCCATTTGTATGCCATCGGACTCGTGGGCGCGATGGTTATCAACTTGAGCTCAACCGCAACGGACAAATCTGTCTATCTCAAGCCGATCCCGAAGGTCTTCATGCTCATCTCTGCCAGCGTGCTCATCCTGATTGAGATTTCCATCGCTGTTCAGAAGGCCGAAGCGGCTGTTTTCGCATCGGTGATCCTCGTTGTCGGCCTGGGAGCGCGCGCCGTTGCTAAACGCGCTGCCAGAGTAAAGCCGACAGCCGTGGAAGCTATTCCGGTGGCTGCTCCTGTGCGTAAGCGTCGGCGTACGAAGATGCCCATCACAAAATACCTCGTCGCTGTCAAGGAGGCGAACGAAAAGCTTCTACGTTTCGCTGCTGAAGAAGCTCGGGCGCGCAACGGGTTCCTCTTCATCCTGCGCGTGAAGGAAATCGCCGTCGGCGCGTTGCCAGCGATGCTTGAGATGCCGACGAACGGACAGGAGCAACGGATCGAGGAGATCTGCACGGAAGCGGGGATCGATTTTCAGTCCATTCAAATTCCGAGTTACGACGTCGGCTATACAATCGCTGAGCAGGCGGCGACGTTTGGCGTTGAACGCGTGATCGTTGGTGCTCAACACAGGAGTCGGCTCGAATATGCTCTCAAGGGAAGTGTAGTCCGCTCGCTGAGCACGCTGCTTCCAGAGGAAGTCCAGCTGGTGATTTTCGGCGGCTGATTCTCTCCCGCTGTACATCCAGCCAGGCGAAATGTGTAGAATTTTCTTGGACATTGGCACTTAAATAAGTACTATCAATGTTCAGATGCTGAGGCCGGGGCGTTCGATCAATCCCTCTCGCCCTCGACCGATCAATCCTTTTGCGTGCACCATCGTCTGCTACCCCCCAGCCACCGAGACTTGAGCATCGGCGGACCTGCTGGGAGTTATCGGAACAATGGAGGGCTATCCACATTCTACGGACAAAGACCCTCGACCAGATTAAGCGGGACGCGGAGCTCTCAACCGAAACACATCTGAAACGCACGCTTGGTCCACTTGATCTCGTTGCCCTGGGCATCGGAGCGATTATCGGGACAGGCATCTTTGCGGTCATCGGCACGGCGGCTGCCGGCGGCCCGAATCATCTGGGTGCTGGACCGGGTGTGATGCTTTCGTTCATCATTACAGCGATGGCGTGTGGATTCTGTGCTTTGTCCTACGCGGAATTCGCTGCGCTCGTGCCGATCTCGGGCAGCGCCTATACGTATTCCTACGCAACGCTCGGTGAGTTCGTCGCGTGGATCATTGGCTGGGACCTCATCATCGAGTATGCAGTAGGGAATGTTGCGGTCGCTATTGCATGGGCAGCGTACTTTCATCAGCTGTTCGACGGCTTGGGGGTTCATATACCGGCGTGGCTTTCGGTGGACTATCGTTCGGCGCACCAGGCTGCAGAGGCTGTGGCCGCGGCAGGTGGAACAGTGACGCCGGATCTTTCGCTTCCGTACGAAGCCTGGCTCAACCACCCTACCGTTCTTGGCATCCCTTTGATTTTCAATTTCCTCGCTGTCGCGATCGTCGCGGTGGTGACGTGGATTCTGGTCATCGGCATCAAGGAGTCAGCACGGGCCAACAATGTCATGGTGGCGCTGAAGATTCTCATACTCCTCTTTTTCATTGCTGTCGGGGCGTTTTATGTGAAGCCGGAAAACTGGTCACCCTTCATGCCCAACGGTCTGGCCGGAGTATGGACAGGGGCAAGCCTGATCTTCTTTGCATTCATCGGTTTTGACGCCATCTCCACAGCCGCGGAGGAGTGCCGAAACCCAGGAAGGGACATGCCAATCGGCATCATCGGTTCGCTTGTCGTTTGCTCGATCATCTATGTTGCGACGGCGGCGGTGCTGACGGGCGTGGAACCGTGGGACAAGCTCGGGGTCGCGGATCCGCTCGCAGCGGTTTTTGCGCGACTCGGGCTGAACTGGGCTGCAGGGATCGTCTCACTCGGAGCAGTGATCTCCATGACGGCGGTCCTGCTCGTATTTCAGCTCGGGCAGCCGAGAATCTTCTTTTCGATGTCACGCGACGGCCTGTTGCCGAAGCACTTTGCGAAAGTTCATCCGAAGTTTCAGACTCCCCATGTCACGACTATCTGGACAGGTGTCGTTGTCGCTTCGATCGCGGCCGTGGCCAACATCAACGAAATTGTGGAGTTGACGAACATCGGCACCCTGTTCGCGTTTGTGCTTGTTAATGCGGGGATTATCATCCTCCGCCGGACGGACCCGGATCGGCCGCGAGTTTTCAAGACCCCGTTCGTTCCGTGGGTTCCGCTGCTCGGTATTGGGATGTGCGTCTATCTGATGCTCGGGCTTCCAACCGTTACGTGGATCCGCTTTGGCATCTGGCTCCTTGTCGGCTTGGTACTGTATTTCACGTACGGGTATTGGAAGAGCCGACTGAGAGTCAACAGGTAAGTGGGAAATCAAAGACAGGGATTCGCTTATTCTGGCTTTCTTATCACTAGGGAAAAATGACTGAACAAAGCTCACAACCCCAACTGCTGCGAGCCCTTGGCTTACGCGAGGGGATCTCGATTCACATGGGAGTCATCATTGGCTCGGGGATATTCATTGTCCCAGCGACGATCGCTGGCCATCTGCAGGCGATGGGGCCAATCATGTTGGTGTGGATCGTCGCAGGCATGCTCACATTGTTTGGCGCGCTGACACTGGCGGAGCTCAGTGCCGTGCTACCTCAAGCAGGGGGACCGTACGTGTATCTCCGTCACAGTTTCGGAAGAATATGGGGCTTCCTGTTCAGTTGGAATGACTATTTCATCAACAAGGCCGGCTCCGCGGCTGCCATCGCCGTAGCCTTCGCGACGTACCTCGGTTATTTCGTTCCTGCTCTCACTCCGGAACACGCTCTTTACAGGTACGAATGGTCCTTGTTCGGTCACCCCGTCGAGGTCGCGTTCGGTTGGCTTCAGGTCGTCGCGATGGCCACGATCGCTCTAGTAACGTTTGTCAACGTTCGTGGCGTGAAGTTTGGCGGTTGGGTGATGAACATTTTCACCACTGCCAAGGTGCTGGCGCTGGTTGGCCTGATCGCTGCAGTGGCCTTTTCCGGCAAGGGGAGCACCGCCAATTTCTTGCCGTGGTGGCCCGACGATTGGACAAGTCAAACAACTGCAGCATTCGGACTTGCTATGATTTCAGCGCTCTGGGCCTACGATGGATGGATTGACGTCACGCTGACGGCGGGGGAGTTCAAGAATCCACATCGAAACGTTCCCATGTCCTTGCTGATCGGAACGGCCGCTGTCATCATCCTGTATCTCAGTGCAAATCTTGCGTATGCATTTGCGATCCCGATCCAAGAAATGCAGGGATCACCACGGATCGCTGCTGATGTTGCCCGAACTGTGCTTGGGCCGGTTGGTGCTTCGTTGATTGTTATCGGGATTATGTGTTCAACATTTGGTACGACAAACGGAATGCTGCTGAGTGGCCCGCGCTCCATCTATGCCGCTGGTGCTGATGGTGCGTTTTCCCAGGCGTTTGGGAAAGTCCACCCCCGCTATCGTAGCCCGTATGTGGCCATTATCAGCATGGGGGTCTGGGGAGGGCTACTGACCTTGAGTGGTACGTATGATCAGATCACCTCGTACGTGATTTTCGGCTCGTGGGCGTTCTATGCAATGACAGCATTGAGTGTTATCGTCCTGCGGCGGAAGATGCCGAACGCCGAGCGGCCGTACAAAGCGTGGGGTTATCCCTATGCAACGCTGTTGTTCGTCGGAATTGCGACGTGGTTCATTTACAATACTCTTGTTGAAGACACCCGAAACGCCGCCATTGGCATCGTGTTGCTCCTTGCCTCACTGCCGTTCTATTTCTATTGGACCCGGAGGACCTCGAAACAGCAGAGCGCTTAGAACTGATGCAGGTAGGGCAGGGGATGCTGAAGTTTGACGTATCCACAATTCCTGATCACTCATTCACGGTAATTTCGCTATGGAACTGACTCTTGTTCTCGCAATCAGCGTCTTGGGACTTCTTTTCGCGGTCTACCTTACTCGCGATGTGATGAGGCGTGACGTCGGGACGGAAAGGATGCGAGAGATCTCGGATGCTATCAGGCAGGGGGCCGAGGCTTTTCTCCGGAGACAATACAGTACGATCGTCTACCTTGCACTGGCTCTTGCCGCTCTCATCTACATCTTGTACGCCTTTGTTCGTACTCCAACAGAGCACGACCCGACATCTCCACTTGCTCTCGCATTCTGGACGACGCTCTCGTTCGTTTTCGGCGCGGCATGTTCAGTTGCGGCGGGCTATATGGGCATGTGGGTCTCTATTCGGAGCAATATCCGCACAGCTGCTGAGGTGACAAAGGGGATCAACGGTGCGCTGCAGACAGCACTGCGGGGGGGAGCCGTCTCCGGGTTCTTCGTGGTTGCTATGAGCCTGCTCGGTGTTGGGGGGCTGTTTGCGATTGTGAATAACTTTGACGTTGTCAAGGATGTCTCGAAGATCCCGCTCCTGATCGTTGGGTACGGGTTCGGTGCGAGCTTTGTGGCGCTGTTTGCGCAGCTCGGCGGCGGCATTTACACGAAGGCGGCAGATGTCGGAGCAGATCTGGTCGGCAAGGTCGAGGCTGGCATTCCGGAGGACGATCCACGCAATCCTGCTGTCATTGCAGATCTCGTTGGCGATAACGTTGGCGACTGCGCAGGGCGCGGTGCTGACTTGTTTGAATCGACTGCGGCGGAGAACATCGGTGCGATGATACTCGCGGCTGGACTTTACGTGTCGAACACAGCGGTCTTCGAGTCGCAGGGTCTCACGATTTTTGGCGTCTTGTTGTTTCCACTCGTCGCGCGTGCGTTTGGAATCATCGCCTGTATCGTGGGCATTATGGTTGTCAAGACCCATGAGAAGGAAGATCCCATGCAAGCGCTCAACCGCGGGTATTATGTCGCGGCTACACTAGCGATGGTCGGATTCTTCATCGCCTCTCGCTGGCTGCTCGGAGGTGAATACTATTTCAATTTCTTCATCTGCGGTGTCGTCGGTGTGCTGACCTCCGTGGCGTTTGTGTACATCACACAATACTACACAGAATACAAGTACCGCCCGGCCCGCTCCATTGCTGAAGCGTCGCAGACCGGACCGGCGACAACAATCATCACAGGGTTGGCTGTTGGCATGGAGTCGACGGGGCTGCCTGTTCTGGTCGTCGGAACGGCGATCGTTGCTACGTACCTCCTTGGCGAGTTCTCGGGGTTGATGCACGGAGGGTTGTTCGGAACGGCGGTTGGAACGATGGGCATGCTCGGTACTGCGGCCTACATTCTGGCGATGGATACGTTTGGCCCCATTACCGATAACGCCGGCGGGATTATTGAGATGAGTCAGCAGCCGGAAGAAATCCGCAAGAAGACCGACCGGCTCGACGCAGTTGGAAACACCACAAAGGCTTTGACAAAGGGATATGCGGTCGGTTCGGCTGGTTTGGCGGCGTTTCTGCTATTCAGCGCATATTTCGATGAGGTCCGCAACTACGGATTTGATCTCAAGTATATCGATCTCTCCAAGCCGGCGGTGTTTGCCGGGTCAATGTTTGGTGCTGTGCTGGTGATGATCTTCTCCGCTCTGGCCATACGGGCAGTCGGCCACGCAGCCTATGCGGTGATCAACAATGTGCGCGAGCAATTCAGAAACAACCCGGGGATTATGCAGGGCACATCCAAGCCGGACTACGGCCAATGTGTGGATATCGTCACGCGTGCCGCGTTGAAGGAGATGATACTGCCAGGATTGTTGGTTGTCTTCGTGACGATTGCGGTGGGTATTGGGTTCCGCTGGATCTTCATACTTTCCGGCAGCCCTGCAAACGGAGCCACGGGGGCGGAGGTCGTGGGCGGATATCTCATGGTAGCGACCATCACAGGCATTCTGATGGCGCTTTTCATGAACAACGGAGGCGGGGCGTGGGACAATGGGAAGAAGTACATTGAAACCGGCAAGTTGGGTGGCAAGAGGTCCGATGCACACAAGGCGGCAGTTGTCGGTGACACTGTTGGCGATCCGTTCAAAGACACCGCGGGTCCGTCACTGCACGTCCTTATCAAACTCTTGAGTACAATTACACTTGTTCTGGCGCCGCTGTTTATCTGAAGCCGGTTGATCGTCGCTGTGCGATAGGAGGGAGGATCCAACTGGCTTGCGCGAAGGCAACAAGGAGTGCACACTGCAGACGGGATTTGACCTAGACATCAGAAGTGGGGGTTATCCCAAGACCTTAACACCATCAATATGAGGCCGATTGGCGTCTTCATATCGCTCTCGAAGATGAAGGCCGCTGTGCCGTTATGCATCCTTGCGGCTTTCTTCACAGTTGCCAGCTCTCCACCCCTGAGGGCCGATCGCGGCATCTCAGGTTCGGAACAGCAGTACCTGCTTTCCCAAGACACCGCGTGCATATTCGATACCCCACGTCCTCAGAATAAGTCGACTTCACAGGAGCCCAGTAACGGACCACTTGTTCTTCGTGTCGATGCCAAACCGCCCGCTTTCGCCGGGAAGATAGCGAACCTTCTTCCTCGCGATCAGGCATTTCAATTCTCTCGGCATCTCCTGTACACGCAGATCACCTCCTCGTTTCTCTGATCCAAGCAAGAATACCCTTCTGCGGGAAACCCCTACTACACCATCACGCTCTGCTGCATCGGCTGAGCGGTGAAGTCATTGAACGTTCATCGCGCGGACAGGGGATTCTCGATGCGAACAAGCACTCCAGCGCGGAATCCTTGTCGTGTCTTGCGCGAACAAATATCGACGCTTGCTGCTAAGGAGAAACGACCATGGCAAACGGACAGGGAAGCAAAGAGGAATCACAATCAGGATGGCAGATCTTACTCATCATCCTTGGATTCATTCTCGGCATCGTTGTGTTCACGCTCGTTATGAAAGCAGTTCTTTTCTAACTGCGTCCCGGCGTCTGACGGAGGCTGTCTTGCGATGCTTCAAGACAGCCCTTTGTTTGTGTGTGGATGCCACAATTCACTTGTTTTCGAGTGCAAAAACAATTAGACTTGAAAACGTTCTACCCGTCGTGGTGTGCTTCCTTCACCTTATCAACAAAGGAGGTCCAAGAATGAGTAATCAGGTCTCTCGGTCGTCCCGGCTGTTCATCACAAAACCGCTGGATTCACTGCTTGTGGAAGCGTCGGACTCCGGCGTGCACACGCTGAAGCGGACACTCGGTCCGGTAAACTTGGTGACGCTTGGAATCGGTGCAATCATCGGCGCGGGGATTTTTGTTCTGACCGGTCAGGCTTCAGCCCAGTATGCAGGCCCAGCGATTGTGCTTTCGTTTGTCCTGTCTGGCATCGCTTGCGCGTTTGCCGGCCTTTGTTATGCTGAGTTTGCCTCCATGATTCCGATAGCAGGCAGTGCTTATACTTATTCGTACGCAACACTCGGCGAGCTTATCGCTTGGATCATCGGCTGGGACTTGATACTCGAGTATCTGTTTGGGGCTTCCACCGTGGCTGTTGGCTGGTCAGGCTACGTCGTCAGCTTCTTGCGAGATTGGGGAGTCGTCATCCCAGCGCAATTCACGAATGCGCCGTTCATGCACGATCCGCAGACAGGCTGGTACACGACGGGAGCGATCATCAACCTGCCGGCAGTCCTGATTGTAGCATTCATGTCCAGTCTCTTGGTGATTGGCATACGCGAATCGGCAAACTTCAACAACATCATCGTGGTGGTGAAGGTTGCCGTGGTGCTCTTGTTTATTGCGTTTGGGGTCTCCTACATTAATGCAGACAACTGGACGCCGTTTATTCCGCCGAACACTGGTGAGTTTGGTCATTTTGGATTGAGTGGCATTCTTCGCGGGGCGGGGGTAATTTTCTTTGCTTATATCGGTTTCGACGCTGTCTCCACGGCTGCTCAGGAAGCAAAAAATCCCAAGAAGGACATGCCGATCGGCATTCTGGGCTCGTTGGTGGTCTGCACGGTCCTTTACATTCTTGTTGCGGGAACACTCACGGGCATCGTGAGCTACGAGAAGCTGCTCGTGCCGGATCCCATCGCGGTCGGTGTCGATGAGGCAGGTGAAGGCTTATTCTGGTTACGGCCGCTCATTAAAATCGGAGCAATTGCCGGACTGAGCTCTGTTATCCTCGTGATGCTCCTTGGCCAGCCCCGCATCTTCTTCAGCATGGCAAAAGACGGACTTCTGCCACAGAAATTCTCTGCTGTCCATCCGAAATTCCGCACGCCTTACGTCACGACCATCCTCACCGGTGTAGTCGCCATGACAATAGCCGGCTTGTTCCCGATCGGGATTCTCGGCGAGCTTGTGTCGATCGGTACGTTGCTTGCGTTTGTGATTGTGTGCATCGGGGTCCTGGTGTTGCGCTACACTCGTCCGGATCAACCGCGTCCCTTCAAGACTCCGTGGGTGCCCGTGGTGCCGATTCTCGGGGCCATAGCATGCCTTGCCCAGATGCTTGCCCTTCCATGGGACACATGGCTGCGGCTTCTCGTCTGGATGGCCGCTGGCCTGATTATCTATTTCGTCTACGGTCGGAGGCACAGCAAGCTGGGCGCTGCGCGTAACTCCTGAACCAGTGACGCCTTCAGGAAATGGATATGTCACAACAAGTGCGCGAATTCAAGCACGGACTTGGGCTCATGGATTCGACCATGATCGTCATCGGTTCGATGATCGGGTCCGGTATTTTCATCGTCAGCGCCGATATCGCTCGTAATGTCGGATCGCCGGGGATGCTCTTGCTTGTGTGGGTCGTGACAGGCGTTATCACAGTGATCGGAGCGTTGAGCTACGGGGAACTCGCCGGCATGATGCCGCATGCGGGAGGCCAGTACGTCTATTTGCGTGAAGCGTACAATCCTCTCATTGGCTTCCTCTACGGGTGGACCCTCTTCCTCGTGATCCAGACGGGGACCATTGCTGCGGTTGCTGTGGCATTTGCCAAGTTCACGGCCGTGTTGATACCTGGGTTGGGCGAGACGAATGTGCTCCTCGAATTCGCCGGGTTGAAGATCTCAGCGGCCCAGCTCTTCGCCATCTTGAGCATCGCCGTCCTGACCTTTGTCAACACCCGGGGGCTGCGTGAGGGCAAGATCGTGCAGAACACGTTCACCTCCACCAAGACGCTCGCCCTGTTTGGCCTGATCATTCTCGGCATTATCCTCGGCAAGAACGCTGGCGCCATCGAAGCTAATTTCTCCACCTTCTGGGATACGACGTGGACGCGCGTTGCCGATGGAAAGATCGTTTCCATAGAATCATTGTCGGGACTTATGGTCCTTGCTGCGATTGGCACGGCCATGGTTGGCTCACTGTTTGCCAGCGATGCCTGGAATAACATAACCTTCACAGCCGGGGAGGTCATCAACCCGAAGAGGAACATTCCTCTCAGTCTGGTCTTGGGTACGGGAGCGGTCACAGTGCTCTACGTTCTTGCGAACATTGCATATATCCTGTTGTTGCCGGTAACGGGGACACCCGATGCGCAGGACGTAGCAGGCCGCGGGATCCAATTCGCTGCCTCGGATCGTGTCGGAACGGCGGCTGCGAGCATGATTCTCGGGGACACCGCAGCGATCATCATGGCTGTGATGATCATGATCTCTACGTTCGGCTGCAACAACGGCCTGATCCTCGCCGGGGCAAGAGTGTACTACGCGATGGCGCGTGACGGTGTCTTCTTCAAGAATGCAGGTCTCCTCAACGAAAGGGCTGTACCCGGGATGGCGCTGGTTGTGCAGGGGATCTGGGCCAGCATCCTGTGCCTCTCAGGTACGTACAGCGATCTGTTGGATTACGTGATCTTCTCCGTCTTGATCTTCTACGTTCTGACGGTGACGGGCATCTTTGTGCTCCGAAGGAAGCAGCCGAATGCGGAGCGACCGTACAAAGCCTTCGGCTATCCTGTTGTACCTGCGCTGTATGTTATTTGCGCGACGGCAATATCGGTAGATCTCCTCATCTTCAAGCCGACCTACACGTGGCCCGGCATGATCATTGTGCTTCTGGGAATTCCCATCTACTTCATCTGGAAACGAGCTGGGAGCAGAGCCCGATAATGAGGAACGCAGGGCGCCTGTCGTCCAACGAGCGAACCAGCGAGAGGCAAAGCCATTGATCCTCAGCTCAGCAAGAAGGAACACTAATCGTGGGCGTAGGCCTGCGCGCAACAGGATGTTCATGGAGTATCCAGGATGAGTGAAGCTCTGCTGTTGGTGCTGTTCACCATCTTTATACTCCTTATGCTCCTTCTCGACCTCGTGGTCTTTCACCGCAGGGAGCACGAAATCAAGATGAAGGAGGCTTTGCTCTGGAGCGCGTTCTGGATTGTACTGTCGTTCCTCTTCAATGTCGGTGTGTATTTCTATACCGACATGACAACTGCTCTGGAGTTCTTGACCGGCTACTTGATCGAGAAATCGCTGAGCGTAGACAACCTCTTCGTTTTCCTCGTCATCTTCTCCTACTTCAAGGTGCCGCCGGTGTACCAACACCGTGTATTGTTCTTCGGCATCTTGGGTGCCCTGGTGATGCGGGGAATCTTGATTGCAGTTGGCGTCGCGCTCATCAGCAAATTCCACTGGATCCTCTACATCTTCGGTCTCTTCCTGGTCTTCACCGGGGCGAAGATGGCCTTCCAGAACGAGGCAGCTGAGATTCGTCCCGAGCGGAATATCGTTGTGCGATTTTTCAGGAAGATCATGCCGGTAACGCCGGGCTACCATGGGTCGAAATTCTTCCTGAAACTGGGGGGACGACGCTACGCGACGCTGCTCTTCATTGTCTTGATCGTTGTTGAGACCACAGACCTGCTGTTTGCCTTCGATTCCATCCCCGCAATCTTTGCCATTACCACTGATCCGTTCATCGTCTACACCTCCAATATCTTTGCCATCCTTGGCCTCCGGTCCCTCTACTTTGCGCTGGCCGGGCTCATGAACCTCTTCCATTACCTGAAGATCGGCCTATCCGTGATTCTCATCTTCGTGGGAATCAAGATGATCGTTTCCGATTTCTTCCCTGTACCAATCAGTATAGCTCTCAGCGTGGTGGCCGGCGTGCTTCTTCTGTCCATTGTTGCTTCGGTGATGTGGCCCAAAGCGTCAGAGGAAAACAAGAAGTCAGCGAAGTCGTGATGCAATTCCGTGAGATTTGGTGCGCGAGGCACCCGACGAGTCCGAGAAGGAAAATCGCCTCAGTCCGTGCAGGTCGATGAGCCGCCGATGGCTGTGGAATTGAATCTCATGGCTCTTTCTGCTACTTTCCGTGAGAATCGGTTTCACATCTAGGTGAATCATGGCTGAGAGGAAAATCGGAACGGTCATCTATCGCAGAAGCCTGTCGCCCATCCTGGCGATCTTTCGACTTGTCCCTGAGGATGGCCTCGCGTTTCCGCAGTACAGAGCGGGCCAATATATCGCCCTGCGCCGCGAGGATTGCCGTCTGACAAAAAAAGTCGTTGGTGCGAATGGGCGGATTTCCTACGGTCCCGACCTCGATGAAACTGGCCGTCAGAAACGCGGCCCCGTGAGCCACTCGTATTCGATCGCCTCAGCCCCCTGGGAGACACTACACCATCGCTATCTTGAGTTCTATGTCATTCTTCACCTCGATGACAAGGGGCAGCCCGGCCGGCTGACCGAGTCATTGTTTCAGATCGATCCTGAAAGAGGGGACAACACGATAACGTATTTCTACAAAATCGCGGGTGAGTTCACACTGCAAAAGTATGCAGGGGGATACAGGAATGTTGTTATGGTCGGGACGGGCACCGGACTGGCTCCTTTTATCTCGATGGTCAAACAGCTTCACTACGAGGCGGCGGAGGGAAAAGTGAGCGATGTGAGGTATACCTTACTTCATGGGAACCGAGGGCGCCAGGAACTCGGATATCATCAGGAGCTCTTGGCGATCGAAAAGGCACAGAGAATCAACTTTGTGTATGTGCCGACCGTAAGTCGTCCATCGAAGACAGATCACGAGGATCGTACTCTCGGGAAGGGTCGCGCCAACAATCTTCTTCGTCAAATCTATGACGCACCATTGAAAGAGGAGGAGGATCTCAACCGGCTCGCCGCTCAAGGTCTCGATACGGCACGGGCACGCGCCCTGCTCGAGCGAGCAGTTCACCCCGTTCTTCCTGAACATGTGACCCGAGAAATGCTTCGTGAAAGGATGGATCCTGAAAGTACCGTTGTCCTCACATGCGGCAATCCCGATGTGATGTCTGACATCAAGCATATCGTCGATAGTCAGGGAATCCACTTCGAGATGGAGGAGTGGTGAAGTGAGCCGTCGATGTCCGACGGGAAGGAGGCTAAGAGACTGAAAGAAACAAAGAGGTTTGCCGGAACTACTTGGCAAGCCTCTTGTTCTATTCGGTGGTTCGACCCCGGTGAGGGGAGATCGCAATAGGAATTGTCCCTGGATCGGGAATTCCGCTCCAGATGCAACGTTGCTGTCTACCACTCCCCGGTCTGTAAATACTGCTCAATCGCCCGGGCGGCAATCTTTGCCTGCCCCATAGCCAGAATGACCGTCGCGCCGCCGGTAGCGACATCGCCACCAGCAAATACTCCCCTCTTCGACGTTTTCATGGTCTTCTCATCCACAATCACCACGCCGTTCTTGCCCACCGTCAGGTCAGGTGTCGTCTTGGGGATGAGCGGATTAGGGCTCTGACCGATGGCGAGGACCGCCACGTCGGCTGGGACGCGGAAGTTGGAATCCTTGACCGGTATCGGTCGGCGGCGGCCTGAGGCGTCAGGCTCGCCCAACTCATTGCGCAGACATTCAATCTCTTTCACCCACCCGTTGCCGTGGAGGGCAACTGGTGTTGTCAGCATCATGAACTGCACGCCCTCTTCTTCGGCGTGATGGATTTCTTCAGCGCGGGCCGGCATCTCCTTGAGCGAGCGACGGTAGATGATGACGGATTGCTCGGCTCCTAGGCGGAGAGCTGTGCGTGCCGCGTCCATGGCTACATTCCCACCGCCGATGGTCGCCACGCGCTGACCGCGCACAATGGGTGTATCATATTCCGGGAAGCGATACGCCTTCATCAGGTTGGCCCGCGTCAGGTACTCGTTGGCCGAGTACACTCCGTTCAGGTTTTCGCCGGGGATGTTGAGGAACCACGGTAGCCCGGCCCCTGTCCCCAGAAAGACAGCGTCGTACGTTTCGAGCAGCTCGTCTACGGTAGCGGCCATACCGACCACGAAGTCCTTAACCAGCTTAACGCCCATGCTGCACACGTAATCCACCTCGCGGCGGACGATGGCTTTGGGCAGTCGGAACTCGGGGATCCCATAGACCAGCACCCCGCCTGCCTCGTGAAGCGCCTCGAAGATGGTGACGTCATGCCCTTTGCGCGCTAGGTCGGCGGCCACGGTTATCCCAGCTGGCCCGGAGCCGACGACAGCGACCTTCTTGCCTGTCGGCGGGGGAATTTCAGGGATAGGCAGTGGACCTTGGGCAGCCTCCCAGTCGGCGACGAAGCGCTCCAACCGACCTATCGCCACTGGCTCAAATTTCTTGGCCAAAGCGCACTTTCCCTCGCACTGCTCTTCCTGGGGACACACCCGGCCGGTCATTGCCGGCAGGGCGTCAGTCTCTTTGACCAAATTGATTGCCCCACGAAAGTCCCCGTTGGCAATCAATCGTATGAAGCCGAGTATGTCAATGCCCACCGGGCAGCCCTCAGTGCAACTGGGACGTTGGCATTCAAGACAGCGTCGGGCCTCGGCTATGGCCTGTTCCGGCGTGTAGCCATAAGGCACTTCATCGTAATTCCTGATCCGCTCGGCCGGCGGTTGTTCCAGCATAGGCGTCTTGGTCGGGATGATCTGCTTCTTCGCCATCTTTGTCTATCCTCACTTTTCCGCTGAGTCAGTCTCCGGGCCGAGGTAAGCCTTGCGCCGTGCCAGCAGCAAGTCCCAATCTATGTGGTGAGCGTCGAAGTCTGGGCCGTCCACGCAGGCGAACTTTGTCTCTCCTCCCACTGAAACGCGGCATGCACCACACATGCCTGTTCCGTCAATCATGATCGGATTCAGGCTGACAACGGTCTTCACCGCAAAAGGACGGGTCGCATCGGCCATCTCGTACATCATAAAGGTGCAGCCGATCGCGATGACTCGATCTACCGCCTCACCAGCGGCTAGTAGGTCCTTGATCAGGCCGGAGCAATACCCGTTGTCCCCGATGGATCGGTCTTTGGTAGAGACCAGCAGCCGGTCGCTGACCGTTTCCAGCCGATCCAGCCAGTAAAGCAGAAACTTGCTCCGCCCTTCTATCAGCGAGATGACCCGGTTTCCCTTCTCCTTCAAGGCGCGGGCGACCGGGTATATGCTGCCGATGCCGTAGCATCCCCCGGCGCAGACCACTGTGCCCCAGTGGTCTATATCCAAAGGCCTGCCCAACGGCCCAACAAACGAGGGCAACTCCTCGCCCGGCTTGAGACGGCCTAGCTTGTAAGTGGACGTACCAACCTGCATAAACACGCAACTGACCCATCCCTCTTGTCGATCCCAATCGGCTACGGTGAGGGGGATGCGCTCCCCTCGCTCGTCTGTGCGGACGATGACGAACTGGCCAGGCTGGATCTTGGAGGCCACCACCGGTGCTCGTACCGTGAGCAATTGCAGGTTAGGGACAAGCGATTCGCGCTTCAACACCAAAGCCGGCCCCGGTTCGAAGGGGTCAGCAGCATGCCGATTTTCACGAGTTGGAGTACGCATTGTGTCACACACCAATTATTGAGTCACTTACTTCAACCCGAACCGCACACGCTTTGATGCCCGGCACGAGTGTGGGGAACAGAGATGAACCAACGACGCGGTTGACACTGATGAAAGCAGTTCCATCAGGTAGGCTGTTGCTCACGCGTGCCGTGCACTCAGCATTCCCGTGCGGCGATACGACCTTTACCAGCGCCTCATTGGTGATCCCCAGTTGGTTGGCATCCGATCGGCTCAAGTGCAAGACATCTTCTTGCCTGATCAGGTTCATACCCTTGACCTGCTCAGTTAGGCAAGCGCCGTGGTAGTAGAAGAGGTTGCGCTCTGTAATCAGTGTGAATGGGAACTCGGGGCTTGTGAAACGCGGAACACCGTCTGGGCTAATGGACACAGGTCGGGCCCTGGGAGCGGGTTCGAAACGGCGCAATACTCCGTCCGTTGCGAGCTTCTGGTAGTTCACATCTTTGTAGACTGGCACTGCTGTTGAAATCTCGGCCATCACCTCTGCTACAGATGAGTAGCCCCAATTCTTGCCTTCCATCCGTTCCGCCACATCACGGATGATCATCCAGCCAGGCCGTGACAGTCCTAACGGCGGGATCGCTTGGTACAACCGTTGGATGCGACCCTCAAGGTTAGTTAAAGTGCCATCCATTTCGGCGAAGGTGGTAGCCGGCAACACCGCGTGCGCGTATTGAGTGTTCTCCGTGGCAAGGATATCCTGTACCACCAGGAACGATAGTTTGGACAATTCCGGCAGAGGTGGCACTTCACCTGCCAAATAGAGAGCTTTGATCTCGCCCTGCCGAATCCCGGCCAAAACAGCCTCGTAGCTTCGACCTGGTGTAGGGTTGAGCAACACACCCCAGATGGTGTTGAAAAAAGCCCGCGCTTCGGGGTCGGATACGCGGCGGTAACCGGGCAGCCTGGCCGGGTGCGCTCCCATGTCGTGGGCACCGACAAAGTTGCCTTCGCCTGGCACGCCGATGATGCCCACGTTACCTACTAGGCTGGCCAGACAGCCGATGGCTTGTATCGTGTCCGATGCCATTGGGTAGTGAGTTACGCCGGAGCCATAGATAATGATTGACGGGAGATGTTCCGTTAACATCCGTGCCGCCGCGTTCGCGGCTTCCGGTTGCACTCCCGTTATCTCGGCCATCCGGTCCGGGTCGATATGAGGGAGCAGGGAACCTTCCTTCATCGCTGCCACAGCATTGATCATCCCGGCCAGCAGTACGTGGTCAGTACCTACTTTCGGCCGCAACCACAGGTCTGATCGTTTTGCAAGAGAAGTCTGTCGAGGGTCAACGGTGATCAAACGCGCGCCCTGGCTTAAAGCGTGGCGGATCTCTAACTCCAAAATCGGATGGGATTCAGACAGGTTGGTGCCGACGGCCAAGATGCACCTGGCGTTCCTCACGCTGCGAATAGCAGGGGTGTCGATCTCCTTGAGGGTATCTACGAGTTCTCCCGTATAGGCGCCCGCGCGGGAGACTTGGACTCCAGGGAACCCGGCCGCCAATGCCACGTTGTTGCTTTCCATCAATGTCCGCACGAATTTCTGGAGCAGGTAGTTCTCTTCGTTGGCGGCTGTGGCCGAGGCGATCGCCGCGAATCGGTCGCCGCGGTGAAGGTTAAGTCCCTCTGCTACCGCGTCCAATGCTTCGTTCCATGTAACCTCCACGAGTCGACCAGCACGACGCACTAAGGGTGACTTCAAACGAGCCGGGTTGTGCACGACATCCACCACCCCAAAGCGACCGCGTACGCAGAGTTGTCCATCGTTTGCCGGACCGCCCTCGTGGCCCACCGCGCGGATAACCTGGCCATTCTTTACCTGCACGTTCAGGGTGCAGCCTACCGAACAGTAGGGGCACACACTGGGGACAACGGCAGTTGGCACGCCGTCCCACTTGCCGCGCTTGTCGGCCAACGCGCCAGTAGGACAGACATCCACGCATGCGCCGCAGAACCGGCAATCCGCCTCTAGGTGTGAACGGTTGAAGGCCGTGCCGACGAGAGCCCGGCTCCCCCGGTAAGTGAAAGCCAGCACGCCAGCATGGCGGACTTCCTGGCAAGCACGCACACAGCGTCCACACAGGATGCAAAGGTTATAGTCACGGTCAAAGAAGGGATCGTCCTGTTCGACCGGCAGTCCCCGGTAGGTGATGGGATAAGGGATGTCTTGCAGGTTCAGGTAGTCCACGAGTTTTGGTAGATCGCATTGGCCGTTCTGCGGACAGTACTGACAGCCCGTAGTCACAGCTGCCTTGCGGATTGTGCCCTGGAAGGCGTCGCAGGCTGTCCGGCGATCACATACTACACACGTATATGGGTGCTCGGATAGGATCAGAGAGAGGATCTCTCGGCGCAGGTTCTGCAGGGCTTCCGTCTCCGTGCGGATGACCATGCCATCCGAGACAGGGATAGTACAAGCGGTGGGAAAACCGCGCGTGTTCTCAATCTCTACTACACACAACCGGCAAGCGCCGAAAGGAGAAAGCTTGGAATGGTAGCATAGGGTTGGGATGTAGATATCCGCCGTACGGGCCGCTTCAAGGACCGTCGCGCCCGGTTCGGCCTGAACTTCAATTCCGTTAATCGTCACGGATACAGCCACGTTCTTGTTCCTTCACTCTTCAATGCACTAGGACGGCATTGTACTTGCAGCAATCACGGCAGGCGCCGCAGCGGACGCACACTTTGGGGTCTATGACATGTAACTGCTTCTTGTCGCCAGTGATAGCGCCCACAGGGCACAGCCGGGCGCAGATGGCACAGCCGGTGCAGGCGTCCGTGATCTCATAAGCAATCAGCCCCTGACAGACGGCCGCCGGGCAACGGTGCTCAGTGATATGCGTGATATACTCATCACGGAAATATCGCAGCGTGGTCAACACTGGGTTGGGTGCCGTTTGGCCTAAGCCGCACAGCGATCCGTCTTTCACAGTGTTTGATAGTTTCTCCAGGTGTTCCAGGTCCTCCAACTTGCCCTGCCCAGCGCTGATACGCTCTAGGATCTCCAGCATATGCTTGGTTCCCAGGCGGCACGGTGCGCATTTACCGCACGACTCTTCTTTGGTGAAGGAGAGGAAATAGTGGGCCACGTCCACCATACAGTTCTCCTCGTCCATTACGATCATGCCACCCGAACCCATGATGCTGCCGACAGCAGTGAGGGACTCATAGTCTACTGGCGTATCCAACCGATCGGCTGGAATGCAGCCACCTGACGGCCCGCCGGTTTGCACCGCCTTGATCTGCTTATCGTTCAGAATACCGCCGCCGATATCGAAGACGATCTGGCGCAAGGTGGTGCCCAACGGCACTTCGATCAGGCCTGTGTTTTTGACCTTGCCGGCCAGTGCAAAAGTCTTGGTGCCCTTGCTGCGCTCAGTGCCGTACCGGTGGGCGTACTCGTTGCCGCCTATGCGCATGACAATGGCTACCGTCGCCAGTGTTTCGACGTTGTTAATCACGGTCGGCTTGCCCTCCAGCCCGGAGGTGGCCGGGAAGGGTGGCCGGGAGCGTGGCATCCCCCGCTGGCCCTCGATGGAAGCTATCAGTGCCGTCTCCTCGCCGCAGACAAACGCGCCGGCTCCCTCTCGGATGTGGATGTCAAAGTGGAAATCGGACCCCAGGATGGCCCTGCCTAGCAAGCCGACGTCACGAAGTTGCTGGATCGCGAATTTGAGGCGCTCAACAGCCAGTGGGTACTCAGCCCGGATGTAAATGTAACCCTCCGCCGCGCCCAATGCATAGCCGCCGATTAACATCCCCTCCAGCAACACGTGGGGATCACCTTCGATCAGCGAGCGATTCATAAACGCGCCAGGATCCCCCTCGTCAGCGTTGCAGATCAAATATTTGACTTCCCCTGGTTGGTCGTGGCAAATCTGCCACTTGACGCCGGTTGCGAATCCAGCGCCGCCCCGACCGCGCAGCCCGGATATCTTCACCTCGTCAATCACCTGCTGTGGAGTTAGGGCCAATGCTTTTTCAAAGCCTTCGTGCCCGCCGCGCGCTAGATAGTGGCTGAAATCAGTGGGGTCAATCAGGCCGCAGTTGCGCAGGATCAGGCGCGGTGTCCCCAACATCGGATGCGCGGACAGAGGAGGAATTCCATCCACCGATTGTCCTTCCCGAAGAAAGGCGCCGATCGCCAAGTCGGCGCAAGGATTGTCGCCAAGCAGCCACTTCTGGGTCAGACGGCCGGCCGCCCTAGCGTCCACGTTGCCATAGAGGATCATGGGGTGTCCTGGCTTGCGGATTGCTACGACCGGTTCCATATAGCACACACCGATGCACCCGACCTGCGTGACCGCGATGTCGAGTCCCTGCTTCACTTGCTGTGACTGAAAAGCGGCAATAGTCTCCAGCGCGCCCGCCGCTCTGCCACAGGTGGCCGCGCCGACCAGCACATGCGACTGGCGCCCCTGCTCCACTGTGCGCCATTCAGCGAGCGCCTTTGCCCTCATTTCATCGAGTGCCGCCATACTCAATCCTTGTACCTCTTCAGTAGCTTCTGCGACTTGGTTGAACTCATCCGGGCGTGGACATCTTTGTCCACCACTACCACCGGCGCTAACGCACAGCACCCGACACAAGCAACCCGCTCCAGGCTGAACAGCTCGTTGAGCGTTGTTTCACCCGGTTTGATCTTAAGCTGGAGCTGTATGAACTCTAGGATACGGTCACTACCCCGCACGTGGCATGCCGTCCCGAGACACACTCTGATCGTGTGTTTACCTGGTCGGGTGAAACGGAACTGGGAAAAAAACGAGGCGACGCCGAAGATCTCTCCTGGGGACACCCCGCTGAATTCCCTGATTGCATCCACTGCGTCGGGTGAAATATGGCCGTAGGCCTCCTGTACTTCCTGAAGGATTGGAATAAGGAAGCCTCGATCGCCCCTCGGGTACCTGGTCAGAATGTATTCAAAGCCGTTTTCCACGGTCAACTCAGTCAGCTTTCGCACTGAATAGGAAAATGTTCTCCGCTGGGTATCCGATTGTCTGGTCTAGACGAATTCGCCGTCATCTCTGATGCAGTTCATCGGGCACACCTCCATCGCCCTCCGGATCTCCTCTTCCTCACGCACGTCAGCAGGCTGCTGATAAATGTAGTAGAAGGACGAATCGTTGCTGTACATGAAATTCTGCAGCGCGCAGGAAAAGCAAAGGCCACATCCGTTGCAGTCACTCGTGACGTAATACTTTCCGGGTGCATTCTCTTGAAGCTTGATCGCAGCTGCTGTCATAGATCATCTCATCACGGCGCGGTCACACAAACCTCTTGTACAGCAATGATTTGACACAGATTATGCCAAAGATGTGTGGACATTCGGATGCGGATTTCAACCATATCTGGGAGAACCGAAACTGAAAGCAGGTTCCATTCTCGATTTCGGAAAACGTATTCCAAAAAGCGGAAATACCTAAATGATGAAAAACTCAACATGGTTCGGGCACCTCGGTCAACAGAGCCTGTGTTTCATATTGTGCTCAGCGCTCTCTTAAGGTCGCTCTTGATATCGTCTGCTTTCTCCAATCCGATAGATAGGCGGATTCCCCCCGGGTCAATCCCGCGTTTAAGTTGCTCTTCGGGCGGGATAGCAGAATGTGTCATTGAGCCGGGATGCTCGATGAGGGTTCGAATGTTACCAAGGCTCACTGCAAGCGTTATCGTGTACGATTTCTTCGCGATGTAATCAACGAGACGGCTGGCCTTGCGATGACGTTCTGCGGCAGTCCTGCCCTTCGGGATGAAATACATCAACGTCCCTGGAGCAAAGCGACCTTCATAATCATGCATCTGCCTGTATGCAAGCTCTCGTTGGCGGAAGGAATCCAACCCCGGGTAATTTACCAGGCTGATACGTTTGTCGCTTTCCAGAAATTCCGCAACTTCCTGGGCGGTTTGAATTTGCTGGCGGAAACGGACGGCGAGGGAAGGCAACCCGTACACCAGTAGGGGCCACGCACTCTTGGCCGGAAGCACCCCACCGAAGTCCTTCCTGTACAGTAGCAGTTGATCATAGCTCCAACATGGTCCGACGACTACTCCTCCCATATCGGTTCCGAATCCGCAGATGCCTTTCGTCAATGACTCTGCAACGAAGTCCACACCGAGCTGCAACGGTCGCTGACAGAACGGCGAGGCAAAGGTATTGTCCACGACTGTGAAGATTCGATGGGACTTGCTCCGTTTGCTGCTGTGTCGCCTGGCAATCTCGACGACCTTCCGAATATCGATCAGCTCCATCGTCGGATTCACCGGGGATTCAAAGTACAAC
>Ga0194125_10002546_pt1 | contig 30068 bp, 19 predicted proteins | sample TA2KigC250mmetaG_FD_148626 | JGI IMG/M metagenome (GOLD analysis project Ga0194125, IMG submission 148626) | Freshwater microbial communities from Lake Tanganyika, Tanzania - TA2015034 Kigoma Deep Cast 250m | ecosystem: Environmental > Aquatic > Freshwater > Lake | place: Tanzania: Lake...
GGCGTGTTGGGAGGGGGTTCCACTCCCGACCCTTACAGAAGTCCCACGCACCTCTGAGGTGCGTGGGACTTACGCATGGTCAACCCGCCAGGAGCGTCTCCAGCTTCTGCAAATTCACCGTATTCCAGTGAAACTCACCCCACCACCGGGCGCACCGGTTTGCATCGAGTGGTACGCCGACCACCGGCACACCTGATCGCATGCAGAGTCTGATGCCTCTCACGAGCTCGGGAATGCACGCGATTCCCAGGACTCCTACGCTGTTGCCCTCACGCTTCAATCGTTTGAACAACGAGCGCAGGTTGGCACTCATCCAGATGTACGGTTTCACACCGTGTCGTCGAAGGAGCTTGCTGGCGTTGTTCACGTTGCATCCGACCGTGCACCCTTTGCAGACATAATCAACATCCCGTTGGGCGGCCTGGCAATCAGCCTTCAGGTCGCGGAGACAATGCGGAAGGAAAGCAAGCTTGATCGAGCTTTGGCGAAAATCTTCTCCATACAACCGGTTCACCAGTTCGATCTCGAGCATATACACGTGGTACTGTTCTTCGGAGGTCGCAAGAATGCGATCCCACCGTTGCAGCGGCGAGAGGCCTTCCAGGTGGGATTGCACGTCTGGTGTGTATCGCGAAAGCTCAGCCCTGAGCCTCCTGATCAGGATCGCTTCGCGTGAATTGTTGTCGCTGTGACGAACTAGCCCCCTCAGGCGCCGCTTGCTTCTGCCCAGCTTCCGGATCTCTGACAGGAGATCCGCGATCTTCCATTTCTCATTCAGCAAAGAATCGGCGAGAGTGGCAATAGTTGAGTAATACTCGTCCGAATTCTCTGTGTGCTCTCGCAGAGAAAAGGTCTTTCCCCGAAGCGTTGAAGCGTCAGTCTGAGGATCAGGTCCTTTCACGGAATTGGTCTACTTCTTCATTGACGGGTCGAAGGGATCATCCGGGCAGAGTCCTTGAGAATCGTAGGAGTTGTGGCTACATCGTGGCATGCCGCCCGGGCGAATAATGCAGATTATGTTCCGAAAAATCCAGTGAGCTGCGCGCTCACGTCCCAGAGCTTTCGTGCGATCTCTCCGTCGTATGACGATGATGAGGATCGAATCTCTCTCTTGTCGAAAAAGTACTTACCTGTTATGCCTTCCACGTCCGGCGAGCTCGCAAGCCAGATCACCGTCTCAGCTCCTTTCTGGGGTGAACGCATAAACATGCCGAAGCTCCTGAAAATGAAACCCAGACCACCGCCAAGATTTCTCCCAAAATTCGTACGGACTCCACCGGGGTGAAGCGCATTCACGCTGACACCGGTGTTGCCAAGTTTACGGGCGAGCTCATATGTGAAAAGGACGTTGGCCAGCTTCGACTGGACATAGGAGTTCAGAGGGCTGAAGCCCCTTTTCAATGTCAGATCATCGAAGTATATCTTCCCGTACCGATGGACCTGCGAGCTGACGTTGATAATTCTCGCCGCGGGGGCCGCTCTCAGCTGCTCGAGAAGCAGGTTCGTGAGAAGAAAATGAGCAAGATGGTTGACGGCAAAAGTCGTTTCCACGCCGTCGACTGTCAGAATTCGCCTTGGGTTGATCCCGCCCGCGTTGTTGACGAGGACGTCAATGTGCTGATAACGGGCCTTGATCGCATCGGCCAAAACGTGTATCTCCTTCTGTGAAGAAAGATCAGCGAGGAAGAACTCGACCCTGGCATCCTTGTGCTTTCGTATGATCTCTAACCTGGTAGATTCACTCTTTTCTCTGTTTCGGCAAACGATCAGCACCATGGCGCCGAGTTCCGCAAGTGCTTCAGCAGTGACTCTCCCGATTCCCGAGCTTGCTCCTGTCACAACACAGATCTTGTCGTTCATCATCCTCAATCAGACGGTATTGACTAACTGCTTATTGTTCCCTAACATTGCGGCGTGCAATTCCCTCTGCACAGGCTTGTTCCGTCCAACAGCATCTACACTACTGACACGCACCCATAATCAGCGATTTGCTGGCCAAAGTTCTATTACAGCGGATATTAGGAGATTTTCCCCGGAATTGCCCACGTAGGAGGGCCTGCCAATGAGATTGTTCTTTGTTCTTCTCGTGTGTCTCAGCATTGCCCAGGGTCAGCAGGTGGGTCGGGTAGATTACCTGCATGAACCGGCTGACCAGCGCGATGCTCGAATGCAGTGGTGGAACGAGGCGAAATTTGGGCTCTTTGTTCACTGGGGGCTGTATGCTATCCCTGCCGGGGAATGGAAGGGAAGGACGAATCACGCCGAGTGGATCCGCACGACCGCGCAGATCCCTCTTGAGGAGTATAACAAGTTCCTTGGCGAATTCAATCCCACCAAATTCGATGCCGAAGCGTGGGTACGAATGGCCAAGGAGGCCGGCATGAAGTACATCGTCATCACCTCGAAACACCACGATGGCTTCTGCCTCTTCGATTCCAAGTTCACCGATTTTGATGTGATGTCCACGCCGTTCAAGAGAGATATCTTGAAAGAACTGGCTGAAGCGTCCCACAAAGAAGGCATCAAGATGTGTTGGTATCACTCTATTATGGACTGGCATCATCCAGATTATCTACCGAGACGCGCGTGGGAGAAAGAGCGATCATCCGAAGGAGCGAACTTCGACCGCTACGTGCAGCACATGAAAAATCAGCTCAGGGAGCTAGTCACGAGCTACGGAGAGATCGGGGTGCTCTGGTTTGACGGAGAATGGGAATCCACTTGGAACACGGGGTATGGCAAGGACCTCTACAATTACGTCAGGAACCTTCAACCGAGTATCATCATCAACAATCGGGTCGGGGCAGGAAGGTCCGGGATGGAGGGATTCACGAAAGAAGGGGAATTCGCTGGAGATTTCGGAACCCCCGAGCAGGAGATACCCGCTACGGGTCTTCCAGGAGTACACTGGGAAACCTGCATGACGATGAACGACCACTGGGGCTACAACAAGAACGACGGCAACTGGAAGTCGACTGCAGACTTGATACGGAAGCTGGCCGACATTGCCTCGAAAGGGGGCAACTTTCTGTTGAACGTCGGTCCGACCTCCGAAGGGCTCTTCCCGCAGCCATGCATCGATCGACTGCGTCAGATCGGAGAATGGATGAGAATCAACGGGGAAGCAATCTATGGGACGAAGGCCAGCCCGTTCAGACATCTGGAATGGGGGCGGTGCACACAGAGAGCGATTGATGGGGGCGTGCGGCTCTACCTTCACGTTTTCGATTGGCCGCAGAACCGCGACTTGGTTGTGCCCGGAATTCTCAATCGACCGACGCACGTATGCGTACTCTCCGATCCGCGCAATAATACACTGCCTGTCCGCCGGGAGGAGGATGCACTGATCATCAGTGTCCCGATACAGGCCCCGGATCCCATCAACAGTGTGATTGTGCTTGAGGTCGAAGGAAAGGTCGATGTGACGAGTCCGCCGACGATCGCCGCCGATTTCGACATTTTCGTCGATGCACTTGATGTTTCTGTGACAACCGACCGCGAGAATGTCGAGCTGCGATACACGCTCGATGGGAGCATTCCGTCAATCCGCTCGGCCCTTGTCAAGGGACCGGTCCGGCTGACCGGGAGCACACTCGTTTCCGCGCGGTGCTTCAGGGAGGGGAAGCCTGTGAGCGGTACGGCCACGATGCAGTTTACGGAGGTTGCCCCACGAAAGGCACTCAGCATTGATCACGTGGTGAATGGACTCGCGTACGCGTATTTTGAAGGAGACTGGGATCGACTGCCCGACTTCAAAGGCCTTGCCCCTGTGAAGGAGGGCACGCTCTCCAACTTCAGTTTCTCCCCTCGAAACCAGGTTGAGTATTTTGGATTTGAGTACTCGGGCTTCGTCCGAATCCCTGAAGATGGTGTTTACGCCTTCTACACCGATTCTGACGACGGCAGTCGACTCTTCATCGGTGAGACATTGGTTGTGGACAACGACGGTCTTCATGGTATGAGGGAGAGACGTGGAGTTGTCGCACTATCGGCCGGACTTCATCCCATCAGAGTCGAATTTTTCGAGAAGAGCGGAGGAGACGGTCTGACCGTTTCGATCAAAGGCCCGAAAGCGGAAAAGAAACCGGTACCCGACTTGATGCTGTTTCGAAAGAAATGACTCTACGGTGATTGATATTGTGCTCTTCCACGCAGAGAGGTCGAGTCCGAAGAGCATCGCAGATCAACACGCGTAACAATCTGCGCGTTTCTCCGCAACGTTCGCGCCTGTGCGTTGAACACCAGAACTTCACAAAGCAGGAGATGTCTCTTCAGGAGCAGCACCAGCACTTGCCTTTCTTGCCACAGCCCCTGCAACTGAATTATCATGAACAATGCTCTTCTCATCCCGTTATTCTTCCTTTTGACTCTTGCCGTTCTCTATGCAGGCACAATCAACGGACCCGACGAAGCGGCAGCACAACGCGGGCTCACAATCATCCCCAAACCTGTTCATGTTGTGATTGGTCAGGGTACTTTCGTCCTCTCGCCCGCGACAAGGATAGTCATCGATCCCAAGGATGAGCACCAGAAGGACGTCGCAACGTATCTCGTCGGGCAGCTCGAGAGAGCGACGGGATATCGAGTCAAGATTGTCGAAGGATCGTTGCCCCCTCAGGTGCTTGTCATTTCATTTGGTTCGACCGACGATGAGGAACTAGGAGAAGAGGGATACAGCATCGACGTCGGGCGCGAGCAAGTCTCGCTCCGTGCCAAAGCCCGAGCGGGGTTCTTCTATGCTGTCCAGACTTTCCTTCAGCTTCTTCCGCCGCAGGCGTTCTCGGCTAGAGCCGTCGAACATGTTAAATGGACTCTGCCATGCGTCTCGATCAAGGATTATCCGCGATTCCGCTGGCGGGGGATGCATCTGGATGTGAGCCGGCATTTCTTTCCGGCGGAGTTCATCAAGACGTACATCGACATGCTCGCGAGGCACAAGATGAACGTTTTCCACTGGCATCTCACCGACGATCAGGGCTGGCGCGTGGAGATCAAGAAATATCCCAAGCTCGCAGAAGTTGCTGCCTGGCGGGTCGATCGCGAGGATCAGGAATGGAACACCCGGGATCCGCAGCGCGAAGGCGAGATGCCGACATATGGTGGATTCTACACGCAAGCTGAGATCAAGGATATCGTGAGGTATGCAGCTGAGAGGAACATAACGATTGTGCCGGAGATCGAAATGCCCGCCCACACCACTGCGCTTCTGGCTGCGTATCCCCAGTACTCGTGCACGGGGGGGCCGTTCACTGTGCCGCCGGGCGGAGTGTGGCCGATCACGGATATCTTCTGTGCAGGGAATGACAGCACATTTTCATTCCTCGAGGATGTGCTGACGGAAGTGATGGAGCTCTTTCCCGGCACGTTCATTCACATCGGCGGCGACGAAGCGGACAAGAAAGAGTGGAAGGTGTGTCAGAAGTGTCAGGGCCGGATCAGGAACGAGAACCTCAAGGACGAGGCAGAGTTGCAGAGTTACTTCGTGAAGCGAATTGAGAAGTTTCTGAACTCACACAATCGACGGCTGATCGGCTGGGATGAGATTCTTGAGGGAGGACTCGCACCGAACGCGGCTGTGATGTCGTGGCGCGGAACCGAAGGGGGCATTGACGCTGCCCGGCAGGGGCATGACGTCGTGATGACCCCGGGTTCACACTGTTATTTCAACAGCTATCAGGGACGTGAGGAACTGGAGCCGGTTGCAGGGGGAGGATACCTGCCGCTGAAGAAGGTCTATGAGTATGAGCCGGTGCCCGCGGAGCTTACGCTTCAGGAGGCCACGCACATTCTGGGCGCGCAGGGATGTCTCTGGACGGAATATGTCTTGACGCCCAACCACGCTCAATACATGACGCTTCCTCGGATGGCTGCGCTGGCCGAGGTCGTCTGGTCGCCCAGCGAGGCGCGAGATTGGTCTGACTTCACGAAGCGCATCGAGCACCAAATGAACCGCTACGAGGCGGCGGGATATACCTACGCGAAGAGCGCATACAACGTCTCGATTTCAACGAGCGTCGACTCGGTGAAGAAGCAGCTCAACGTCGCATTGGCGTGCGAAGTCAGCGATCCCGTCATTCACTACAGGCTTGATGGAAAAGACCCGACGACATCCTCTCCCCGGTACACAATGCCTTTTGTCATCAACAAGACGGCGGCAATCCGCGCTGGTGCCTTTCGCAACGGCATGCTTCTCGGCAAGATCAGCGAACAGCGGGTTTATGTTCACAAAGCGTCATTCAAGCACGTGAAGCTGGAGTACCCGTACGAGAAGTATACAGCCGGCGGTGAATACGGATTGACAAACGGACTCCGCGGCTCCACTTCCTTCGCCGACGGGAACTGGCAGGGTTACCATCAGCACGATGTCGTCGCCACTGTTGATCTCGGCAAGGAGACCTCGGTCTCGAAGATTAGTACGTGCTTTCTCGAGAACACAGTCTCCTGGATCTTCCTGCCGGTAGCTGTGGAGTTCTCTGTGTCCCGAGACGGGACGGCGTTCGAGCGGGTGGCGAAGTTTGAGGAACCGGTTCCGTCTTCGAACAGGCCGCCGCAGATCAGGACGGTCTGCCACACACTTGACAACATGAGAGTACGGTACATTCGGGTTTTCGCACAGAACGTCGGGCTTTGTCCCGAATGGCACATCGGTGCAGGAGACAAAGCGTGGGTCTTCGTGGATGAGATCATCGTGGAATGAGAACGATCGATACGACAGTTGAGATAATGAATTCTGCGAAATCCGGACGGTCAAGATGGCATCGGCTCATGGCGCGAAGAATCCTTGCGCCGGTTGTGGCGGTTCTTCCACTCTGGTCAGTATCCGTTTTTCCTCTGATTGGAGAAACAAATTGCAGGGTGCGACAATTGAACACAACGCCTCCGTCCGAACACGACTTCCGCTTCGACTCTCTCGCTAAGCGTTGGGATGAGGGTATCCCGCTCGGTAACGGAATGCTCGGCGCGTTGATATGGCAGAAGGGCACGGCGCTGCGATTTGCACTCGACCGGGCGGATCTGTGGGATCTGCGCAAAGTCAAGGAGTTCGAGCGGCCGGAGTTTCGGTTCTCGTGGGTTATTGAACAGGTCAACAAAGGAGACTATAAGCCCGTTCAGGACCTCTCGGATGAACCATACCGGCGCGATGCTGCGCCGACGAAGCTGCCGGGCGGGGCGCTAGAGTTCGATCTCCCTGGTATCGAGGACGTGACATCTGTTGGCCTGAATCTCGAGAGAGCCGTATGTGTGGTGAAGTGGAAGAATGGAGTTCAGCTTGAAACGTTTGTCCACGCCACTGAACCGAGGGGCTGGTACCGGTTTACGGGTTTAAGCTCGGAGCTCAAACCGCGTCTCGTGGCTCCTTCGTACCAAACGAAGGATTCCTCAATCTTATCAGGTCACAGCGGACCCGAGGGGAATGATCTTCGAAGGCTTGGCTATCCGTCGCCGGAAATTGTCGAAGGCCTGAACGAGACAACGTACCACCAGGAATGTGCAGATGGCTTCTCGTACACGATCTGGATCGGTTGGTCATTCTCCCGAGGCAATACTCTGGTGGGTTGCTGGACAATCACGCCGAACAGGCCGTACCCCTTGGGCAAACGACCGTCGAGACTTACGACAGAAGATGTGACCGAGAAGCGGTTTTTCGATGATCTGAAGACCCATGCCGACTGGTGGAGGAAGTTCTGGTCCCGATCTTCGATCCGGCTGCCAGATTCAATCCTCGAGCGGCAGTGGTATCGCGAGCTCTACAAGTTTGGCAGCGCGTCCCGCCGCGGTGCTCCTCCCATTACCTTGCAGGCAGTCTGGACGGCAGACAACGATCGTCTTCCGCCGTGGAAAGGCGATTTTCACAACGATCTCAATACACAATTGAGCTACTGGCCCTGCTACTCCGGAAACCATTTGGAGGAAGGTCTCGCCTTCCTTGACTGGCTTTGGCAGTGCATGCCGGTGGCCGAACGCTACACCAAGACTTTCTTCGAAGTCGATGGTTTGAATTTCCCGGGCGTGGCCACGCTCACCGGCGATCAGATGGGCGGATGGATTCAATACTCCCTCTCTCCGACCGTCTCCGCGTGGCTGGCGCACCATTTCTATCTGCACTGGCGCTACAGTATGGACCGGGAATTTCTGAAGAAGCGAGCATATCCCTGGCTTCGCAGTGTCGCAGAGTATATTGAGAAGATCTCGGTTCGCGATGCGGGCGGCAAGCGGAGGCTTCCTCTGAGTTCCTCCCCGGAGATCAATGACAACCGGATCGACGCTTGGTTTCACGCCACCACAAATTACGATCTGGCCCTCGTCCGATGGCTCTACCGGGCGGCGGCGGAGTTGGCCGTCGAGCTCGGGAACAAGAAAGAAGCGGATCGATGGATCAAGATGAAGTCCGAGTGGCCGGATCTCGCCCTCTCCGGCCGTGGTGGCAAGCTGCTGGTTGCACCGGGCTACGAGCTCAGGGAATCTCACCGCCATTTCTCCCACCTGATGGCAATTCACCCGCTTGGAATGATCGACTGGGATGGCGACGAGACGCAGAGGGATATCATCCGATCGTCTCTTGCCGATCTGGAGCGACTTGGCACGGATTGGTGGTGTGGGTATTCGTATGCCTGGCTGGGAAGTCTGTGGGCACGTGCTTGCAACGGCGAAAAGGCTGCCGAGGCCCTGAGGACGTTTGCGACGTGTTTTTGTCTCCCCAACAGCTTCCACGTCAACGGGGATCAATCTGGCACAGGAAAATCGAAGTTCACCTACAGGCCTTTCACGTTGGAAGGCAACTTTGCCTGTGCTGCGGGGATCCAGGAGATGCTGTTGCAGAGCCAGGGAGGAATCTTGCGGGTGTTTCCCGCGGTGCCACGGAGCTGGAAGGATGTATCGTTTACGGGTCTGCGGGCTGAAGGTGCATTTCTGGTCACCGCCGAGAAGAAGAATGGTGCAGTCAGATACCTACGTGTTGAGTCGGAGAAAGGGGGCATCGTGCGTTTGATGAATCCATTCGGGGACGAAAGATTCGAAGTCAGGGCTAGGCCGTCGCTGAGAGTCGAGATGAGGGGGGACACGATCGAATGTCAAGCAAGACCGGGAACGGTTGTCGAGTTCTTCGCAAAGACGGATTGAGCGGCGGGATAAGGAAGCAGGCATCAAGAAACAAAACCTGCGTTTGCACGCCATCACCTATTCGTGAGGAGGACAGCATGAAGAACAAACATCTGAATCGACGGGAGATGCTGAAGCGGAGCAGCCTGCTTGCCGCCGGTGCTCCGTTGCTCGCGTCAGCATTCGAGAGCATTTCACACGCCCGTCCCATTACGTTTCTCCAGGATGAGCAGCTCAAAAAGCCAGACCGGCCCATCACCGCTGTGGTATTGGGAGCCGGGAGTCGCGGAAACGTTTATGCAGGCTACAGCCAGAGGTTCCCTGATGAGCTCAAGATCGTCGGCGTTGCTGAGCCGATTGAACTGCGTCGCAAGAGGTTCTCGGAGAAGTACCAGATTCCCGAGAAATATCAATGGGTGACCTGGGAGCATGCTCTGCAGATTCCAAAGTTCGCGGACGTCCTGATCATCACTACACCAGACCACCTGCACTACGGCCCTGCGATGGACGGGCTTCCGCTGGGGTACGACCTGCTCCTGGAGAAGCCGATTGCGCAAACGTGGAGCCAGTGTAAAGAGATTTTTCAACTTGCTGACAAGAACAAACGTGTGGTTGCGATTTGCCACGTTCTTCGCTATTCCCCGTACTTCCGCAAGATGAAGGAGGTGGCAAGCTCGGGTGTGCTTGGCGATATCGTGAGCATCCAGCACCTTGAGCCGGTCGAGCACATTCACATGTCGCATTCCTTCGTCAGAGGCAACTGGAGGAACACGAAGGAATCAAATCCGATGATCCTTGCGAAGTCGTGTCATGACCTCGACGTTCTCCGGTGGGTTGTAGGCAAGCCATGCGTACGTGTCTCGTCGTTCGGATCACTCAAACACTTCAGGAGGGAAAATGCCCCACCGGGCAGCACTTTACGCTGCACGGGTGGCTGCGCGGTTGAATCCGTCTGTCCTTTTTCCGCTCTGAAGATCTACTACCGCAATCGGACGTGGCTGCACCATTTCGATCTGCCGCTGGAGGGAGATCAGGGGCCGGCAATCATGAAACACCTTCAGGAGGGTCCGTACGGCAGATGCGTGTACCATTGTGACAACGACGTTGTCGATCACCAGGTCACGCTCTTTGAATTCGAGAATGAAGTCACAGCGGCTTTCTCCATGGAAGCACTGACATCGTACGCAGGACGGCGGACGCGCATCATGGGGACCGCGGGGGACGTCGTCGGAGACGAAAAGACACTCACGGTTTTTGAGTTCAAGACACGAGAACAGACGGTCTGGGATGCATCTCAAGCCCGACAGGAGCTACAGTCCGGCCACGGCGGAGGTGACTACGGGCTGGTGCACGATTTCGTGCGGGCAGTGGGCCGGAAGGATTACAAGCTCATGGCCACCGCGATTCAGGAATCGATGGAAAGCCATCTGATGGCGTTCAAGGCCGAGGAGAGCAGGCTGTCTGGCAAGACGGTAGACATGGTGTGACTGTATTCTGAGAAATGGGCTGTCCGGCTGTCGCATCGAATTTGCTTATTGTCCTAATGTTCCCTAAGTCTTGTGGAGCCCATGCCATGAAGAAACATGCCCTGATTCTCCTGATGATGGGATTTCTCTTACCCGAAAGCCTCCCTGCTCAAGAAATCCCCCGCTACAAAGATCCAAAGGTCCCGGTGGAATCCCGGGTTGAGGATCTCCTCGCTCGCATGACCCTCGAAGAAAAAATCGATATGATAGGCGGGGTTGAAGGCTTCTACATTCGGCCGAGCGAGAGGCTCGGCATTCCGAAGATCAAGATGGCCGACGGTCCGTTGGGTGTCAGGAACTACGGACCGGCAACAGCATTCCCGGCAGGGATCGCCTTCGCTGCGACCTGGAACAAAGATCTCACAAAACGGTTCGGCGAGATGGTGGGGAAGGAAGCGCGCTCCAAGGGGGTGCACATTATGCTGTCGCCCGGTGTGAACATCTATCGAGCGCCGATGTGCGGGCGCAACTTCGAGTACCTCGGTGAAGATCCGTACCTGGCAAGCAGAATGGTCGTCGCGTATGTGAACGGGGTGCAGAACCAGGGCGTTGTTGCGACTGTGAAGCACTATGCCGCAAACAACCAGGAGTATGACCGGCACAACGTCAGCTCGGATGTCGATGAACGAACGCTCCGCGAGATCTACCTGCCCACGTTCAGGGCTGCGGTGGAGGAGGCGCACATCGGAGCGCTGATGACGTCGTACAATCTCATCAACGGCGTCCACGCTTCACAACACAACCATTTGATCAAAGATGTCCTGAAAGGCGATTGGAAATTCGATGGGCTGGCGATGTCCGACTGGGTCTCGACGTATGATGCGGTGGCAGCTGCCAATGCCGGCCTGGATCTTGAAATGCCATCCGGCCGCTATCTGAATCGTGACACGTTGCTTCCAGCGATTCAGGCAGCTAAGGTCAGTGTTGCTACCATCGACGACAAGGTGCGCCGCATGCTCAGGGTGATGTTCCGGTTCGGTTTTTTCGATCGTTCGCAGACTGATACTTCACTTCCTCTCTACAATCCAGACTCGAGGCTCGTCGCCCTCGAAGCGGCACGTGAAGGGATCGTGTTGCTCAAGAATGAAGCCAATATGTTGCCGCTTGACCGAAAAAAAATCCGAACAATAGCCGTCGTTGGGCCAAATGCACACCCGGCGGCGACCGGGGGAGGTGGTAGCTCCCGCGTACAACCCTACCGTTCCGTGAGTGCGCTCGAGGGAATCATCGTCGCTGCAGGCAACGACATGAAGGTCTTCTACGCGCCGGGCGTGCAGGGGGATTTCGCTGAGGTATTCCGTACGTCGGAGTTCATGGCTCTGTCAGCCTCCGGCTCGCCTGTTCGAGGTCTGAAGGGAGAGTATTTCTCGAACAAAGAACTCTCAGGAACGCCGGCAATGACGAGAATTGATCGGCGCATCAACTTCACCTGGGGGGAGTCGGGCCCGACTGCTGCACTTCCTGCCGACGATTTCTCCGTTCGATGGACAGGAACGATACGGGTCGATTCGGATGGTCAATATGAATTCATCGTGAAGGGTGATGATGGATATCGCCTCCACGTGAATGAACAGCTCATCATCGACAATTGGAGAGATCAGGCGGCCACGGCAAAGACTGCGCAGCTCCCGCTCAAGGCGGGTGCGGAGGTACCCGTGAAGCTTGAGTACTACGAGCACGGGGGCGATGCGGAGGTAGCCTTCGGCTGGAGAAAGCATGTCGATGTGAAGGATTCCGAAGCGATCCGGTTGGCGTCAAACGCCGACGTCGCAGTCGTATGCGCAGGATTCCGGGCGGAGACCGAGGGTGAGGGATTTGACCGGAGTTTTGGATTGGCGAAAGAACAGGTCGATTTCATCCGCGAGATCGCAAACATCAACAAGAAGACCATCGTTGTGCTCACCGCAGGCGGGAACGCCGCGGTCTCGGAGTGGGTCGACGACGTGGCAGCGTTGTTACACACCTGGTATCCCGGACAAGAAGGTGGAACGGCAATCGGAGAGATCCTGTTCGGGGATGTGAATCCTTCCGGCAGATTGCCAGCCACATTTGAGAAGCGTTGGGAAGACAACGCGACCTTTTCGTCATACTATGACGACGATAACGATAAGAGTGTAACCTACAGCGAAGGCGTTTTCCTTGGCTATCGACATTTTGACAAGTACGATATTGAGCCGCTCTATCCGTTCGGATACGGGCTCTCGTATACCACCTTCGCTTACAAGAATCTCAAGCTCTCTCCAGTTCAACTAAAGCAAGGTCAAAAGCTGACAGTTCTGGTGGATGTGACGAACACGGGAAGACGAGCAGGGAGCGAGGTGGTCCAGTTTTACATTCGAGACGTCGAATCGAGTCTGCCAAGGCCGCCGAAGGAGCTGAAAGGCTTCGAGAAGGTCTGGTTGAAGCCCGGGGAGACGAAGAGCGTCAAGGTAGTACTTGATAAATCTGCGCTGTCGTTTTACGATCCAGCCCAGAAGAAATGGATTGCAGAGCCGGGGGCTTTTGAGATGCTCGTCGGCAGCTCATCACGAGATATCCGGCTCAAGGAGAGATTTTCCCTTGAACGATAGAGTTGAGCCGATGTCGCCCTGAGATGATTCTGCTCAGGGCCTTATGGTAGTCATCTGAGCACGAGAGAAGCTCGGAGAAGGCAGAAAGGTCTCTGCGCGAAGGCGATGGATCTTGATTCACAGGGACGTATAGGCATGACGATTCGACTGTTCTCATCCTTCACACTACTTTTTCACGACAAGGAGCAATAGCATGGTTTCTCGCCGCGGTTTCCTGAAGATCGGCGGTCTCTCCATCTCGTCCGTCGGATTCGTGAATAGCCTCTTTGCGAGCCAACAGGATCTCCAAGAATCCAAACTCAGCAATATGGTTTCCGGGGTCAAGCCCCTGGAACCGGAGGATTACGCGGCGCGGCACGAGCACGCGCGGAGACTGATGGCTGAACACAAGCTTGACGGCGTGTTCATCTCCGGCGGTACAGACATGCAGTATTTCACCAAGGCCAACTGGTTCATCAGCGAGCGAACGTTTGGCGTAATTCTGAACCGGAAAGGAAAGCCCGTATGGGTGTGGCCGGCGTTCGAAGCCGAGGCAGCAAGGGAAATGATCCCTAGAGATGAGGAGCTGAGGACCTGGGAGGAGCATGAAAACCCGTTCAAGCTCATCGCGGGTGTCATGAGGGATCTCGGGGCCGCAAACGGAAGGTTGGGAATTGCGCCCAATACGCGCGGTTTCGTTGTCTTCGGATTGCGAAAGGACGCGCCGGAGCTGGAGCTGGTCAACGGTGGGGTAGTAACAGAAGGCTGCCGGGCAGTGAAGACCGAGAAAGAGATCGCCTTCATGGATCTCGCGAACAAGATCACGAAGCTGGCATACAAAGAGGGTTTCAAACGGCTACGCGAGGGTATGACTGCGCGAGAGCTCTCCTCCGCTATCAGTGCAGCCCATCAACAGATGGGTGTCACCGGCGGTGGCAGTCCTCAGATGGGACTCAGCTCAGCGTTTCCTCACGGCTCGCGTGTCCCTCGAACGTTAAAGGACGGAGACGCCATTGTCGTCGATGGTGGGTGCAGTGTAGAAGGATATCGCTCAGATGTCACACGAACGGTGGTCTTCGGAAATGCGAGCGACAAACAGAAGAAGGTTTGGGAGATCGTCAGAAGATCGCAAGTTGAGGCTCTAAAAGCTGTCCGTCCTGGCGCTGCGTGTGAGGAAATCGATCGTGTGGCACGAAAGGTCATTGAAGATGCAGGGTTCGGGCCCGGATACAAATACTTTGCCCACCGGCTCGGACATGGTATCGGAATGGACGGCCACGAGTATCCCTATCTCGTCAAGGGAAACACGCTCAAGCTACAAGAGGGGATGACCTTCAGCGATGAGCCGGGGATCTATATTTACGGGGAGTTCGGAGTCCGCATCGAAGATTGCTTTGTCGTCACAGAGGATGGAGGGCGTTTTCTCGGCGGTATGGAGGCGGTGTCCCTCGAGCAGCCGTTCGCAGAGCAGTAGAGTGGGCTCAGGCGCGTCGCAGGACTACATGGGCTAGGATTATTTTCGTATATTCCCGACAGAAGGTGATAATCCCATGATTTCACCAGAGCTCCAGAAGATCACTCAACAGGTCGTCCAAAAGCTGCGGGCAAGCTATACTCCACTCAAAGTAATTCTCTATGGCTACCCGGGAGTAGACAGTGACATTGATCTTCTCATCATCAAAGACACTCCTGAGCGGTTCATCGATCGTTGGGTGTCGATCCGACAAATCCTCTCCGATCCGACTCGCAAGGTGGCAATTGAACCGCTCGAACTGACCCCTCAGGAGGTCGCCGAGCGTCTTGCTCGTGGCGATCAGTTCATTTCCGAGATTCTCGAGAAAGGGCACGTCCTATATGCCGTCTAGAGAATCGCTCTACTTCCTGGAGCGGTATCCCTTTCTGGTCAAATTGAGCTTGAGGGTTGACGACATCCGGCGAGCCATTGCGGACGTGTCGGGAATGGTACAACTGCTCAAAGCTCACCTGCGGACATGAAAAGAGTGGCAACCGCCGCGTTCATTCAGGTTACGAGCACGCCCGCAACGTCCCCGCGATGAATTCCACTTCCGCATTAAGGGCCGCTTTGTTGCGAATGAGGATTGGGGCTGTTCCCTCGGCGGGATGGAAGGGACGGCGCTTGATCAGCCGTTTGGTACTGAGTGATTTCCACGCGATAGACGAGAACGATCGGCGGATAAGTGGGGTTGCCGCAAGATAATGCCGCAATGGCATCTACAACGGAAACTTCTTGAATGAATGATACAGCTCAACGGCTGGCGAGTCTCCTCGACCTGTCTCATGAACTCGGGCGCGAGGACAGGGGGTGGGCGATCTTGGGTGAGGGCAACACCTCCGCTCGCATAGATTCCGAGCAGTTCCTCGTGAAAGCCAGCGGGTGCAGCCTTCGCACGCTGAGGGAGGAGGATCTCGTCGCGTGCCGGTTCAAAAGCGTCTTGAAGCTTCTTGACAAGGAGTCGGTAACGGATGCCGAAATCGAAAGCACGTTGCTGGCGAGCAGGATCGACAGGGAAAGCAAGAAACCCTCGGTCGAGACGCTGTTTCACGCGTATCTCTTGAGTCTGCCGGCTGTCGAATTTGTCGGGCATACCCATGCTGTCGCTGTGAATCAAGTACTCTGCTCGCCGCGAGGGAAGGACTTCGCGGCACGCCGCGTGTTTCCCGAGGAGATCGTCTGCTACGGCCCCAGGTTGGCCCTTGTTCCATACGCTGCTCCGGGATTGATGCTGGCTCGGGAGATCCGCAAGGTGGTGAAAGCGTTCATCAGGAAGAATCATTCCGTTCCGCGGGTTATTCTGCTGAAGAACCACGGTCTCATCTCCCTCGGTCGAACTCCGGAGGCCGTACTCGCGGCAATGCTCATGGCCGAGAAGGCGGCGCAAGTCTGGGTCGGCGCAGCTGCACTCGGTGGACCAACGCTCTTGCCTCCGGAACAAGTGAAGCGAATCGCCGGACGACAAGATGAGGAAGTGCGGCGGCGTCTAATGAATCTCTGACAAAAACAGGAGTAATCAGAATGAGTCAAAGGAAATCCTACCGATATGCCAACTATTTATATGACGACGCGGTTGCCGCCAAGCTTGATCCGGTCGGTAAGCTGGTCTATCGCTCAAACCTGCTAGGATCCGATCAGCGCATCACAAACACAGGAGGGGGAAATACTTCATCAAAGATCGGGGAGAAGGATCCGCTGACCGGCGAGGTGACTGAAGTTCTGTGGGTCAAAGGGTCGGGAGGAGATCTCCGCACATCCACAAGGGAGAACTTTTCTTCGCTTTACCAGCAGAAGCTGCTCTCGTTGCGGCAAGCGTATCTCAGATCGGAGAAACGCGGACCGAAGACGGAAGTCGAGGATGCGATGGTCGGGATGTATTCGCACTGCACGTTCAACCTGAATCCCCGTGCACCATCCATTGATACGCCGCTCCACTCCTTCATACCGTACAAGCATGTCGACCACATGCATCCGAATTCGGTCATCGCGATCGCGGCGGCCAAGAACGGCGAAAGGTTGACGAAGGAGATCTTCGGTGACGACGTGGTCTGGCTACCGTGGCAGCGCCCGGGATTTGATCTCGGGTTGAAACTGCAGGAGCTCTGCAAGCAGCATCCGCGGGCGAAGGGAGCACTCCTTGGTCAGCACGGGGTCATCAACTGGGCAAACGAAGATCGTGAGTGCTACGATGTAACGCTCGGGCTCATCGAGAGAGCAGCTGAGTACATTGCGAAGCGCGACAAAGGAAAAAAGACCTTCGGTGGGCCGAAATTCCGGGCTCTTGAGCCGGCCAAGCGGCGAGAGGCGTTCGTTGCCATTCTCCCCTGGCTGCGCGGGCAGGTGAGCCGGCAGCGACGGTTTGTCGGGACGGTGCAGGATGACGACACGATGCTTCGCTTTGTCAACAGTGTCGATGCGCCGCGCCTGGCTGAGCTGGGAACATCGTGCCCGGATCACTTCCTGCGCACGAAAATCAAGCCGTTGTACGTCGACTGGAATCCGCAGGGCGAAAGTCTTGACCAGCTCAGAAGGAAGCTCGCGGCCGGTCTCGAGAAATATCGGCAAGACTACACTGATTACTACAACCGCTGCAAGCACCCTGACTCCCCGGCGATGCGCGATCCGAATCCAACGGTCATTTTGATCCCCGGCCTCGGCGTGATCGCATGGGGGAAGGACAAGAGTGAATCCCGGGTGACCGCCGAGTTCTACAATGCTGCGATTGAGGTCATGCGGGGAGCGGAAGCGATGGACGAGTACATCCCTCTTCCCCAGCAAGAGGCATTCGATATCGAGTACTGGCTCCTCGAAGAGGCGAAGCTCCGAAGAATGGCTCCGGAGAAAGAACTAGCTCGCCAGATTATCGCCGTGGTTGGTGCGGGCAGCGGCATCGGCAAGGAGATCTCTCTCCGTATTGTGAAGGAGGGTGCCCACGTCGTTTGCGCAGATCTTGACGGCGGTCGGGCAAGTGCGACTGCAAAGGAGATCACGGACAAGCACGGTGTCGGCATCGGTGTCGCAGGAACAGGCATCTCCAACTGCGGCCCTGCCATTGGCCTGACGGTCGACACCACCGACCGGTCGAAGATCCGCGCGATGCTCGATGACGGCGTGCTTGCCTACGGTGGGATCGACAGTCTTGTCATTACCGCTGGCGTATTTGTTCCACCGGACACATCCGGACATATTCCAGACAACAAATGGGCGCAGACCTTCGCTGTCAATGTCACAGGAGCGTACCTTGTTGCCGATGAGGCGAGTAAGATATGGAAAGAGCAGGCACTGAGAGGAAGCCTGGTGGTGACGACAAGCGTGAACGCCGTCGTCGTAAAGAAGGGGAGTCTTGCTTACGACACGAGCAAAGCTGCCGCGAACCATCTCGTCAGGGAGCTGGCGATGGAACTTGCCCCGCTCGTGCGCGTGAACGCTGTCGCACCGGCGACTGTTGTGCAAGGGAGCTCGATGTTTCCGCGCGATCGTGTGATTGCCTCGCTGGCGAAATACAAGCTTCCGTATTCCGAAAGCGAATCGGACGACACCCTTCGCTCTCGGCTAGCGCAATTCTATGCAGAGCGAACGCTGCTCAAGCAGCCGATTGTGCCAGCCGACCAGGCGGAGGCTGTGTTCCTGCTGTTGAGCAATCGGTTGAGCAAGACGACGGGGCAGGTTTTCACGGTCGACGGTGGCTTGTATGAGGCGTTCCTGCGATAGTCCGAACTGAGATTTGCTGGCAAGGATCGAACCAGATGAGTACATTGAAGTTGGAGAGCTCCTGCCGCTGAGTTGCTGAAATTCTGATAAGTCAAATGCTAACACGTCGAGATGCCAATTTCCTACCCTGAGATCTCGGACAAGATCAAACAGGCCACCCGCATTGCTACTGGCACTCCCCATGAGCCCGAAGCGAAACTTCGTGAACTCGTTGCACCGCTCTTCGCCGGCTACTTGAAATCAAGACAACTGGATCTCAATCTAGAACAGCGGGACGAACTAGTACTTGCGAATGGCACTCCCGACTCGGTGTACAACCGACTGATCCTAGAGTACAAGAAACCAGGTGTCATCAAGCCGGATAACGCCAAAAACCGTGTTGTAATTGCGAAGGTTCGCGGATACATCGAAGACTTGGCCGAGAAAGAGGGATGGAAGAAGGAGCGCTTGGTTGGCGTCGCATTCGATGGCTACTATTTTCTCTTCGTCCGCAAAGTTCGTCGCTGGGTCGAGCAGGACCCGATCCCGGTCACTCCCGAAAGCATTGAGTTCTTCTTTCAGAATCTCACCAGGCTAGTCGGTGGCCATCCTCTCATTCCTGAATACCTTATCCGAGATTTCTCGGTCGGAGATAGTCCGGTAAGTGTTGCCATCAAGGCGATCAAAGCGTTCTATTTCGCGTTGAAGGAGAATGTGAACCAGAAGGTCACGGTATTCTTCGACCAGTGGACGCTGCAATTTGCCGAGGTTCACGGAGCCGTGGAGAACAAGAAGATTGACCCGGAGACCCTATTCAGAACATATGGATTCAGGAAGGACGAGCAGAAGGACTTCAAGCCTCTTCCCTTCTTCTTCGCATTGGACACGTACTACGCGTTGTTCATGAAGCTCTTGGCTTATCAAGTAGTTGGCCACTATACGTTGGGCACGATGGTGGAGTTGCCACTTGCAGAGTGGGAACGACACGACTCCGCGACGCTGAAAGATCATCTGAAGCAGGTCGAAGATGGCGGCGTTTTTCGTCAACTCGGCATTCGGAATTTTCTTGAGGGGGATCTCCTCTCGTGGTATCTCAATGACTGGAACAACTCGATTGAGGAGGCTGTCAGAGAAGTTATCAAGCGGCTTAACGCGTACGATCCCAAAACACTTGAGTTACTGCCTGATGAAACCCGCGATATTCTGAAAAAGGTCTATCAGTTCCTAGTGCCAAAGCAGATTCGTCACGACCTCGGCGAGTACTACACTCCGGATTGGCTTGCGGAGCGATGCCTAAACCAGGTTGGTTACGGAGCAAAAGAGAAAGGATTGTTGGAAAAACGTGTGCTCGATCCCGGTTGTGGCTCAGGTACGTTTCTCATTCTCGCGATCAAGCGAGCGAAGGAACATGGACGTCTCAGGAACCTCGAGCCTGCTAAAACACTCACAGAAGTCACAAAGAACATTGTTGGCTTTGATTTGAACCCTCTTGCTGTGATTTCGGCACGCACCAACTACCTGCTCGCTATTGCCGATCTCCTGAGGTACAAGAGGGGGGAGGTAACCATCCCGATTTATCTCTGCGACAGCATCAACCCGCCTCAGGCCCGAGTCGCTGGTGAGATGACTCTTTTTCCCAAGAAGGAACCGTACGAGGTGAAGACCGCAGTAGGAGATTTCCTGTTCTCTCACTCGATCGTGACGAAACAGAGAATCCAGCAGCTCGCTGATCTCCTGGAGGGGGCAGTCAAGAAGAAGTTGCCATCAGATGAATTCCAGGACAAAGTCCGAAAGGAGTTGGATCTGAACGAAGCCGAGATGCGAGAATCGAGTCTGTATCTGGTCGACACATACGAGCGCCTGTGTGATCTTGAGCGAAATGGCATTAATGGCATATGGAGCAGGATAATCAAGAATGCCTTTGCACCGTATTTCGTTGGGAGCTTTGACTTCGTTATTGGTAATCCACCGTGGGTGAATTGGGAATCATTACCGCAAGAGTACCGAGACAAGACAGTCGACACTTGGCAGAGATACGATTTGTTTGAGCACACCGGTTTGCGTGCTCGACTTGGCAGCGCAAAGGATGATATCTCAGTTTTGATGACCTACGTCTCCATCGATAAGTACCTGAGAGACAGAGGCAGGCTTTGCATTGTCATCACTCAGACGTTGTTCAAGACTGTCGGAGGTGGCGAAGGTTTCCGTAGATTCCGACTCGGTAAGAAGGGGACGCCTTTCAGGGTCCGGCAGGTCGACGATATGTCTGAGTTGCAGCCGTTCGATTCTGCGACTAACCGCACTGCCGTTTTCTTCTGCCAGAAAGGTGAGCGAACGAGTTACCCTGTTGAGTACGTCATCTGGAGGAAGAAGGAGAAAGGTTCGATAGCAATCGATCTTGATTGGGAAGAAGTTGTTCAGAAGACGGTTGTGAAGCGACTGAAAGCACAGAGCATTGACGGCTCTGAGCAAGGAAGCTGGATCTCGGCCCGACCCAAGGCACTCAAGGCATTGAAGAACGTGGTTGGCGAAGCGGCATACCAAGCTCGTGAAGGAACGAACACTGGCGGTGCCAATGGTGTCCTGTGGGTCGAAGTGAAACAATCTAGTACAAATCTATGCACTATTGAGAACTTGAATGAAATTGGCAAAAAAGTGATCGCTCTGCACAGGGCGGAAGTCGAGACCGACTTGGTCTTTCCGCTCCTACGCGGTAGAGACATTCAGCGCTGGAATGCTAATCCATCAATCCGAATTCTCATACCTCACGATCTAAACGATCCTGCAAAAGCAATTGACACAAAGATCATCGAGAGCAAGTTTCCCAAGACACTCAAGTTCCTGGAATACTTTGAAAAGCCTTTGAGAGATCGAGCACTCTACAAGAAATATCTTGAACCGCAAGGTGTCCCATTCTATGGAATATATAATATTGGCCTCTACACCTTCGCCCCGTACAAGGTGGTGTGGAGCGAAGTCGGCCACGATGTGGAGGCTGCTGTTGTGGCTTCGCACGAGAGCGATCAGGTCGGTAAGAAAGTCGTCGTGCCTGATCATACAGTCGTGGCAATCTCGCTCGAAGACGAGAAGGAAGCACACTACGTTTGTGCAATGCTTAATTCGAGTCCAGCTCAGTTTATCGTCGTTGGCTACGTTGTTCTTCACCCATCTCCGCACATCCTAAGGAATATCAAAATTCCGAAGTTCAACCCAAATCATGACACCCATAAAGAGTTAGCCCATCTCTCAAGGCAATGCCACAAGAAAGTCGCCGCCGGGATCAGCGTGACTGACCTCGAACAACAGATCGACGAACTTGCGGCCGAGCTATGGGGTCTGAGCAAGCCAGAGCTTAAGGAGATCAAAGAGAGCCTCGAGGAGATGAGGTAGTTAATGGAAAATTCAGATAGCAAAATGAAAAATTGAAGACTGCATTGGACATATTGCTTGCATCTGGCGAAGGCCAATTTGTAGAATTCAAGAGCTGCTATGATCGATCCCGTAGGGGTGGAGTGAAAAAACGGCCCTTGAAATTGGTCGCAAAGGATGTGGCAATCTGCCTTGCAGAGTTCGCCAATGCGGATGGGGGAACACTCTTGCTGGGCGTGGAAAACGATGGAACGGTCACAGGATGTGCATTCAGCCTCGGTGAGCTGCAGGTTGTCCAGAAGATGGTTCGAGATTCGTGGAAACGATCTGTGCCTTTTCAAGAAGAGGCTGTCCATCATGTGAATGGCGATATTATTGTTTTCGAAGTTGACCCTCAGGCGGACATCTTCACACTGACAGATGGGCGGACTCCTTATCGCAATAACGAGTCGACTGTCTGGTTCCCCGTCGAAATGGTGCGTGAGCTCAAGCGAGCAAAAGCTGGCACATTGGTGGAACGTTCACTCACTCAGTTCACAATCAACGATCTTGACTTGTCACTCCTTCAGCGATTCCGGTCGAGCATAGGAGCACCTCCGTCGCAAAGGGATGAAGACGTTTTGATAGAGTATGACCTTGCTGCCAGGAATGGGAGCGGCATAATGCTCACCATGGCGGCGTGCTTACTCTTTGGTCGGCCGCCGATGACGCGCTTCCACGAGCGTTGTGGGGTTAATTTGCGGCGTTTTGACGGAACCGTAGCGCTCACCGGCGCCCGCAATAATGAAAGAATAGACATAACTAAAGAGGCTCCGTTGCCGCTGCTCATCGAACAAATATTCCAGCTCGTTCAAACCCAGATCGGTGTCTCCCGTAAGCTTCGCGATTTGTTTTTCGAGGAACGGCCTGAATATCCAAGATTTGCTTGGCAGGAATCTATTGTCAATGCGATAGCGCATCGCGACTATTCTCTGCGTGGCAGCGAGACTGAGATTCGGATCTTCGATGATCGACTTGAGATCAAGAATCCAGGTTTACCACCAGAACCCGTGAAAATCGAAGAGCTACAACAGCGCAAAGCAGTTCACGCTTCGAGGAACCCCCGCATTATGCGCGTGCTTAAGGCGCTTGGCTATGTGCGAGAAAGGGGTGAAGGACTGCCCAGAGTCTTCGAGGAAACGGAGGAATCGTTCTTGCCTCCCCCTGAGCTTATCGCTGAAGGAAGCTTCTTCAAGCTTGTGCTCCGCAACAATCCCGTGTTTGACGAGCAAACAATGATGTGGCTCAGAGGATTTCCTTTGGAAAAGATCAACATCAGGCAGCGGCGGATTCTGGCGTATAGCTATCAGAGCGGAAAAAGGTACTTCGCCTTGCGCGATTATTCACAACAGAACAAGATTGACAAAGAGACGGCAAGGAAGGAAATCAGGGATTTGTTGGATCGAGGAATAATCGAGGTTATTGGCAATCGCAAAGCGGCGAAGTATTATCCCTTGCTACAACGCGGCACAATCGAAGACAGGCTGAAAGAGTATTTCTCTCGACACGAATCTCTCAGCAACCGTGACTATCGCCGCCTTGCTGGAGACATCCATATTGTAACGGCATCAGTGCAACTGCGGGCCCTCGTACGCGACGGGCTTCTGACGAAAACAGGATCTGGCAGAGGTACTCGGTATTTTCCGACTCGGGAACTTCTAAAAGCTAAATGAATATAAGTATTAACTTAGCGCAACCTGACTTCATCCTTTCTAACCGCTGTCTAGAAAAGGAATTGCAGGTATTCTAAAACGTCACGTAGATTCATCGAATGAGGATGCAATCCTCCAACATCTCCTCTAGTACAAGTGTCGGCATCAATTCCCTGTAAGCCGATCCGAGAAAAAGCAGGGGCCTTTGAGTACCCATCGAGCAAACTGTTTATCAGTCCCCTCTCTCTATGCTCCGTTTGCCAATCGCAAGGGGTCACGCTTTGGATCGAGCGATCAATAATCAATCACGATCCAACTTGAGAACAGTCGATGACTATCGCACGAAACACGCTTCTTTGGATATCAGAGAACCGCAAGCTCCGTCAGACGTTGCCGAAATACAAGTTCATCCGGAAAGCTGTTTCTCGATTCATGCCAGGCGAAAAACTGGAGGACGCGCTTCGGGCCGCGGAGATCCTGCGACAACAATCTATCACAACTGTTTTTACCCACTTGGGCGAGAACGTTACCGACGAAGGCGACGCCCGTGCGGTCGCAGAAGAGTACGTCGATTCACTGGAGGAAATACACAAACGAAAGCTGGAGACGTCTATCTCCGTCAAGCTTACCCACCTCGGTCTGGATCTCAGTCAGGAGCTCTGCCTCAGGAATCTCATGACGATCGTTGAGCGTGCAAGAGCCTTGGGGAATGAAGTGTGGATTGATATCGAGCAGAGCCACTACGTCGATAGAACGATAGCAACATACAAGACAGTTCGGCATCAATACCCGAAGGTCGGTCTGTGCCTCCAGGCGTACCTCCACCGGACCGAAAAGGATCTTGAAGACCTGCTCCCCCTCTCGTCGGCGATCAGACTGGTGAAAGGTGCGTACAAAGAGCCTGCCTCGATCGCGTTCAAGAGAAAGTCTGATGTAGACGCGAACTTCTTCCGCTTAGCGATGAGGATGCTCGAGAACAGCAAGCAGGGGGCAAGCCTAGCGATTGCCACTCACGACATGCAGCTCATTCGCAGGTTGATTGGAGAAGCTCAGCGGTTAGGACTGTCCAAGGGCGATTACGAAATTCAGATGCTGTATGGGATCCAAACCGGTGAGCAGCTCCGGCTTGCGGCTGACGGGTATCGGATGCGCATCCTGATCAGCTACGGCCTGTACTGGTTCCCGTGGTATGTCCGTCGACTCGCTGAGCGCCCTGCAAATGTCTTCTTCGTCCTGAAAAAACTGTTCGCGTGACGGTGCAACAGGATGAGAATGACTTCCTTCACCTCAATCAGAACCTGATGTCGATCCTCCGGATCATAACCCTCCTGCTCCTGACGGCGATACCTCTCGTTGCCCAAACACTTCCTCCACGACCCTTCGGTCCGACGCCAAAGCCGCAACAGCTTGTCTGGCACAAGCTTGAGTACTACGCGTTTGTTCATTTCAACATGAACACCTTCACCGGCAATGAGTGGGGTACGGGCAAAGAGGACCCGTCAATGTTCAATCCAGCGAACCTTGACTGTGATCAATGGGCCAGGGTGTTCAAAGAAGCCGGGATGAAAGGCATCATCATCACGGCAAAGCACCACGATGGGTTCTGTCTTTGGCCTTCGAAATACACAGAGCATTCGGTCAAAAGCAGCGTTTGGAAAAACGGGGATGGGGATGTTATCAGGGATCTGTCGGAGGCCTGCAGGAGGCACGGACTCAAGCTCGGTATCTATGTCTCGCCATGGGATCGGCACGAGCCGAGTTACGGTGACTCGCCGCGCTACAACGAGCATTTCAAAAATCAACTAAGAGAACTCCTGACGAACTACGGCGAAGTGTTTGAGGTCTGGTTCGACGGCGCGTGCGGGGAGGGCCCGAACGGGAAGCGGCAGGTCTACGATTGGCCGGGATTTGTCGGTGTTGTCAGGGAGTGCCAGCCGAACGCGGTTATCTTCAGCGACGGGGGACCCGATGTTCGATGGGTCGGAAATGAAGATGGCTTTGCCAATCCGACGAATTGGTCACTCCTCCGTCGAGATGAGGTCTATCCTGGATATCCCAACTACCAGGAGCTCACATCGGGCCATTCTGACGGAACACATTGGGTTCCGGCTGAATGTGATGTCTCAATCCGACCGAACTGGTACTATCGGTCGACTGACGATGACAAGGTTAAGTCTCCCCGTGAACTACTGGAGCTCTATTTCAAATCGGCTGGACGCAACGGCTCGCTGCTTCTCAACGTGCCTCCAGATCGGCGAGGCCTGATCCACGAGAGAGATATTGAATCGCTCCAGGGATTCAGGAAGCTACGGGACGAGGCATTCGCTCGCGATCTTGCGCGGGGAGCTACAGTTGTAGCATCCTGCGTCCGCGGAGCCGCGCCTCGCTATCAAGCGTCACACGTCGTTGACGGAGACGAGGAATCGTATTGGGCGACAGATGATTCGGTCACGACCGCGTCGCTCGTAATTTCATTCGAGCATGACACTGCATTCAACTGCCTGCTCCTGCAGGAAGCGATTCAGCTTGGCCAGCGTGTAGAATCATTTACCATTGAGATTGCCAAAGGCGACAAGTGGGAGAGAGTGGCGGCTGGAACGACCATAGGGTACAAGCGGATTCTCACATTTCCGAAGGTACAGTCTAATCGCATACGCGTGACGATTCTTCGCTCACGAGCCTGTCCTGTCATTTCCACTGTGAGTGTCTTCAATACACCCGAGTTGTCCTGACTGCTTATCCCTGCAGGGCCCGGACGAGCCACGGCCGCCTGTCAAGTAACATTCCACTTGTGAATCCAGTTTCTTCACAATATTTTACGCATCGAGCTATCTGTCGCAGTCCACTTCCCCCCGATGAAGGAGAGAGCAATGAGAGAGGCGCTCGCGGTGATCCTCACGCTCATCACGGCATCTGCCTGCTGGCAAGGCGCCGCTGCCCAGGATAAACTCAAGCTGGCCGTCATCCCTAAAGGGACCACCCACATCTTCTGGAAATCGGTGGAAGCGGGAGCGAAATCTGCCGGCAGTGAGCTGGGCGTGGAAATCGTCTGGAAGGGACCGCTCAAAGAGAACGACCGGGCCCAGCAGATATCCATCGTCGAGCAGTTCATTACCGAAGGGGTCTCCGGAATCGTGCTGGCACCCCTGGACGACACGGCACTCAAGCGACCTGTTGCAGCCGCGCTGCAGAAGAACATACCAGTCGTCATCTTCGATAGCGCGTTGAAAGGGGAGCCGGGAACGGATTTTGTCAGCTACGTGGCGACCAACAACAGGAAGGGGGGCTATCTGGGCGGCGAGCACCTCAGCAAGCTGCTTGGCGGGAAGGGGAAGGTCGTTCTGCTCCGATATCAGGTCGGTTCGGCGAGCACGACGGAGCGGGAGGAGGGATTTCTTGAGGCGATCGGGAAGAACAAAGGGTTGCAGGTGATTGTGGATAACCGGTATGCGGGGGCAACGGCCGGCGAGGCAAAGACGCAGAGCATGAATATCATCGACAAGTTGAAAGAAGCCGACGGCATCTTCTGTCCAAACGAGTCCTCGACGTTTGGGATGCTTCTCGCGCTCAAACAGAACAACCTTGCTGGCAAGGTAAGGTTCGTCGGTTTCGATACGTCGCCCCCTCTCATCGAAGCGCTGAAGATGGGGGAGATCGACGCGTTGGTCGCGCAAGACCCTACCCGTATGGGATACGAGGGTGTCAGGATTCTCCTGGAGCATATCCGGGGGAAGAAAGTTCCGACCACCGTCGATACCGGCGTTCGGCTCATAACCCGCAATAATCTCAATTCTCCGGAAATCAAGAAGCTGCTCGACTCACCGTAAAGGAGATTCAATCATGAAATGGATGGGACTTACAGCCATGATACTCGCAACGATGACTCAGGGTGCATCATCACAAGGGAGTGGGAATGCACCGGCATTCGGTGATGACCTCGCGTTCCTCAAGAAATATGTCGATGTCATCGTTTTATCCGACAAAACAGCGGCGACGCAGGTCGCTGTCATCCCGGCCTATCAATGCCGCGTCATGACGAGCACTGCCGCTGGCACTACAGGCGTCAGCTACGGATGGGTCAATCGAGAATTGATTTCTTCGGGCAAAAAGCAGCCTCATATCAATGTCTACGGCGGAGAGGACCGCTTCTGGATCGGCCCGGAAGGCGGGCAGTTTTCCATCTTCTTCAAGAAGGGTGATCCATTCGACCTTGACCATTGGTTCACACCGGCTTCGATCGATACGGAGCCGTTCGAATTGGTGAGCAAGAGCGATGAACGTGTCGTCTGCCGACGAACGATGCGACTGACGAACTACTCCGGAACGACGTTCGACCTCGAGGTGACGCGTGAAATCAAGCTGCTGACAACACAGGAAGTGAACAAGCACCTCGGTGTGACGGCGAAGCCATCCGTCAAGATTGTTGCTTACGAATCCATCAACTCGATCAAGAACACTGGAGCGAATCCGTGGGTGAAGGATTCAGGGCTGCTCTCCATCTGGATTCTTGGCATGTTCAACGCGTCACCGGCAACGACCGTCGCGATACCATTTACGAAAGGACCGGAGTCCGAGCTCGGACCCATCGTGAATGATGCGTACTTCGGCAAGGTCCCGGCTGATCGCCTGATGATCAAGGATGGCGTCATTTATTTTGCTGCAGACGGGAACTATCGGAGCAAGATTGGTGTCTCACCGAGCCGCACGCAGCCAATTCTCGGCAGCTACGATGCCGTCAACCGCGTCCTCACCATCGTGCAGTTCACTTTCCCCAAGGGCGCGAAGGACTATGTGAACTCGATGTGGGAAATCCAGGAGCATCCCTACGGTGGCGACGTCGTCAACAGCTACAACGATGGTCCGCCGAAGCCGGGCGCACCCCAGTTGGGAAGGTTCTACGAACTGGAAACGTCTTCGCCCGCGCTGGCACTGAAGCCAAACCAGGTGGGGACACACGTCAATCGGACCATTCATCTCCAGGGCCCGGAAGCGGATCTCAACGCCGTAGCGAAAGCGACGCTGGGCGTGAGCCTCGAAGAGATCAAAAACGGCCTGAAGAAGTAGGTCCCAGGACCCTGTGACCTTTATGAAAGGGTGGCTGAAAAGACTGGGCCCACTTGCAGGGCTTGTGTTTGTGTTTGCGCTCTTCGCAATCCTCACTCCAGGTAGATTCGCGACGGCCGACAACATGCAGTTGATGCTTTTGCAGACAGCTGTCGTGGGTACGGCGGCACTCGGAATGACGATGGTGATCATCAGCGGTGGGATCGATCTCTCCGTCGGATCGGTCATTGCACTTACAACGGTGATCATCGCCCTGCTGTTGAACAGCGGGGCGCCTCCGTTGGCGGCTGCGCTCGGAGGCGTCGCGGGCGGCATGATTTGCGGGTCAATGATCGGGATGCTCATTACTCGGGTGCGCCTGGCGCCCTTCATTGTCACGCTCGGTATGTGGGGCGCTCTGCGTGGCGCAGCGAAGGGCCTGGCGAACGAGCAAATGATCGTCACCCCGAACACCTGGCTGAACAAGTTGCTCAACATCCTGCCGGCCGAGCAGAAGTGGATGCTTCTTCCGCCGGGAGTCTGGCTGATGCTCCTTCTCGCGGTCGCGGTCGCGATCTTGCTAAGATACACACGGAAGGGTCGTCATATTTTCGCGGTGGGCTCGAATGAGCTTGCTGCGCGCGTGTGCGGCGTGCCGGTCGAGCGGACGAAGCTCGTCGTGTACATGCTCGGTTCAGGATTTGCTGCAACCGCCGGGATCCTGCAATTCTCCTATCTTACAGTCGGTGATCCAACGACAGCAACCGGGATGGAGCTCGACATCATCGCAGCGGTCGTCATCGGAGGAGGAAGCCTTGCCGGCGGCGAAGGATCGGTGCTCGGAAGCCTCGTGGGCGCGCTGATTATGACGGTTGTTGGCAATGGCTGCACGAAGATGGAACTACCAAACTGGGTGCAGGAAATCGTCGCAGGTGGAATCATCGTTGTCGCTGTCGCGCTGGATCGACTGCGCCACCGGAAGAAGCTGTAGCAGGGTGTAGAAATTGGCGTGCATCTTCCCAAAGAAGTGGTGACACTTCAGTGCAGGATTGCGCGAGACCATACCTGTCAGCGTCAAGAGGTAACCCGCCCGACTGAACGACCAGTCGTTCGCCCGTCCGAACGGCGTAGCCGGGCGGGGGCGGGCTCCTGACGCCACCAAAGAATCTGTCTTTCAAGAACGTGATAGTGCTACGGTGCACGCCGTGAAAGGCCCTGCCGCGAAGCTGTTTCGTCAGCTGTCAGGCGCGGATTGGGCTGATCCCTCTGTCACTATATCTCCTCTAATCAAATCACCATTGACACCTGGTATCGTGCCGCGAAACGGAATTTCAAAATCTGAAATACCATCAGCGGTGATCTCAAGATATTGGAGTAATCCCATGCTTGCCGCAACATTCACGATTTTCGCTGGACTCACTTTATGTCCCGTTATCTTGTTCGGGGCTCCACAATCACTACCTCAGGAAGCAGCAGAGACCATCTCCATTATTCCCCAACCGCTGAGCGTTAAGAGAGACGATGGAACATTCGCCATTGGGCCGAGTACGGCGGTTGTCGTTGCGAACAAGGATAAAGACCTTCTTCT
>Ga0194125_10002548_pt1 | contig 30061 bp, 27 predicted proteins | sample TA2KigC250mmetaG_FD_148626 | JGI IMG/M metagenome (GOLD analysis project Ga0194125, IMG submission 148626) | Freshwater microbial communities from Lake Tanganyika, Tanzania - TA2015034 Kigoma Deep Cast 250m | ecosystem: Environmental > Aquatic > Freshwater > Lake | place: Tanzania: Lake...
ACAGAGAAATAACCGCTTTTTGCCAAAACCGCATACCACACCGGACAACAATGACCCTTGGATAAATGAAACCTATCCCTATCCAACCAATTAGGATTTTTAGGATCGTGCCTAAGCACAGAAAAATACAAACACGTCATTATATCTGTAGACGAGAGACTGCCTCCGGGATGACCCGAGCCAGCTTTAGCAAGCATCTTGACAATCAGCCTTCTGACATCGCGGGCTTTATCTTCTAACTCTTTGATTTGCTTATCCGGATAGTTCTTACATTTAATCATAGCAAGCTTACTCTACCTTTCTAACCTCTCTAACTTTGCCTTAACCGACGGCTCTTCTTTAAGCTCCAAAGATCTCTTCCATTGCTCCTTGGCCTTGTCGCTATCCCCTAATTTCAGATATACATCCCCAAGATGATCATATATGACCGGATCCTCGAAAAGTTTTACCGCCCGCTCTAACTCTACCAGCGCCTCTTGGGTCATGCCTTTTTTGAAGTATGCCCAACCCAGACTATCAATGTATGCTCCGTTTTCCGGATCGATCTCAAGCGCCTTCTTGATTAAAACCATGGCCTCGTCCAAATCATACCCTTGTTCGACATATATATAGCCCAAGGAATTAAGGCTATTACCATGTTTTGGATCTATTTCCAGCGCCTTTTTAAAAGTAGCGATCGCCTCTTTATGCTGTTTTTTTTCTTCGTAAGCAGACGCCAAGAAAAATAAAGCCTCAACATCTTTAGGGTCAACACTTAATATGGCCTGGAATTGCTTTATGGCTTCATCAAGCTTCTTTTGCTGAAAATATAGTTGACCCAGATAATGCCGGACTTGGATATTCTCAGGATCGCGCTCGGCGACTTTTCTTAGGACTATTTCATATTCATGAACGGCATCGTCCGTTTTTCTTTCCGTCGTGTAAAGTAAGGCGAGAAGAAAATGGCATTCTAAATTATCAGGATTTAATTGAGTGGCGAGCTTAAATTCTTCGATTGCTTCCGGGATTTTACCAAGTTTAGCATAGGCAGCTCCAATCCTTAGTCGGATTTCAGAATTATCCGGCTCAAGTTTTGCAGCTTTCTGGTATTCCTTTAAAGCCTCTTCTACCTGGCCTTCAAAGTCAAAAAGAAGCCCCATCATATAATAAGAGTAAGCTAATGAGGCCTTTTTAGTATTTGAGGCGCCTAAGGCTTCTTGAGGAATACTAGCTCCGCAGAAAGCAATAGCAAAAATTAGAAAAAACCACCACGTTGCTCGACGTCTTAAAAAAAGCATCGCTTATTAAATTCTTTTCTTCTTATGTCTTAAGAGCTTTCTTAGTTTTTTTCTTTTGTGGGTCCTGATTTTACGTCTCTTACGTTTTCTTCCGCAAGGCATAAAGCCCTCCAATGGTTAAGAAATTAGTGTATCAGTTTATTCAAAGAATATTCAATAATACCTTCTGCCCCGAATTCTTTCAGTTTGGGGATAATATTTCTAACGATTTTCTCGTCGATAACCGTCTCCAAGGCAAACCAATCTTTCTTGCTCAGGCTTGAAATCGTGGGATTGCGAAGCGCAGGAAGAAGTTTTAATACTTTATTTAAATCTTTGGTTCTGACATTCATCTTAAGGCCTACCATGTTCTCGGCCTCTATGGCTCCTTTAAGAAGCGTGACAATCTGAAAGATTTTATTCTTCTTCCATACGTTTTTGAATGACTTTTTATTAGCAATAAATTGGGTTGTCGAACGGCAAATCGTGGCTATTTCTTTTAAGTTGTGCGCCTTTAGGCTTCTACCGGTCTCAGTTAGCTCCACAACGGCATCAACTAATCCTGCGGAAACTTTAACTTCGGTTGCTCCCCAGCTAAACTCCACGCTGGCGCTAACCTTGTTCTTCTTCAGAAAGGACTTAGTAACATTTACTAATTCCGTGGCAACGCGCTTTCCTTTTAGGTCTCCAATATTTCTAATTGACGAACATTCCGGAACGGCCAAAACCCAGCGCACCGGCACCAAGCTTTGCTTGGCATAAATTAAATCCACTACCCGTATCACCGATGAATTGTTTTCTTCAATCCAATCCTCGCCGGTTATGCCGCAATCAATAGCGCCGTCCTCTACATATTTTGACATCTCCTGGGCGCGCAAAACCATAGGCTCTATTTCCGGATCGTCAATAGAAGGAAGATATGAACGCTCGGAAATATTAATACTAAATCCTGCCTTCTTAAACATTCTTATCGTTGATTCTTGAAGGCTCCCTTTGGGAAGCCCTAATTTTAATTTCATCATTTCTTTAATCTCCAGTATTTAATTAAACGCCTCTAAAGCCAAGCCCGTAGCCACCGCAAGGCAGATAGACATGCTTTTTAGACGCTCCTGTGAAACATTGCGATCGAAAGAGAAATTCTTGATTACGTCTAAGGTATTAACCTCTCTGCCTAAGTTGTCGCTTAAAAAGGATACTAATTTCTTAAGCTGGGCCGTACCACCGCTAACAAAAACCTCGTCGACGGCCATGCCAAATTCGCTCTCATAATAATCAAAAGAAAGATATATCTCATTAAGTAAATTTCCCAAAATAGGCTCAATGGCCTTAAAAATTTCATCTTCTTTTTCGCTGGGTTCTTGCTTCAGTCTTTCCGCCTCTAAATCCGGAATATCAAGCTTTTCTTTTATTAAATGAGTGATATTTTCCCCGCCTAATTGAATGTCTCTCATGAAATAAGAGAAATTATCGCGGACGATATTAATATTAGTTATTTTAGTGCCTAAATTTAAAAGCCCAACGGTTGTATCTTTTTTCTCGGGATAATTTACTCCAAAAACATTCTTCAAAATTAACGAATCAATTGTCACAACCTGGGGATCAAGTCCCGCATCCTCGATAATTTTTGCGCGCTCCTCGATTATCTTCTTTTTGGTCGCCACCAGAAGAATCTGCATATTCTTTTTGCCAGCATCTTCTCTTAAAACCTGATAATCGCTAGCCACTTCTTCCTTGCCAAAAGGAATATATCTCTCGATTTCAAAATTCATTGCCCTGTTCAACTCTTCACGGCTCATAGATGGAAGCAACAGATACCTAATGATAGTCCCTTGCGAAAAAACCGAAGCGTTTACTTTCTTGGTAGAAATCCTTGCTTCTTCGCAAGCTTTCTTTATCGCCTCGGTAAAATCTCTGGGTTGATTTCCATTGACGGTGCTAACTCCCAAGGCTTTAAAGGTATAAGAATCCTTATCTTTTTTTATCTCCACGACCTTGACACTATAACTTCCAATATCTAAGCCGACAGATATCTCTGGTTTAGAAAATTTTCTCTCTAAATATTTCTGAAACATATTATTTTAAATTTAAATATGTAAAATAGTGGCTTTTCGACTTGGAGCTATTACCTAAATGCTCGTAGATTTTCGATAAATTGAAATGGGTCTGTTTATCGTCGGGATCAAGTTTCAAAACTTGCTCAAACTGTGCTATCGCTTCCTGGTATTCTTCAATCTTTGTATAGATACATCCCAAATTATAATATAAATTCTTATTTTGCGGATTTAGCTTAATGGCTTCTTCATATTTATTTATTGCGGAGGTGTTGTCTCCTTTTAAGGCATACTCATATGCTAAAGATTCTACTTTGGCGACCTTATCAAAACCAGGCTGATAAATCATTGTGGGCTGCTTGGGCTGCAATTGCAACATCGATTCTAGAATAGTTTTCTCGCGATTCAGACTCACCAATTGATTGTTAGAATCGTTGATCATATTATTCAAACTAGACATATCATTCTTTAATGCAGCATTTTCTTGTTGTAGTTTTGCAATCTTTTCATTTAACTGCATTATCATTGACTGCGATTGGTCTGGACTTTTTGAAAAGCTATCTTTTTCTTCTTCGTTTTTCTTTAAAGCAATTTTGAGCTCTTCGTTGTCAGACCGTAAACTCCAAATCTGAGATTCTAAATCAGAAATTCTTTTATCTTGATTCTCCCCTGCGGTGCTGATAACTTTTTCACTAGAAAAATCCAATTGAGCCTGAAGAGAATCATATTGTCCGATTACCCTTTTTAATTCTTTCTCCAGATCGGCAATCTGCGATTTATTATCTTTTATCGTAATATTCAACTCAGAAATCTTTTGATTCAAATCAAAATTTTCTTTCTCAGAATCCTTAAATAGATTCTCCATCTTTTTAAGCTTTGAAAGTTCCTGGGCTTCGTTCTTAACTGGAAATTCTTTTTTCTGTTTTAGTTCTTTTACTGTAGCCTCTAAAGTATTTATTTTGTTTTTTAGGTTTGTATTTTCTTTTACTAAAGACTCTTTGCCCTGCGAAACGCTATCGCCCTGTTTCTGCAACGACTTGTAATTAGACTGTAAATCCGCAAGCTCATTCTGTGTTTTTTTAATGCTGTCTTCCAAGCTAGCTATTTGATTTTGAAGCTGAGAGTTTTCTCGGGTCAAACTATCATTCTTTGCAGCTAGATTATGCAGCTCGGACTTGGACGAGCCAGTTTTAGACTGCATCTCTTGCATCTGTAATTGAAGCTCTGTGATTTGTCGTTCTAATTCCTCATGTTTCTTTAGCGCTTCTTGTTTTTCCTGCTCAGTCTGTTTAAGTAGATTGTCGATCTGGCTTACCTGTGCCTTCAGACTCTCGGTATTTAACCGAAATTCTTCTTTTTCTTTGATTATTTTCTGGATATTAGCTCTCAAATCGCTTATTCCTCGTTGCCATAGCTGATTCATATCCATGACTTGTGGCTGCTGTTCTTCAAAAACAGCATCAGCGTCTTGGGCATAAACTGGATGAAAGACCAAAAAAGAAAAACAAATAATCAATACCCCAAGGATTCTGCTTTTTGCCATAACAAAAAATCCTCCTTATTCAGGTGGCCTAAGCAAAAATGGTTCTTTTACTGCGGAGGCACCTTGCGTTGTTACAATTTCATCTAATTCTTTTTGCTCAGAAAATTCTTCAAATCTTTCTTTTTCTTTTTTACTGAATCGTGGCTGCACTACTATCGTGGGAGTCACGAAAATTAAAAGGTCAACGTCTGTGACTGCTTTGACCGTTCTTCTAAAAGCCTTACCAATAAATGGTAAATCTCCAAGAATAGGAACTTTGTCTATTGTTGTGGAATCGGTTTTCCGACGCAGGCCTCCGATAACTATTGTCTGGCCATCTTTTACCATTAAATTAGTTTCGGCGCTGCGGGAATCTATTATAGGCTGATTATCAGAAGTTGTTCCGCTTTGAAAACTCTGCTCTACTTTTATATTCATAGAAATGTAGTTTTCCTTTGTAGTAATATGCGGGGTGACAAAAAGTTCTATCCCTGCTTCTTTAAACTGCGTTGACGAATAACTACCCTGCTCCGTTTGTTGGGTTGAGGTATAAGGTATCTGTTCGGTTAATTTTATTGCGGCGGTAAGATTATTAAGGGTCATCACCCGTGGATTAGCTAATATATTCACCCTCTTATTCTGTTTCCAGAAATTAATAAGCGTCATTAAATCTGGATTGCCCCACAAAGTTCTATTAAAAACGATGGAACCTGCTGTATCGCCCCTGAGCCCCAAGGTTTGGCCAACAGACATCTCTGTTGACGGCTTGTCTGGTTTAAGTGACCAGTCTATCCCTATCTGATTCTGATCAGATAAAGTAACATCAGCCATCAAGGCCTCAATAATAACCTGAGGTGTACGTAAATCTAGATCTTCGGCAATCTCTTTAATGATTTTTACCTTATCTGGTATATCGGTAATGATTAGCGCGTTGGTCCTGGAGCTTACCTGAATCTTGCCTCTTACGCTAAGCATACTTTCTAACGAACTCTTTACATCGCTTACATTCGCAAAGTCCAACGTAACTATTTCTGTCACTAAAGGAATCTTCTCTTCTTCATTCTTTAACTGATCCAAAGTCATTACCCTGATAAGATTTTCTTCTTTTTTAAAGGTAAGATTATAATTCTTTAATATTATATCTAAGGCTTTTTCCCAGGTCGTGTCTTTGAGCTGGATAGTTACTGAAGCAGCAACATCCTGGCCAAGAATAATATTTACTCCGCTTTTCTGCGCCAAGACTCTTACTACATCTTTTATATCCGTATTCTCAAAATCTAAATTTATCAATTCCTCTCCAGAAACAACTTCCTGAGCGCTATCACCTTCCAAAGGCTGCTTTGTTTCCTGTGGTTCTAATCGAGATGATGGCAACAAAATTGAAACAATAAGAAAAAATAAAAGAATCTTTATTTTGTATCCTTTCACTCTTTCTCCTTTTTTCTTAACTTAATCTCAAATTCTCTATCAAGATAATTTAAGATAACGTTGTCTGGGTTTATTTTCTGCACAATAATTATCTTTGAAAAACCCTCATCGTCTATAGCAAGCTGTGAACCTTCTGACAAAACCTTACCGTTTATTACCGCCAATGGATTCTTCTCATCCCACAAAATTCCTTTCAAAATAACCTTAGACATAATTTCTTCCGCCGGTACAAATAAATTCTGCCCGCTACGAATATTGCCCTGGTTATCAACTAACGGGATAAAAGGATCCCTTTGCAAATCCTTAGCAAAAATTGGATTTGGTACAATACTTAAAACTACGAAAAATATAAACAACCACAATGCTTTGAATAAGTTATCCACTTCAAAACCTTTGGCCAAAATTAATCCTAATTTAATATATTTTATCATATTATTAAAAAAATTGTATTAAATAACTAAAAAATAATTTATTCCTTCAAAGCTGAAAAAGTGCTTATAGTCACCTCTACATCATGACCCCAGACGTCTTGAGGATTAGCCCTAATTTTTAAATCGCTTATTTTCATAAGCCTTTTTGAACTCTCGATTTTCTTAACAAAATCCATAAGTTCATTAAAGCCACATTTTAACCTAACGGTTATAGGCAATTCTAAATAAACCTGCTTTTGGTCAACCTGTTCATATTTTTTGGTATTTTTGGGCTCTATTGATACGAATTGCAGTTTTGATTCCTGAGTAATATCTTTAAGGGTGTCAATTAAAAGACTTGCCTCTATCTGTTCGGGCAGTCTCTCTTCGAGCTGAGATACTTCTTTTTCAAGATTTGCAATATTCTCATTCAGCAAATTTATATCTTGGGAAGTCCTCTCCACCTGGGTAAATAATTGTTTCTTGCTTGCTACCTTGGTAGCTAACTTTTGCAATTTCTTGTTATTAGGCAAAAATACAAAATAAAGAAACAAAATTATCAACACCAGCGCAACCGCAAGTGGAACAAAAGGCTTAATCTTTTCCTTATTAAATTGTCCTGCTAATTTTTTTGCCATTATAACCTGCTATTATTAAATTTATTCAACAACGCAAAAAAACTCAAAATTCATTATGTCCCTGATAGAAACCATACCTTTAGTTAGCGAATTTAACTTTATCTCTTTAAATCCTCTGAAGAAATCTTTATCTTTTTCTAGCTTATCCCGAAACATTCCAACAAGCTCCACCGCTTCTTGAATTATTGGGGCTACGGCACGCCCTTTTATAGAAATTACGTTTTCTTGCTCCCGCTCTTTCTTATCACCGCTACCGATATTGATTTTCTTCGCAAAAGATAAATCTGTCAACCAAACACCCTCCGGAATGAGTTCAGCAATTTTATCTAGTTTCTCAGACCACAGAATTTTCTTCTCAGTAAAATCTTCAAGGAATTTCAATTTATTTAACAGTTTTTCCTTTTGCTCATTCAGTTTAATCATCTTCTGAGGCTCTACTGCAAAAGCAGCTTCTTTCTTAACTAAATTTGATAGCTCGCGGCTATTCTTGCTAATTTTAACTACGGTAATTACCCACACAACAATTAACAACACTATTATTGCGCCAATGACCGTATACAGCAAAGATGAAGGCTTTTCCATCTTTTCGAGAGGAACGACCCCCTCTTTAGCTTTCTTGGTTTTCTTTCCAAAGCTCGGAGATAATAAATTTATCTGTGGCATACAAAATACTCCTTAACAACCTGAATCCTAATCTTTAATATAATATTGTACTACAAAAATTAAATAAATAAAAATATTATTATCTTTTCGCAAAAGCAGATATAAGCTCACAAGGTGAATCCAACTCTAGTGCACGGCCACCAGGTTTGTCTTCGCCAGTATCAAATTGGCCATTTAGGTTTATGTCCTCGCCGATAACATCACCCAGACGCTGCTTCCAAGACACTATTACACGGGCCTCTTTAATCTGACCGTAAGGCACGGTGCTACCAGTGCCTTTATCTTTTAAATATACCGTGCAAGAACCATTGAACTGATCATAATTATGGCGAATATTTTCATTATTAAAAGAAACTAATTTGGGATAACCGCTAGGCTGATCAACCATACAAGAGCCCTGTGGTTCCTGTCCAGAACACAAACCGTTGCCTAGATTGGTGAAATCCAAATCTCTGGCGTTGTACAGCTCTTCCATTTTCTCCCTAGCTATATTCATAGCGACAGTTAGATTTCTATCGAATTCACTCAAGTTTAAAGAACTAACATAACTAATCAGCAATCCTACCAAGGTAAAACCAACAATACCAATGACAATAATTAATTCCAACATTGTTAAACCCTTCTTCATATTCTACCTCCCGATCAACTGGGTTATCTTCAAAATAGGCAAAAATAACGCAATAACGATTCCTCCGACGACAACACCCAAGAATGCGATAATCACAGGCTCAATAAGGCTCGTCAAGGCAGATATAGTCGCATCTACCTGCTCATCATAAAAATCCGAGACCTTACCTAACATCTTCTCCAATTCTCCGGTCTGTTCGCCGACTGAAATCATTCTTGTTACCATTGGAGGAAAAACGCCACTCTTAATCAAAGGAGCCGCTATGCTTTCTCCCTCTTTAACATTAATCCTGACATTTTCTATGGCGTTTTCTACAACCTTATTCCCGGATGTTTTGCCTACTATCTCCAAGGCCGCCAGGATAGGCACGCCACTTTGAATTAAAGTTGAAAGCGTGCGGCTAAATCTACTTACAGCCACTTTCTTAAACAATTCGCCAAAAACAGGAATCTTTAATTTAAATCTATCAATCGTCATGCTTCCTCTTTCTGTCCTGGCCCACCTGCCGACTACAAAAGCTACCACTACTATAAATCCTATCAAATAGAGAACCCACTTGCTAAACAAATCGCTAACAAAAATCAAAATTTGTGTCGGCATAGGCAACTCACCACCTAACATCTCAAATATACCCTTAAAGGTGGGAACAACCTTTAACATAAGAATTGCGGTGATAACTATTGCCATCGAAACTACCATAATCGGATAAACCATGGCCGACTTGATTTTCCTCCTCAACGCACTCATCTTCTCTAAATAAATCGCTAACCTTTCCAAAATAACATTGAGCATACCGCTACTTTCTCCTGCCTTAACCATGTTTATATATAAAGTGTCGAAGACATTAGGGTATTTAGCAAAAGAATTGGAAAGGCTGTTTCCAACTTCAATATCGTCATGCAAACTGCCGATTACCTTCTTAAATTCTCCCTGTTTTATCTGCTCCCTAAGCACATCCAAACTTTGCATTAAAGGTATGCCGGCATCTACCATCGTTGCCAGCTGGCGGGAAAAGATTACCAGGTCTTCCGTTTTAACTCTTTTACTGCTCCCAAATTTTAACTCCATCAATGAAGACCCTTTTGATTCATCTACAGAAATGACAACCAACTTTCTTTTTCTTAGTTCATCTACGACCGATTCTTTGTCTTTAGCGACTATCTTACCTGAAACTGTTTTTGCAGATTCATCTTTTGCTACATATTTAAATACAGCCATGTCTTACTCCTTTTTTGAATAGCAGCGTTTTATCGCTTCTTCAATCTCTGTTTTAGTCGCAATAAAAGTAGCGACTTTGCAATTTGTTATCTTCTCGATTTCTTCTATCGTAGCTATATCTAACGGATTTGCCATCACAACGCTTAGGACATCGCCAACCTTATCTAAGGGGATAGCGTTAAACTGCTTTGCCTTTTCTTCCGATAATAGAGTCAAGACTTTAGGATCTATATCATATTTATTGACGGCTATGTAAGGAAAACCGCATTGAACTATCAAAGCCACGACCACGTCTCTTTCGGTAAGATATCCTAATTTCACGAGAATCTCCCCCAAGACTCCGCCGTATTTCTTTTGAGCCTCAAGCGCATCCCTTAACTGCTCGTCTGTAATCAGGCCTCTTTTAAGCAAAATCTGGCCAAATAACTGTTTCTTGGAAATTATCTCTCTTCTTGAATAAACCATTTTTAGAGCTCCTTTTTTTCTTTTATTCTATTTTCGATTTCTTTTATAGCTTCATTGATTTCCCTACCGATTATTTTGTCTGAAGTATAACTTTTCAAAATTCCAATAATTGACTTGTCTCCAATTTTACCTAGAATTTTAGCAGCTTTTATGCGAACGCCGTCATCCCTATCTTTTAAAGCTTTAGCAACAAGTTGCGTACTTTCCTCTCCTCCAATTTTGCCCAAAGCAAAAACTACCCTAGAACGGATACTGGCGTCTTCATGATTAAGCAGCCTCTCTATAAGATTAACTAATAAAGGATCATTAATAAAAACGAACAGCTCTATTATGTTTCTAACAATATATAATCTAGTATCGGATATTTTATTAGGTAATTCAATATATATCGCTTCTTTAACCCTGGTTTTCATAAGTTTAGATAGAATTCCTCCGATCGCCCTGCGGCGCAAGAAGGCTGCGAAATAACCTAATGAACTAAGCACCTTATCTTCAATCATGGCTTCGTCTATAAGAAGCTTGGCGATTTGGGGGTTTTCTGTTTCTACGATAAAATCCAAGATATCATCGTAATAAGCATTTTCATCTACTTTTTTTATTAACTCGGCGACGACATTTTTTAATCTTGCCAAATCGGTAATCTTATCTACGGCTGCTTGTATGCATCTTTTTTGCTCACCAGGAAGATCTATGCGCGAATTCTCTTTATTTAATTTACTTATTATCTTTTTAGCTGCAAAAAAACTCTTATTATCTATTAATATGACTGTTGGGCTGGTCAGATGGTTCACTAGTTGAGAATACACATCTAAATCTTTCTCGTTTCTAAACTCATCAAAAAGAAAATCTACCAAATTTATAAGAATTTCATCTTTGGCGGAGGGGATCAAATCAATCATACCGCTAAATATACTGCTAATTCTTGGCTTTACATCTGGGGATTCATTTCTTAAGAAATCCTTCCATTTGTCCAAAATTGTTTTAAGCAAATCCTCCCTATTCTGCTTAAAGGTCTCCTGAATCAAAGAATTCAAATCTATTTCTTTCTCTAAACCCAAGAAATCCTTCGGTGACATCTTCGAAAATTTATTTATGCGCCCCTCGAGCGCTAAATCTTGCCAATTTTTCTCACCCAAAGCCCAAGACAGATCTTCCTTGGGCATGCCTGCCCTGGAAAATCTATCTTTCAACAAAGGCAAAAGCCTCTTTTTCTGGTTGGGATTAATCAAAAACCTTTGAATCAAAGTACGCATCTTAGTAGAAGAAGCCTTGGCCTCAGAAAATTCATCTGTCAGTAAATCTAAAACCACATCATCTGGAAATTCTGGGATAAGTTCTTTTATTATATCCTTGCCGGGAGCTGCCGATTGGCTTTCCGAGAACAAAACATCTTTTCTTAATTTAGGCTCAAGGTTCAAAATAGTATTTGCCAGATTTTTCTTTTGCTTATCCCAAGCTTTAGGGTCTTTCTGCATAATCTCACTGGCAATTTTCTGGACGGATTTTATTACTACGTCGGCTTGAGCTTCTTTTCGGTCCGGCGAATCTTTATCCTCTTTAGCAATCATGTCACTCATTTTTGATAATGCATCGGCTATTTCCCCTGGATTATTTGCTAACTTCTCCAAGAAATCTTCTCTACCGCTGGTGGATATCTTGCCCATCAGATAATCTACCAACATAACTTCTTCTAGCTTCTCCCGATGCTGGGATCTTTTACCTTTCTGGGCAATTTCAAAACTTATCTCATTGATAATTATATGGGATATTTCTTTTGTTTTTAGCGCCTCGGACAGAGATGCTGTTTCTGCTATCGTATTCAAAGTTTCGATAAATGAGACTAATTCCTTTTTGGCTAAGCCCTTTTTAAAAGTCAAAGTCTCAATGTGGTGCGATTTTAATAACGCCAAGAAAGAATCCTTAAATGACTTTTTCAAAATCTGGCTACTGAAAAGTTTTCCATTTATAATTAATTCATCTTTTATTTCACTAAAAACAATAATTTCATCTCTGGCAAAAACCTCTGTCAATTTTTGATATATTTGCTCAACTGGACTTTGCAACATTTGACTTGCCTTAGGATAAAGAGCAAAGTTAATATTAACAAGATACAGCAATCTTATTATATCGGGCAATAATTCCAAGCTTTTTGCGCTAAGCTGCTCTATCTTTTTTGTTTCGGTTTCTTCCAGAATTTCCTTGGCGTAATCTATAGCTCTTCCGAATATGGCTCTATCAGATTCCTTGACGCGTTTCGCGTATTGAGTGGCCCTATGATGATCTTCCGCCTTTTTGAAATGAAAGTATAGTTCTCCGGCAATTTTGTTAATATCGCCAGAATAAATCCCTTCCTGTATCTCGCCTACCTGTTGATGCAAGTTTTTTAACTTGTCCTGTTCGATAAGATCGTAAAGCACCTTTCTAATTTCTTCGCTAACAAAGCTCATCTCGTCGCCGGATTGGCTAGGCTTTTGTCTTATGATGCCTGCTTTTTTAGCGCTCTCCAAAATATCTAGAATATACCCCTCGTTCTCTTTGCCCATACGATGTAAAAGGTTAATATTAAAGTCCTGCCCGATAACGGCCGCCTTGGCAATTATCTCCTGGGCCGCGGAATCCAAAGCCTTAATTCTTTCATGGATTACTTTAACCAAAGAATGGGGGATATCGGACTCTTTAATTTCTATCCTACCCCATTTCCCTTTCTGGAGATAAATAAATCCCTTCTGGATCAGAAATTTCAGAAGTTCCTCAATAAACAAAGGATTGCCATTGCTTATTTTATAAATTAAACTATCTAATTCCGGAGAAGACTCCATTCTTACCAATATCGAATACACCATTTGTTGCGTGCCAATTTCGGAAAGCTGAGATAACTTTATCCCCTCGGACAAAATGTTTTTGATAGCATTGAATTCGTTCGCAAAAGGGTAATCTGAGAACTCGCTAACCGCAGCATCTTCTTCTCTAAACGCTACGCAAATCATAATCGGGAATTCTTTCTCTTTCAAAGTAAATATAACGTCTAGGGATTGCTTATCGAGCAGGTGAAAATCATCCATAAGCATACACAAAGGATTCCCGCTCGAAATATTGCTCAATACCTGAATTAAGGTTTCCTTGATTTGTCTTTCGGCTTCTTGCTCCGATAACTCACGATCTAAAGAATAATCACTATCTAGAATTTCTTTAAACGCTGGCAGAAACCTTGACAACAAACATACCTGCTCATCCGACATGCCTTTTACAATTTCATTCTTGTTCACCTGTATATTTCTTTCTTTTAAATCTTGCAAAAACGTCTGAATATTAACCAAAAACCAGCTAAATGGCTGAGTTATATGCTGCTCAAAACAGGCCGAATAAAAATGGCTAACTTTTGAGGAATGCATAAATTTGGCAAATTCATCCAATAATCTTGTCTTTCCGATACCAGCTTCACCAGTTATGGCTATCATTTGAAATTTATTTTCCTTTTTAACGCTAGACAATAAATCGTTGAGGCGATCCAATTGCCCCTGCCTCTCAATCAATGAAGGACAAGGAAAACGTTCTAGGATTTCTTTTTCTCTCAACACATCTGTTGAAATATCGTTGGCCAAGGAAATGCGATTTTTGCCTTTTTCCTTGGAAGCATACAGGGCCTTATCGGCCAAATCTATCAAACGAAGAGCGTCTGAAGCGTCTTCGGGAAAATTAGCTATCCCTATGCTTAAATTTACATTTGTAATTACTTGACCTGTCCCGGTTTTAAATTTGTATTCAGAAACAGACTTAGTTATTCTGCCTGCCACTGCTAAAGCGTTAGATAATTCGCCGCCAGGTAAGATGATGGTAAATTCATCGCCCGCATATCTAATAACAGTATCGCCCGTTCTGACGCATTTATTCAGAATCGTAACGACATCTTTTAAAATATCGTCTCCTGCAAGATGTCCGTATTTATCATTTAAAGTCTTAAAATCATCCACATCTATCATAAACAACCAAATGTCTTTACCCGTGCTTTTATAATTGGAAATCTCCCGAGGCAAGTATTGAAAAAGATAACGACGGTTAAAAGCATTGGTTAATTCATCCCTAAATACCAGCTGCTCTACTCTTTTTTCCGGAACCCCATCTTCTCTATCTGGCATATTTTTAGAAAATATATTATTCTTCACTTGTAACCCTCAAGACCTCTTCAAGCGTAGTCAGGCCTAAAGTGAATTTTTTAACCGCATCATCCCAAAGGGTAACCATCCCACAATTTTTAATAGCGTAATTTTTGATTTCATCCGAAGGAGTTCTCTTCACAATCATCTCTCTTATCTGATCATCTACCATGAGAACTTCGAGCAAGCCCATTCTCCCCTTGTATCCAGTATCAAGACAAGCGCTGCAACCCTTACCCCTATAAAAAATATTTCCTTTTTCCGGTTTTAACCCAATCTTATCAAGCATGGCCTTAGGGACTTCGTATTGTTCTTTACAGGATGGGCAAATCTTCCTGCATAATCTCTGAGCGCAAGCCATAATCAATGATGAAGCAACTAAAAAAGGTTCAACACCCATATCAATCAAACGTGCAATCGCCCCTGCTGCATCATTAGTGTGTAAAGTGGAAAACAGAAGCTGGCCAGTTAATGATGCCTTAACAGCAATATCGGCAGTCTCGGAATCTCTAATTTCTCCGACCATTATTACGTCGGGGTTTTGTCTCAAAAGGGCCCTTAATCCGTTTGCAAAAGTTAATCCTATGTCGGGCCTAACATGTATCTGGGTTATGCCATCAATTTCGTATTCTACCGGGTCTTCAACAGTAATTATATTTCTTTCCGGGGTATTAAGCTGATTGACTATAGAATAAAGTGTCGTTGATTTTCCGCTTCCCGTTGGACCGGTAACCAAAAGCATGCCATAGGGACGAGATATCGCCTCTTTAAAAAGCGCTGTTGATTCCGGGAAAAATCCCAATCCGTCCAAACCAATAGCAAGGTTAGCCTTATCCAAAAGTCTTAATACTACTTTTTGGCCATAGGTTGTAGGTAAAACGGAAACGCGAAAATCTATCTCCTTGTTAGACATCCTGATTTTAAATCTTCCGTCTTGAGGAAGACGCCATTCAGTTATATCTAGCCTGGACATAATCTTAAGCCTGACTAAAATTGCATTTTGATTTTTTTTGGGAAAATGATACGCATCATGCAAAGAACCGTCCACACGATAACGAACCCGCAGGCCATCCTGTTCCGGCTCAAGATGTATATCGGAAGCCCTCTGTTTTACAGCTTCTTTTATTGTCAGATTGACTACTTGCACTATCGGCGCCTTGCGGCTTTCATCCAATAGTGATGTATCAATTTCAAGCTTCTCATCTGCATCATCAACAACTCTTATGGTATCATCCTCTCCGATATCCTTGACCATATCAGACATGGTTTTTAAAACATCTTTTGTATAATATTTTTTTATGGCATTTTCTATATCGGAATCGGTGGACATAACAATATCTACTTCAAATCCTGTTATATTCTTGATATCGTCTAAGGCAAAAATATTCAATGGGTCAGCTGTTGCAAGCGTTAGCGTTTTTCCAATCTGAGAAATTGGAATTAAGTGGTATTGTCGGACTATCCTATCGGGGATTAAAGTCAAAATCGGAGGGTCTATTCTATACCTAGAAAGATCTATCGGTGGAATATTCAATTCTTTAGCTAAAAGTATTAAAAGTTCCTTTTCTGTAACCCAACCTTTCTGGACTAAAACCTTATCCAAGCCAATATTCTTTTCTTTCTGAATCCTAATCGCCTCATCAACCTGATCTTTAGTGAGATTTTTGCTGCTGATAAGAATATCGATTATTTTTTCTTTTAATGTTTTCATTATTCTTTATATTTTATCTGCGATTGTAGTTCTAAGCACTTCTTCCAATGATGTTACGCCTGCGATTGCCTTTTCAATGCCATCCTGCCTTAAAGTAATCATGCCCTCCTTCATCGCTTGCTCTTTTATTTTATGCTCATCTGCCCGCTGAAAAATTAAATCTTTTATTTTGGGCGTAAGGACCAAGGTTTCAGCTATGCCGACTCTTCCTTTGTAACCAGAATTAAAACAAGCCTTGCATCCTTTTCCCCTATAAAATGTGGTTGTTTTAGCGGGGATGCTGGTACCCAACCTTTTTGTCATCTCTTCACTAATTTCGTAGGAAGTTTTGCATTTATCGCATATCTGCCTCAATAATCTTTGAGAAAGAATGCAGATTACCGATGAAGCAATCAAAAACGGCTCAACACCCATATTAACCAAACGAACAACAGTCCCTGGCGCGGTAGTGGTATGCACTGTACTCAAGACCAAATGTCCGGTAAGCGCTGACTTAACGGCAATATCGACAGTTTCAAAATCCCTGATTTCTCCAACCATGATTACATCCGGATCCTGGCGCAATATCGATCTTAAAGTGGCGGCGAATGTCAAGCCGATGTCTACTTTGGCGGTTACCTGGTTTATCCCAGGAATGTCATACTCTACAGGATCTTCAACGGTAATTATATTAATCTCCGGCGCATCTACGTATTTCAAAATTGAATAAAGCGTAGTAGTCTTTCCTGTCCCGGTAGGCCCGGTAGCCAAAATCATTCCGTGCGGTTTTTTCGCACAAGCCTTTAAATCCGCGAGCGCTTTATTATTAAAACCCAGCTTATTAATATCTAACATGGCCATCTTTTTATCTAGAATTCTAAGAGCGACTTTTTCGCCAAAAGTAGATGGCAATATAGAAACGCGAAAATCAACTTCTCTATCGTCAGCCTTGGTTTTGAATCTTCCGTCTTGCGGAAGGCGATGTTCAGCTATATCTAGTCCTGAAATAACTTTTATCCTTGAAACCATAGGGGCCTGCAGCGCCCTGGGAGGAGATTCTATTTCTCTTAAGACTCCATCAATTCTGAAACGGATCCTTAATCTTTTTTCCATTGGCTCAATTAAAATGTCGCTTGCCTTTGCGTCAATCGCCTGTTTTAATACCGCCTCGGTCAGTTTTATTACCGGGGCCTCTTGAGTCAAGCGTGCCAACTCTTCAACATTGAAAGATTCCTCTACCCCTCCGCCATCGATAAATTCAAGCTTTTCTTCTTCGGTAGCAATGTCTTTTATAATTTTCTCAATCATCCGATGAGAATCCTCTCCGTAATAAGCCTCGATTGCCTGAGTGATTTCCTGCGGACGGCCGATGATAGGATTTATTTCAAAACCTGTTAAGGCCTTGACATCATCTATCGCGAAAATATTTAAGGGGTCGGCCATCGCCAAGGTAAGAGAATTCCCGATTTTGGAAACAGGGATTATTTGATAATAAACTGCGATGTCTCTAGGGATTATTTTTATGACTTCGGGGTCTATTTTGACTCTGGAAAGGTCTATCGGTGGCAGGCCCAAGCTCTGGCCCAAAACTATAGCAAGATCATTTTCATTGATAAGCTTAAGCTGTATAAGGATGTCACTTAATCTTCCGCCTTTTTCTTTCTGGACTTCGAGAGCCTTCTCAAGATCCTTTTGATCCAACAACTTATTTTTGATCAATAATTCGGTCAGGCGATCTTTTAAGGAAATCATTTTTTATCTTTCTCTTTGTAATATTTATCTATGGCGTGACGGATATCGGAAGATGTGCTGACAAAAGTCTGGATTGTGCAGCCAGTTATTAATTCTACGTCTTCTACTGCCTGGATATTCAAAGGATTAGACATCGCCAAAGTTAAACTTTTACCCATTATATCTATGGGTATCAGACAATATTGAGAAGCCACATTCTTAGGCACCATATTAATCACTTGAGCGTCTATCTCGTAATTTATTAAGGGCAAATAAGGAAAACCATATTGGCAAGTAAGAGCCTGGGCAATGTCTTCTTCTTTAGCAAAACCCAGCTCAACCAATACCTCTCCGATTAGCCCGCCTTTTTCTTTCTGGACCAAAAGGGCCTTCTCCAGCTGCTTCTGATTGATTATGCCTCTTTCAATAAGTAGCTCGCCTAATTGCTTCCTGGATATTTTATTTAAAGGCTCTGTCATATTACGACCAAATCTGATTATTGCCCTTAGGCTTATTTTTGCGTAAAATCTCCAAGGCCTTGTTAATTAATTCATCGGCGCTTACTCCGTCGATTGGGTTCTCTGTAACCGTACCGCTTATTGTCAATCTTTTTTTGATATCAGCTTCCCCTGAAAAAGTCAGCTCTATCTTTTTTCTCATGTCTTCGGCAAAGTTAAGGCTCTGACGCTTATTTCTTTCCGGCAAAACAACGGCAAACTCACTGTCAGAGAACCTAGCGACTTTATCGATGTCGCTTGTGCCTTCCCGGATCAACGTTGCTATTTTCTTAAGTACCGATTCTTCAGCAATATTTCCGAAACGTTGTTCATATCCACCAAAATCATCAATCCCTAAAAGGACAAAAGCGCATGGCCTCTGAAAATTAATTGCCCTTTTTATCTCTTCGTCTAAACGGCTACGGATATAAGACTCATTAAAAAGACCGGTCAAGACATCCCTAATTTCTAACTTATCAATTTTCTTTAATAAGACATCATTCTCAACGGCAATCGAAGTTTGTTTTGCAAAAATACTCATTAGTTCCGTATCGGAAAGAGAATAAGCAAAATTCTGATTTTCATTTCCAATGCCCAAAAGGCCATATGATTTATCGTGCACGATTACGGGAACGATCAAGGCGTTAGTAACCATTAAAATCTTTTGCAATTCTTCGATCTCTGAGTCAACCGCCTGGCGGCTATCCAAAACTAACGTCTCTCTGGCGGCAAGTAATCTGCCCAGAGTATTTTTTCCTAAAGCTACCTTAAATCGCTCTAGCCCCATACTTTTAAGCCTCAGGCTTTTAGGCCCGTGCATAGATTTTAGAATATACTCCTTGGATGATTCTTCAAGCAGGATAAGAAAACCCAAGCTGGAATCTCCTATTTGCGTTATTTTCTCTACTATAACCTCAAGCACATCATTTAAATCATCGCCTTGCGATATAAGATTGCTTATGTGTAGCAAGCTAGAAAGCGCCAAAACGCGCTTATTTATCTCAAGATTTATCTCTTTTGTCTTCTCGCTGTAAGTTTGCAGTTCAGACATGTTATCTTTTATGCGGCCGATCAGTTCAGATAACGATTTGCCAAGATCGCCTATCTCATCTTCTCTTCTTACTGAAATCTTGTGCTCAAAATCTCCGTTGGCGATTATCTTTGCGTCAGAACTGATCCTAAGAATATTGTCAACCATCTCTTTGACTATTGTAAAACCCAAAAGCGCGAAGATTATTGATGAAGCCAGCAAAAAAGTAATGGAAATATTGCTTTTACTTAAGAAAAAACCCTGAAACCAACTGGGAAAGATATAGTTAAAGCAAACCAAGATAGGGATGACTGACATCAAACAAAAAGCCACTAACAATTTTGGCCTTATTCCTCTTGAGCTTATAGAAAATTTATTGGTCAATTTATTCATAATTATCTACCCCTTTCTATTCTTTTTAATATACTCGACAATTAATAAATTGTCAATTATTTTAGTGGGTTTTTAAGCTTTTTGGCTATCAAGTTCGCACTAATTTTATTATATTTTAGTAATTCGGCTTAATTTAGCTTACGATTATCGTTCTAAAAGACTATTCTTTTCTTGTTGATATTCAAAAGGATAGCAATAAAAACCAAGAAAGTGAACATTGAGGAACCACCGTAGCTAACGAGGGGCAGGGATAATCCCACAACAGGGCACATTCCAATAGTCATTGAAATATTAATGATTATCTGTGAGGCTAATAAAGCGATAAACCCGATTGACAGGTATTTTGCGAATTTATCTTTGGCCTGAAAGGCAATCTGAATTAAATAATATATGAAGGCTGCATACAACAGCAAAAGCAGCATTGCGCCTAAGAAACCCCATTCTTCTCCGATAACTGAGAAAATAAAATCTGTGTGCCGCTCAGGCAGGAAATTCAACTGATTCTGCGTACCTGCCAGCCAACCCTTACCTAAAAATCCTCCTGAACCAACGGCAATTTTTGACTGGATCACGGTATAGCCTGCTCCCAAAGGGTCAATGTTAGGATTAAGAAAAACCATCAACCTATCTTTTTGGTAGGGCCTTAAAAAATGCCATCCTGCCGGCACGCTCAATAATAACAAAGTTATCAAAGAGATAACATATTTTATTTTAGTTCCGCAAACAAAAATCAAAATCAAGAAAATAGGGACAAACAACAAGGCGGTCCCCAGATCCGGCTGCAAGAATATAAGGCCCATCGGTACTAAAGTTATAATCGAAGGCAAGAATATTTCTTTAATGATTGCCGGGCCGTAAAAATAATTTTGTTCATAGATTTGCCTCTGGCTGAAGATTCTAGCCAGGACTAAAACTACTCCTAATTTTGCAATCTCTGAAGGCTGAAAATTCAAACCTAAGAATTCAACCCAGCGACGAGCTCCTAAAATTTCCCTACCGGTCATTAAAACGATTAATAAAAATAAGATGCTCGCGCCGTAAATAAAGAAAGAAAGATCGAAAAATCTTCTGTAATTAATATTGCTTACAAGGAATAAGATAATAACACCCATTATGGCCCTGCTTAGCTGGTTCAAGAAAATATCTTTAAATAACGCTTCCCTCTGATAAGTCACGCTGTATAAAACCAAAAGGCCAAAAGCTACAATTAAAATCACTAAGCCAATAATTATCTTATTCTGATTTTGCATTGCTAATTCAACATACCTTCCGATGACATAAATTGCAGTAACTCTTCTGCCACTAAGACAGCATTATGGCTTGAACCGCCGTATTCTAAAAATACGCAAAAAGCAATTTTAGGCTTATCGGCGGGGCAGAATCCGACAAACCAAGCGTGGTTTTTGCCGGAAGACGCCTGGGCTGTCCCGGTCTTCCCTGCCACTTTCAAATTATCTAAGCCCAGCGTGTGGGCTGTCCCAGAATCTGCCTCTACTACTTTTCTTAATGAAATTTTTATCAGCTCCCAATTAGCCTTCTTGAAAGGTAATTTATTAGATGTTCTATCTTTAGGGGTTTTCTCATTGGCTACATATTCTACGATATACGGCTTTAGCAACAATCCGCCGTTAGCAACCGATGCCACTAGTCTTGTTGCCTGCAATGGCGTAATTAAAACTTCGCCTTGGCCTATGGAGAAATTTGCCGTGTCGCCTTTGTACCAATCTTCCTTGCGTTTTAATTTTCGTAACATCCTGTCCGGAATATCGCCTTTCTCCTCCGATGGTAAATCTATTTGCGTCTTTGATCCCAAGCCAAATTCCTTTGCATACTTTGTCAATATGTCTGGGCCAACCAATAAACCAATGCTATAGAAATAAACATTGCAAGAATGAGTGATAGCTTGCATAAAATTTTGTAAACCGTGAGTCTCCCAACAGACAAAGTTTCTGTTACCAACCCGCAAACTCCCATTGCAGACAAAACTGGTATTGGCTGTTGCCTTTTTGGTTTCCAATGCTGCTACAGCGGTTACAATCTTAAAAACCGAACCAGGAGCAAATGAACTGCTGATTGCCCGATTCAACATTGGTGAACGATAATCATTCAGGATTCTCTTAATTTCCGTACTGGAATTACCAACCGTAAATATATTGGGATCGTAACTTGGAGAGCTAACCATACAAAGGATTTCTCCTGTATAAGGCTGCATCATGACTATTGCGCCCCTTCTATCAGCCAATAATTCAGCTGCTTTGTTTTGAATCCTGGAATCAACAGTTAAAACGATATCTTTTCCCTTGATCGTCGGACGTATTCCCAAGACTCCTTTTTGTCTGCCCCTATTATCAACCTCTACCTGAATTCCCCCGTTTTCACCTCTTAAACTTATATCATAATATTCCTCGATTCCACTGTAACCGACTATATCTTGGATTTTGTATCCGTAGTTTTTGAGTTTTGTAATTTTAGAACGGTCAATTAACCCGACATAACCTAAGATGTTGGCTCCCGCGCTATAATTGGGATAATAACGTTTTGGCTGTATCTGAACCATTACTCCCGAAAGATCAAGTTTCTCCTGTTCGATAAGCAAAGCCTCTGTCTTGCTCGCGTTTTCTTTAATAACTATGGGGGAAAACGGCGACAGGTATTTTGATTTAATTTTTTTCTTTAATTTATCCACATCGGTATTTAATATTTCACTTAATCGCCTCAAGTTTTTATCTTGGAAATCTTGGGGGATAACTACGATATCAAATGTTAGCTTGCTATCGGCCAAGATTTTTCCGTTACGGTCAAAAATTCTACCACGCATAGCGTCCCACTCGATAAGACGTATATGGTTTCTTTCTCCTAGTTCGTAGTAGTATCCGCCTCTAATAAGCTGGATATAAACCAAGCTAAAGAAAAGAAACAAAAACAAAAAAGCTAAAATTAAACTAAGGATTTTAAATCGCATTTTTTAAGTATTTGGTAGATTAAAGGAGATATTAACGCCGTATAAAAAGCTTCTGGAATCATGATAAAAAACAAAGACCTGAAAAAGGATAACTCCGGGGCGATCATTTTTATGTTAAGGAAATAAAAAAGCAGAGAATTTAAAATACTGATTGAGAAAACCAAGGCAAGCTGAAGAAATCTCTCGAATTCATCTTGATAGATTGATTTCTTTATTTTAGCGGTGACTAAGCTACAGATAGCAAAAGAGATGACACTTGCCCCAAAGTTTGCAACACTAAAAATATCTTTTATAAAACCTAGCAGACCTGAAATCAAGAGAGCATTTTTTCTGGGTAGGCGAAGACTAAAAAAGATAACAAAAATAATAAAGAAATTAGGGTGTATCCCGAGAATACTTAAAAATCTAGGATAATTTAATTCTAAGAAAACAGCGACAAAAATTAACAGCGCCAAAATGATTAATTTCTTTATCATGGTTCTATAATCTTATTTTGAAATGACAAGGACTTCTTCTAGCCTTGATAAATTTGTTGCGGGCTTGATGGAACAATTTTTCATAAGACCTGTTGAGTCCAAATCTACATCAGCGACTCTGCCTATCAGCAAACCTTTTGGAAAGACTCCTCCCAAGCCTGAAGTCACTACAATATCATTAATCTTTACTTCGGAATCCAATGAAAGAAAATACATCCGACAAGATCCTCCGAGGCTGCCCGAAACTATGCCTTGATCGCGGCTATTCTGAATAAGCGCGGCTACCTTTAAATTAGGATCATTGATCAAAAGAACCCGGCTGGTAGTTTTACTGACTTCCACTATCTTACCAACTAAGCTAGCATCACTTATTACCGGCATGCCAATATTTATTCCATCTCTTCCACCTTTATCAATAATTAGAGTAGAGAGCCAATTTGATAAATCTCTCCCGATTACTTGAGCGGCTCTGGTAGAAAATGTTGCATTGCTCTTAAAAGACAATAATTTATTCAATCTCTGATTTTCCCTGAGAACCTCTTCGTATTCGGAAAGTTTCTGACGTAAAGGAGCTATCTCTTTTTTAAAAGATAAGTTCTCTTTGTACAATTTATGATAGGAGAAAACCAATCTTACTTCGTTAAAAATTCCTCTGGTGAGTCTTATGGGGAAAGAAAATATATCAACGAAAGCATTCTTTAGATTTAAAACTGCGGGGGGCTGAAAGAAAAAAATGATAAGAATAAGAATTGAGGCGGTAAAAGGAAATAAAAATTTTTTCTTAAATCTTATCACATTTGATAGTAAGAATGGTTTAGAAATCTATTTTCTTTGTAACGGTGACTTTCTTCAAGTACTTAATTTCATCCAAAACTTTCCCGGTTCCTAAAGCTACGGCGGTTAGAGGATCTTCAGCAATGTGCACAGGCAGGCCAGTTTCTTCGGAAATCAATTTATCTAGGCCGCGAAGAAGAGAACCTCCGCCGGCAAGAACTATCCCCCGCTCAATTAAATCGGCAGATAATTCCGGAGGGGTTCTTTCAAGCGTAATCTTTACGGCTTCAAGTATTGCCCTAATCGGCTCTTGCAGCGCTTCTCTTACTTCTGAAGATGAAATCACAACCATCTTAGGCAAGCCTGAAACTAAATCTCGCCCCTTTACTTCCATGGTCAGCTCTTCATCTAGCGGATATGCCGAACCAACCCTTATCTTTATCTCTTCGGCAGTTCTTTCACCGATCATCAGATTGTAAGTTTTCTTTATATGTTCTATGATAGCTACATCCATTTCATCGCCAGCAATATTAATAGATTTAGAAAATACAATACCGGCTAAAGAAATAATTGCCATTTCTGTTGTTCCGCCACCGATATCTACGATCATATTGCCCGCCGGTTCTACTATTGGAAGTCCAGTTCCGATCGCTGCAGCCATCGGTTCTTCAATTAGGAAAACTGCCCGCGCCCCCGCTCTTTCCGCAGAATCTCTAACCGCTCTTTTTTCAACCTCAGTGATTCCTGAAGGTATAGCGATAACAATTCTTGGGCGAACCAGGACTTTCCGCCTGTGTACTTTCTTTATAAAATAGCGTAACATCGCTTCGGTAATCTCAAAATCTGCAATGGCTCCGTCTTTCATTGGTCTAATGGCAACTATATTGCCCGGAGTGCGTCCAAGCATGCGCTTTGCCTCTTCGCCAACAGCTAGGACATGCGTGGTATCCTTCTGAATAGCAACGACTGAAGGCTCGCATAAAACAACCCCTTCGCCTTTTACATAAACAAGGGTAGTGGCAGTCCCAAGGTCAATACCCATATCATTAGAAAAAAGACCTAGGACAAAGTCAAATGTTTTCTTTAAATAATCAAAGATTTTGGCCATTTTAAGCTCCTTTTGTTTGTCTCTCATAATATATCAAAACCTATTGACTGTCAAATAGTTTTTGCTCAGTTAAAATACCCTATCCCACCATAATTTTCTGTTTAAACTTGATATTTGACGCAGTATATAGATGAAGCTTAGGTAATCTTTAGGTTGGCTCCCAGCTTTCTCAAATCTTGTAAAAAACTGGGATAAGACTTACTCACGCACTCAATATCTTTGATGGTAAGGAGGGTCTTTAAGCCCAATACGGCAAATGCCATGGCCAATCTATGGTCTCTGCGGGGATTGATTACGCACTTTTGCCTAAATTCTTTAATTGGGTAAATAATCATTTCATCTTGCGATTCTAAGACTTTTGCACCTAATTTAATCAGTTCTTGCCTAAAATCGCTGATCCTGTCAGATTCTTTAGCATGCAGATGCCCGATCCCATAGATGCGGCTTTTTTTATCACCAAATAATGCCAAAACGCCTAAAACCGGGACCAAATCCGGGCAATCACAACAATCAAATTCTCCGCCTCTTATCTGCTGAGGCCCTTTTATTTTTATAGCTTGCCTAGAAATATCTAGCTTGATACCCATCCTCTTTAATAAATCTATAATCTTTTTATCAGCCTGGACCAAATTATCTTTTTCAATTTCTAAAATTATGTTTGAATCGGCCAGGCAAGCCGCAGCCATCAAGAATCCGCTTAAACCATAATCAACCGGAACTTTAAATACTTTCAATCCTTTAAATGCCTGCTTGCCTCTAATTTTATAAGTACGTTGATTCTTTTTATTTATTCTTATCCCGGCGCGTTTAAGAACGGACAAGGTCATACCAATGTACGGAGCAGATACCAAGCAATCTCCGGTAATTTCAATAATAGAATCTCCATCCAGCAGAGGCATGGCTATCAACAAAGATGAGATAAATTGGGAGCTTAGCGTTCCGTCAATTTTAATTTTCCCAGATTTAATTTTCCCTTTGTTTATAATAATTGGCGCGCTTTCATTTTTTCCTCTTCCTTGCATTTGAGCGCCAATTTTTCTCAATGCTAAAATCAAAGGTTTATTTGGTCTTGACTTAAGCGTCCCTTCTGCGGCTATAGTCATTTTCTTGGGACTCAACGCTGCCAAAGACAATAAAAAACGTAAAGTAGTGCCTGATTCTTTAGTATTTAATACCGAGGGGAAATGAATCTTGCCCTTGACACCTCGCACTTCCCAAATATTATTTTTGATTTTTTTGATACGGGCGCCTAAACTTTTACAGCAATGAATTGCCGCTCTAACATCATCGCTAAAAGATGGATTTACTATTAAGGATTTTTCTCCTAAGGAAGCAATGATAAAGGCTCTTATGCTGTAAGATTTTGACGGCGGGGGTATTATTCTTCCTCTTAGGCGGGACGAGGGTGAAACTAAAAGATTCATTTTTTCGTCTTTACTGTGTCGCCTTCCTTCACGACGGAGATTATATCGGGCCCTACAGGCGTAGCCACTGACATCGCATTTTCAACTTTTTCTACTTTCAATTCTCCTATAAAATTATCGCCTTGATAAAGATAAAGCATCTGTCCTAACTGAATATTATCTCTTTGGCCTAAGCCAGCGACGATAAAATTGTATTCCTTGTTTACTGTCATAACTTGACCTTCTGTAGACTCGGAATAGTTCACTACGATCTTATCCAGTTGCACTCCCGCAGCCTCCAGGTCCTTAAGTTGTTTATCTAAGGCGTCTTTTTGTTGCGTAACGCTCTTTAATTTTACCTGCACTTCCTCTAAATCTTTTTGGGCGGTATTCAATCTTCCCACGATATCGTCCTTTGAAGCTTTGATAGCTTCTAATTCGGATTTAAGGCTATCGCGCTCGGCCACTAATGTGCTCGTGTTATCTTTGGCCTGAGCTATCTCTTTGGTCAACATTTCAATTTTTCCGTCTGAATCTTTTTTTGATTCATTGAGTTGTAATACTAGTTTATTTGACTCATCCAGCTTCGCCTGCAATGACCCGACTATACCTTCGGCCTGTTCCAGTCTTTTTTCTACTGCGGCTTTTGAGTCTTTCTCTTTTTTAAGAAGCAATAATGATGACATGGCTAAAACGAGTAATACCGCAATCAAAACTATTAAAATTGGCGTGACAGTCTTTGCCCTTATATTCATAAAACCTGCCTCCTTTTATTCATTTTGATTTTATTGTTATATATTATATATAATTTCTTTTACAAAAACAAGTTTATTCTTGCAATAAATTTTTTAACTCTGCGGGGAGCTCGGATTCAAATTCCATATTTTTCTTGGTGCGGGGATGCACAAAACCGATGCTCTTGGCGTGCAAGGCAAGACGGCACCGGTCTTGCGTCTTGCCGTATTTTTTGTCGCCTAAGATGGGGTGACCCAAGTACGCTAAATGCACCCTTAATTGATGAGTTCTTCCAGTCTGAGGATAAAGCTCTAGCAAGCTGACCCCTTTGGATCTTTTTATTACGCGATAGATAGTTTTTGCTTCTTTTGATTGCTTGAAAGTTACCGCCATTTTTTCTCTGATGCGAGGATGCCTGCCCACAGGAGCCTCTATCTGGCCTTCATCAAACTCAACTTCTCCATGGACCAAGGCAACATATTTCTTTTTGATGCTATGATCCTGGAATTGTTTAGCCAAGTTCATATGCGCCTGATTATTCTTCGCAACCAATAAAAGCCCGGAAGTATCTTTATCCAGACGGTGTACAATACCCGGCCGGAACGACTGGTTTATATCAGAGAGTTTGTCGCAGTGATGCACAAGCGCGTTTACCAAAGTATTGGAATAATTTCCGGGCGCCGGATGGACAACCATCCCGTAGGGTTTATTGATTACCAATAAATCACTGTCTTCGTAAACAATGTCTAAGGGGATATCTTGAGGTTGAATATCTGTCTTAGCTTCGGAAGGAAAGTCTATAGCGATCTGATCGCCATTTTTTAGCTTATGGTGCGTTTTGACTTTTTTGCCGTTAAGGAGAACATGCCCATCGGTTATAATCTGCTGCAGATATCGGCGGGAGAATTTATCCTTGAATTCTACAGCTAAAAATAAATCCAGCCTTTGCCCTTCGGATTTATCTTCGACTTTTAAGGTATAAGATTGCATATAGTGAACCAAAAAACAAAACTATACTTATTATCTGGAAGATAGTTAAGCCGAAAAAATGCCTAGGAGTGTCTGCCCTCAAAAATTCAATAGCAAAACGCCATAATGAATACGAAGCCACATACAAAGAAAATGTCATCCCGGTTTTGTGATTATGCTTTCTGAAATTAATCAGGATGAAGAAAAGTATCAAAAGAAAAACCGACTCAAAAAGCTGAATAGGGATTAATTTATCTTGATGGATTGGGAAATATACCCCCCATATCGCCGGCCGGCCGTAACAACAACCATTTAAAAAACAACCAATCCTGCCTATCGCATGGCCCAAAGCTATGTAAGGAGCAAGAAAATCTAAAGTTTTGAAAATTGGTAAACTATTTTTCTTTAAGAATACTATCCCGCCGATCAGGGCGAAACCGAATGCGCCAAACCAAACCAGGCCTCCATGATGAAGCATTATTATCTCTTTAGGGTTCTCCAGATAATAAGGTAGATTGAGGATTACATAAAGGATTCTTCCCCCGATTATCCCGCTTACCAAAACAAAAAATGATAAATCATAAATCTTATCTGGGTCTAAGTTATAATGGCGCGCTTCTTTCCTGGCAAGAAAAATGCATACCAAAAAAGCTATGGCTATCATCAAACCATAGGAATATACTTTTAATGGGCCTATTTGAAGAATAATCGGATACATCTTATTAAAATTAAAATCATTCCAATAGTTATGGCCGAATCGGCAATATTAAAAACCGGCCAGACACGAAAATCTAAGAAATCAATCACGTAACCAAATCGAAACCTGTCTATAAGATTGCCTATGGCGCCGGATAAAATCAAGTAAAGCGCAAAAACCTCAAGATGATTGATGTCTTTTCTTCTCTTTTGTTCAAGAATACTAAAAATTATCAAAACGATAACGAAAAATGAAATTGCGCTAAATAAAACCGTCTGATTCTTAAACAGACCAAAAGCAATCCCGGTATTGTAAACCATGGTAATATGAAATATGCGCGGGATAACCGGGACTGATTGCCCCAAAGAAAGATTGCTAAAAAGCATGTTCTTTGAGATCTGATCGGCTATTATAACCAACACAAAAACGATTATATTTAACATGTAATTTAAGGCGATAGGATTAAATAAACTTACGAGATTATTTTTCCCGTTTCTTTTGACAACCTAGGCACAGCTTTGTATAAGGAATGGCTTTTAGTCGAGATTTTGTGATTGGCTTACTGCACTCTTCGCACATACCGAAAGTGCCTTCTTCTACTCTCTTTAAGGCATCATCTATATCATAAAGTAATTGCCTATCATTAGAGGCAAGGCTCAATGAAAATTCCCTGTCATAGGTATCGGTAGCTACATCGGCCATATGAAATGAGTAGCCGGATATATCCCCCGAAGCATCTCTTTGGGATTTCTGAGTAGATTCCGAAATATGTTTTATCTGGTCAATGATATTGTCTCTTATTTCCGTAAGCAGTTTTTTATAAACCTTTAGATCTTTTTTGTTCATCTTGGCCTTCATTAAAAACCTCCACTGATTGCTTCAAGACATCTCGAACATAAGGCAGTATGGGTGGTATCCCTACCTACTGTATCAGAATAATTCCAGCAACGCAAGCATTTGTTGCCGGGCGCCTTCTGAACCTCAATAAATAAACCAGAAAAACCATTTTCCGTCAAGTCTTTATTTAATTTTTTGACTTTTACCAACCTTACGTCAGACACTATGAAAAAAGAGCTTAGCTGCTTCTGTATTTGCGTAAAATATTTCAGCCATTTTGGGTCATCCGCGCTGATTATTACCTGGGCCTCCAGGGAGCTGCCGAT
>Ga0194125_10002549_pt1 | contig 30059 bp, 27 predicted proteins | sample TA2KigC250mmetaG_FD_148626 | JGI IMG/M metagenome (GOLD analysis project Ga0194125, IMG submission 148626) | Freshwater microbial communities from Lake Tanganyika, Tanzania - TA2015034 Kigoma Deep Cast 250m | ecosystem: Environmental > Aquatic > Freshwater > Lake | place: Tanzania: Lake...
CCTATCTGTGAGTGAGCAAATAGATTACACAACACCAATGGGTAGGGTATTTCTGGCTATGTCAGGGGCATTTGCCCAGTTCTACTCAGACAACCTGAGTCAAGAAACCAAGAAGGGTTGGACCGAGAGGAAGATGCAGGGGCTATACTGTGGTGCACTGCCCTTTGGAGCCATGAAAGGCGAGGATGGAATACCGGTTCCAGACATGCAAGGGAGAAGGATCAGCATAGACGGGCAAGAAGTGACCGTCAGGAATTACGAAGGCTTGAAGATGGCCTTCGGCCTGGCCAAACAGGGGAAATCAGATAAACAGGTGGCAATGGCACTCAGCGGAGCAGGATATAGGACTACTGGCACGCATGGGTCCAGGCCGTTCTCCAAAGACACCGTCAAGGATATGCTGAATAACAAGTTCTACATAGGCCTTATCCCTGACGGTAATGGAGGATGGATTAGGGCCAAGCATGAACCCTTGATAGAACAGGGAATCTTCGAGGAGGCGCAGAAGATGCGGAAACAGAGAACGAACATCCCGCAAACCATCCGTTCTGATGCCAGCGTCTATTCCTTATCGGGCATAGCCAGGTGCGCTGAGTGCAACAGCACACTAAGAGCGTTCAAAGGCAGAGGCAGAGTGAGGCTGGCGTGCAATGGCAGGATCAATGGTGGAGACTGTACTCAACCATCTGCCTGCTTGGATATCTATGAGGAGGAGCTTCTGGGTTACCTCGAGGCGTTCCATATCCCTGATGATTACCAGCAGAAGATTATGGAGGCACACACGAGGTTGCAATCGGCTTACGATGTGGACAAACAAAGGTCATTACTGCAGACTCGTCTGCAAAGAGTGAAAGATCTCTACGAATGGGGGCATAAGGCGAAAGAAGAGTATTTGGCCGACTATGCTGAGATTCAGAGAGAGATGCAACAGCTTCCACCGATAGAAGCTGACAAAAGGGAAATGCTTGAGAAACTGGCTTTGTTCTTGAGAGACATTACTGGAGCTTGGGAGCAGGCTACTCAAGAGCAGAGAAACCGATTGGCTAGCTGCCTCCTCGAAGCCGTCTGGATCAAAGACAAGAAGGTGTTAGCGGTTACTCCGAGGGCTGAATTCAGACCGTTCTTCGATCTGCAATATGAGGGGAAGTCAAATTATGTATTGCAGATACGACCCCGGGGGGATTCGAACCCCCGATCTCCACCGTGACAGGGTGGCATGTTAGACCGCTACACCACGGGGCCACTAAGACGACCAACCAGACAGCTTCAGAAAAACAGGGCTAGGCCGCTACACACTCCTAGCCTATGGAAAGATCTACACCCTTGGTGCTCTCTGTCGTCGAAAGTTTATCTTCTGTCGGGCATTGTTGTCAAGAAAAGTGTGTGCGGTGTGTAGACTGGCTTTGTTTGCCTTTTGACAAACTAGGCGGTTAGAATAGTTCGTTAGCTGTAGAGTACCGATTTGAAGTTGATGACCAGCGCGGGAATAGCGTGAAATATAATCGGGAAAGGTTGCCCAAGGCTAATGTCAATTTCTACAAAGTCCTGGTAGGAATTGGCTTTTCCTTACTCTGGGCGAGGGTGATGTACTTTATCTGGCCCCGGCCTTCTTTTGTGACTTTCGTCTGGTTCTATATTGGTGTTGGGAGTGTGCTTCTGAAATGGGCTCTTTTTGAGATAGTTGACAGAGTCAACCTCCGCATCAGGATCAGAAATATGGAGAGAGAACTCGATGAAGCAACACGACGGCGTCACGAGGTTGAGCCGAAGGGAGAGGAGTAACATAGAGGCGAGAACTGCTGAGAGGCGATTGAAAGACATCCAGGACAACATGGTTGTACTGGCTGACATGGTCTACATGGCTATCAGGTGTTCGGTTGAGGCCTTGAAAAACAGAGATTTAGCCTTGGCACGGCACATTGTTGAAGACGATCTGAAGATCAATTGCAAGCGTTTCGAAATTGAGAAGGAATGCATACAGTTGCTCAAGACAGAGCAACTCAGCGAAAGTGATCTCCGTGTAGTGGTGGCAGTGCTAAATGTGATCGTTGACCTGGAGCGTATGGGCGATCACGCTGAAAGCATCGCCAAAATTGCTGTTATGTTGGGGGATAAGCCTCCCCTCAAGCCACTTATTGACATCCCGCGCATGGCAGAAAAAGCATCAGACATGCTCAAGCGCAGCATACAGGCCTTCATGAGCAGAGATGTTGAAGCAGCCAGGAGGATCCCGAGTGATGATGATGAGATTGATGGCTTGAATGAGCAGGTATTTCGGGAACTGCTCGTTATCATGCTGGGCAATCCAACGGCTATCCCCCGAGCGGAATATCTAATTTGGGTAGCTCGTAATCTGGAGCGCATAGCTGACCGGATAACGAACATCTGCGAACGGGTGGTCTTCATGGTCACAGGCAGGATGGAAGTGGTGAAAGCTTCCAATTACGCCGACGAGATAAGACCTGACTAGCACGTAATACAAACCCTACGCTATAGACATAGGTTATCCGTTCTCCCCTTTCTCTGGCCGACTTCCTGGGCCGGTTCTGAGTGCATATCTTCAGGAGATACCTGAGCAGCTTAATATAAGCCATCTGGGTTCCGACTGGAGCAGCCTGGGGTATCACCCCTAACTCTGTCAGCGTGGCTTGGCAACGACCCCAGCGGAAGACGAGCAAGTATAGTATCCTAGGCAGCTTCCTTTTCTGTATCAAACGATGCGTGGCATATGGTGTTCTTGAGAGGGAAAAGGAGCGCGATTCAGGAGATTGGGTATGCTCTAGTGTCGCGTCAGGTAGATAAGTAGCTATTGATATGGCAATGGCCTATGATAGGGGCATGAGTAGAAAAGCATCGCCGGTGATATTGACCCCCGAAGAAAACAAAGTGTTGCAGGCTCTGGCTGTATCCAGAACGGCTCCGCACCGACAGGTGAAATGCGCCCGCTTGGTGCTCTTGGCCGCAGCCGGGAAAACCAATCAGGTCATCAGCCAGGAAATAGGGTTGGGCTGGCGAAGCAACTGTTACTTCAGTTAATAATCGGCTAGTTGACCTTCTGGCCGGCTTTAGAGGTCAGTTCGCGGACTGACTTCACAATGTCAGCTAGGGGTGTCCCAGGAATATAGACCCCGGCCACTCCCATTTTCTTTAGAGCAGGGAAATCTTCCTCGTAAATGATTCCACCCAGCAAGACCAGCACATCGCCTTTGCCGCGGTCCTTTAGCTCTTTGATGGTCTCGGAGACCAATCGCATGTAGTTTGACGAAAGGATGCTCAACCCTACAACATCCACGTCCTCCTGCAAGGCAGTCGCCGCAATCTCAGGAGGCAGCATATTTCCACCGTATATAACTTCAAAACCGGCGTCTCGCAGGGCACTACTTACTGCTATCATGCCACGCCAGTGCCCTTCCAACCCCGGTTTGGCCATCAAAATCTTGACTTTCTTCTCTTTCATAGCCCTTCTCCTTCTTAGCCGGCTATCGGATAAAGCCACGGTCCATATACTTTGAGCTGAATACTAGCCAGCTCACCAGGGGTGGCATGCGCCTTTACGGCCTCTAGAATAGCAGGGAACGTATTCTCGTTACTGCGGACAACGTCCTCCAGGTCTTTCAGGGCCCGAGCAACCCTGGCCTTATCCCTTCGTTCCCGAAGGCGCTTGACTCTCTCGATTAGTAGATCGGGGGATCTCGGGTCTGGCCGGAAGACAGGCACTTTATAAGGCTCCTTTTCCAGACGGAACTTATTTACGCCTACAACTGTCACATCGCCAGCGGCCAGCTTGCGTTCGTAATCGATTATGGCCGCCTTATACTCTTTGTGAATCCATCCTGACTTGATGGCTTCTACCATACCGCTCGCGTCCTCAATCTTCTTGACATACTCCCAAGCACGTTCTTCAAGTTCATTTGTTAAGCGCTCAATGTAGTAGGAACCACCCAAAGGATCCACAGTATTGGTTACGTTGGTCTCCAGGGCGGCTATTTGCTCTGTCCTGATGGCAAGCAACATTGCCTGATCCGTGGGAAGACAGACTGCTTCGTCATACCCATTGGCATGTATCGACTGCGCTCCGCCCAAGACGCCGGCCATTACCTGATAGGCGATGCGGATCAAGTTGTTCAGGGGTTCCTGATGAGTATGGGTGGAGCCGGAAGTCTGAACGTGAACACGGAGCTGTCCACAACTTGGGTCCTCGATGCCATACCTTTCCCTGATAATTCTCTGCAGCATACGCCTGGCTGCACGCAGCTTGGCAATCTCCTCGAAGAAATCGTTATTTACGGCCATGTTGAAGGCAAACCGTCTGACGAATTTCTCCAGGGGAACCCTGCCCCGCCGCTTCTCTTCCTCGATATATTGAATGACAGTGGCCATGAGCATGCCCATCTCTTGCACGGCATTTATTCCGTTGTCCCGGGGGTTGTAGGAATTAAAGGACACCGGATACCAACGCGTTGCGTGCTCGGCACACCACTCGATGAGGTCTACGGCATACCTCAAGAAGCCGTCCGGGGGCGGTTGATTACCCAGGTCCATGGAACTCCAGGTGCATAGATCATTGGCTGTTGTACCCCTGACCTGATTCAGCGGTATGCCTCTTCTCTCAGCCATGAGGAAATACGCAGGCGTAAGAAGCCCTCCCACCCTGTCTGCCAGGAAGGTAGAGCATCTCTCTATGGGCAAGCCGTCAAAGACCGCCTCCATATCTTCGACGGAGTATATGGGTACGCCAGCATGGCCAACGTCAGCCGACACCCTGGGGTCATCGGGATCCATCCCAACTGCCGTTGAGATGTCGGGAGCTATAGAGAAACCTGTTTGCCCTAGTTCGTATTCTTCACGGTAGCGTTTATTTGTGTCCTCAGGTGTGTTGAACCCCGTCAAACGCCTTATGGTCCACAACTGACCCCGATACATGGTCGAGTAAACCCCCCGGGTGAAAGGGGGTTGTCCGGGAAGACCAAGGTCTTTATCATAGTCAATATTTTTCACATCCTCAGGGACATATATCTCCTTTACGGGGATTCCTGATGCTGAGGAAACCTTGTCTTGACTGTGGTCAGCCATCTAGCCCCTCCTTGATGAACAAAATCCTTTGGCTTCGAGAGCCTGAAATTTGAATTAACTGCCTGAGTTTTGAAACGGTTCAACTGTCTATTATAATAGCAGTAGTGAGGTTCTATTGCAAAAGGACTGCGTACGTGATTACTTGAAGGCGGCATAAGACCGACTAAGGAGCGAAATGACCGAACTGATACAGAGGATGCTTTCTGGTGACAAACAATCCCTTGCCCGCCTTATTACTCTAGTGGAGGCAGAAAGCCCCCAAGTGGCTCAGATAATGAGGACAATCTACCCTTATACCGGCAAGGCTTTTTGCGTCGGTGTCACCGGCCCACCGGGTGGCGGTAAGAGTACCCTGGTTGCCAGACTCACCTCGATTGCCAGAGAAAAAGGTTTGCAGGTGGGCATAATAGCTGTTGATCCCACCAGTCCCTTCTCCGGCGGTGCCATACTGGGGGATCGCATCAGAATGCAGCGGCATTATCTGGACGAGGGAGTGTTCATACGTAGCATGGCCACAAGAGGTAGCCACGGAGGGCTGCCCAGGACCGCTTCCAGTGTCATAAAGCTTTTGGATGCCTGCGGCAAAGACATTATCCTTGTGGAGACGGTGGGGGTAGGACAGACCGAGATCGATATTATGGAAGCTGCGGATACTACCATAGTGGTTCTTTATCCCGAAGCCGGTGACAGCATTCAAACGATGAAAGCAGGGCTGATGGAGATCGCCGATATCTTTGCCATAAACAAGGCCGACCGCCCTGGGGCCGATTACCTGGTGGCTGAACTGGAGGGGATGCTGCACCAGAGCCCTAAGCAATCCTGGTGGCAGGTGCCGGTGATCGCTACTCAGGCAGTCAACAACATAGGGATCGCAGAGTTGTACGAACAAATTGAATGCCATCGGCGCGCCTTGGAACAGAGTGACATGCTAGCGCTCAAGCGCTCCAGACAGAGAAAGGCCGACTTGCTTCGCACCATTGAAAATAGGATCATGGCCCAGGTGGTAAAGCAGATTGAGCAGGATGGGCAACTGGCTGGTTATTTGGAAAAGGTGGAGAAAGGCCAGATGGATCCCTATTCTGCTGCCAGCGAAATTCTCACCAACCAGACCCTCATTGAAAGCTGGCTACGCCGTGTGAGGCAGGGTTAGAATAGCCAAAAGACTAAGCCCGAGGGGTTCAGACCCCTCGGGCTTCTTGATTGCTCCTCCCGAAAAGAGGATCCTTGCTTATGCAGCGTTTGCCTATCTCTTAGTTGAGTCTAATACGGCACGCGCTTAATGTTACCCATGATCCTCAGGTAGGCAGGATAGTCAACATAGGCTTTGCGGCCAATATACTTCTCGAGCGTCTTTGTCCCGCTCCTTTTCTTCTCGATATTATCGTTCACCAGCACGCTGAAAGCATTTGCCGACCCTGAGCCATAAGAACTGAGCAGTATTCTCTCACCTGCCTTGGCCTGGTCCAGAACACCTGACATGCAAAGGAAAGGTGAAACCCCACCCACATCACCGATAGCTGGCGTGAGATCAGGGAACACGTTCTTGATGCCCAGAGCCTTGCCTGCGCCCGCCGGTAGCCTGCCGTCAGTCTGCTGGAAGATGGCATACTTGAAGTCGGCGGGTTTCTTGCTCAGTTTCGCCATCAGGGTTTTGCAGGCCTCCTCAATATGCTTCTGATAGCCGTACTCCCGGTCGAAGCGAAGGTCGAAGTAATTGCTCACCCATGGATCCTTAACGTTTCTCCACCTGTCATAGAAGAGAGTGGAGTACGACTCTACTCCCTCAATGTCAGCTATTGTGCCCTCAGTGCCAACGACCATGGCCACGGCTGCAGCGCCGAAGTTGACCTCAGCATCTGATCCAGGTCCCACCGGGCGGTTCTCTGTGCCCACCACGATGCCACACTTTATCTTCTTGGCCTCAATGGCAATCAGGCACTGCGACAGTGCCGTGCCCACTGCATTGACACTCCCGCAGAAGTCAAGCACAATGGCATGCGGCGATAAATTCAGAACCTGGGCCAAAATAGGTGATACATGCTGCTCCAGAAGAGGCGTGGACGCTGTGCCCAAGTACAGCGCGCCAACATCAGCCGGCTTGACACCGGCATGCTTCACGGCATTGTCTATGGCCTCGGCTGCCATGCTGACTATGTCCTCGTCCCAACCACAGACCGCCTTCTCACCCATGCCGAAGCTTCCCCATGGCATCGCCACATCTGCCTGCTTTATTCTGTAACGGGGGACGTACACTCCATATCCGATAATACCGCTCATCATTCCCTCCTTAGAATTCCTTACGGCTCACGACCGAGTATGTTGATGGAGGACACACCGAATCCGTTGCCGCCCACATTGTGGCTGAGGGCGATGCCCTTCTTGAGCTTGACTTGTCTTTCTTTTGGTTCAATCTCTTCCCTCAGTTGCCAGAAGTTCTCGCATATCTGCCCCAGTCCGGTGGCAGCTATTGGGTGTCCGTGTGCCTTCAGACCACCGCTGGGATTGATAGGCTTCGCTCCATCTCGGTTCCAATAGCCTTCCTTAAGGAGTTTGGCTGCCTCGCCCTTCTTGCAGAAACCGATGTCCTCGATGTTCATCAGTTCGGTGTTGGTGAAGCAATCGTGTACCTCGGCCAGATCGACGTCTTCCGGCTTGACGCCGGCCATCGCCAAGGCACCTTTAGCCGCATTGACAGTAGCAAGCATCTCGATGTAGTTGGGCTTATCCCACATGTCCTTGACTTCCACTGCTGTGTGACTTCCCAGAACATACACAGGCTTGTCGGTGTACTTCTTGGCCAGGTCAGCACGGCAGACTATGGCACACGCCGCACCGTCGGTCTGAGGACAGCAGTCCAGCAAGTGTAGCGGCCAGCAAACAAGTGGGCTGTTCAGCACTCTCTCCACAGTCACTTCAAAGCGATACTCGGCATACGGACAGGCAACGCCGTTGTGATGGTTCTTCACTGCCACTCTGGCGTAGTCTTCCATGGTATAGCCCAACTCGTGCATTTGCCTGGTGGCATAAAGAGCCTGGATAACCGGGCCACCCATGCCCAGCATCCACGAAGGATGCATTCCGAGAGTACCTCCTCCGCCTCCCCCCGCAGCCACCAGCGATTCTACCCCTGGCTTATCCCTCATCTTCTCCGCCCCGATAGCCAGAACCACATCATAGGCCCCGGAAGCCACGCCTATCACTGCGTTCCTAAGAACATCGTTGCCTGTGGGGCAGCCGTTCTCTATTCTGGAGACAGGAATACCGCGGAGCCCCAGTACCGTAGCTAAGGTTGTACCCTCGCGTGAACCCTGCCCGATGAAGCCGCCGCTCCACTGGCCGATCCAGGCTGCCTTTATGTCTTTCGGGTCGAACCCTTTGTCAACCTTCTTGACGCAGTTCAGAAAAGCTTCCTGAAGCATATCTTCGAAGCTCTTGTGAAAGAGCTCACCGAAGGGGATCATGCCTACGCCAATGATGGCAACCTTGCCTCTCATGCTCATCTTAGCCCTCCTCCGCCAGTCTGAACTTGTAGCCGTAAATATCCAATCCTCTGTCCGTCATGACTTTCCTAAACACCATTTCCACCTTGGTGCCGATCTTCACCTCTTCCGGATTAGCCGCCTCGGTGATCAGACCCAGATACCGACCGCCACCATCTAGATCAACAATTACGTTAAAGATCGGCGCCTCTAGACCCGGCGGTGGGGTGTAATTGATACAGAAGGTATGCACTTTTCCTGTTTTGGGAAGCTGGTAGTCTTTCTGATTGAGGCTACCGCACATGTGGCAAATCATAGTCTTGGGGATGGTAATGTGGCCGCAGTCTGAACACTTCGAGCCGATCAGTCTATAGACCTGGGCATTCAGTCTCCAGAATAGCGGCGACGCTGGTGCTGGCTGGTTTATCTTCTCTCTTTCCCACATCGTCTGCTATTTCCTCCTTCTACTTCGAAACATAGTCGCTGGTGGCGCTGGTTGTAGCATACCTTTACCTCCTTCAGCCCTTAACTAGAAATAACTGTACACTGAATCTAGCTTCAATGTCAATTTGCGCACTCATGCAACCGTCAACTTCGGTGCTGCTGCCGGACTGCTGAAGATCAGGGGGAATAGCAGCACCCAATTCTGTCCAGGCCAGTGGCCATGATGGTGCCAAAGGCATCCTAAGAGACACTATTCTACGTCTTCAGTTTAAGTAAACGTATTCCGCATAACCACATTCTACTAGAACTCAGTGCCGCGCTGGAAATGACGCAGTGCCGGTGGCAAAGCTTTTGGATGAGCAGCCGCTCACTCCGAAGGTGTTCTGCACAGAAAGGCAGTCTGGAGTTCCGGGAGTGTATACCGGCCCGAAGCGCAGAGAGGGATACAGCCAGGCATCCCACGACGGCCCCTCATATGCAGAAGCCATGCCCAGGATGACTTCATGCTAGCACCTTCCGTTATGACTCGGGGGTGGATGTCTACTACCGCCCTCGGAATAAGGTGGTCACCCTTATCTCCATGATCAAGATCGCACGCCTATTCAAAAAGGCTGGTCGGCTCAAACTTCTCCCCATCGAACAGGCCCTTGTCGCTCAACTTCAACCTCGGAATTACCAGCAAAGCCATAAAAGAGAGGGTCATAAAGGGAGCCTTCAGTCTTGATCCCAGTTGCTTGGCCAGTCTATCCAGCTCCGCATACTGCCGTGCTACCTGGAAACCATCCTCGTTGCTCATGATCCCAGCCACAGGCAAAGGGAGAATTCTTTTGGCATCCTCATCCACGACAGTCATGCCACCCTGATGCTCTATTATCAGGTTGACCGCCTGGCAGATGACCTCGTCCGTGGTTCCTACGGCTATGATATTGTGGGAGTCATGCGCCACCGAAGAAGCGATGCCCCCCTTCTTCAGGCCGAAGCCTGTAACAAAACCGACAGCAGGCGGAGCGTCCTGGTACCGGTTGACCACCACCATCTTCAGAAGGTCTCTCTCTGTGTCAGAAACAACATTGCCCCCAGAGACTTTGGGAGCCATTGCAAGTCTGTTGGTCAGTAACTGACCGTCTACCGCCCCAATGACACGGATTCTCTCTCCCGCCTCCTTGACAGAGAAGTCCCACACCTGTTTCCTCCGGGCCCCAAATTTGTTCACCACACCCGCTGCTACTCCGGGCAGCAAGGTCTTGCCTCTCTCCGCCACCAGCTTGCCACTGATAAACGTCCTCAAAACATTGAAGTCCGTGAGGTTGTCCACCTCTATGAAGTCAGCATGGCAACCTTTCTGTAACAGCCCCACTTCCAACCCATAGTGGCGTACCGGATTAGCGCAGGCGCATCTCAGCATCTTCATCTTATCAATACCCAGTCTGAGAGCCCTTCTTACTAGCTCATCGATGTGGCCCAGTGCGAGGTCATTGGGATGCTTGTCATCGCTGCAAAACATACACTGGTCAGGATAGTCTTGCACCAGACCAATGAAGATATCGAAATCCTTGGCCGCCGACCCTTCCCTGATCATGATCTTCATCCCCAGTTTGAGTTTCTCCAGCGCCTCCTCTTTTCCCAGCGATTCATGATCGGTGGATATGCCCGCAGCCGCATACTTCTCCAGGTCTTTGCCCCGCAGACCTGGCGCATGCCCATCGATGGGTTTCCCATATTTCTTTGCCAGCCCGATTTTCGTCATGACGCCGGGATCGCCGTTCAACACCCCCGGAAAGTTCATCATTTCGCTCAAGTACTTAACGTCCTTCCTTTTCAGCAGGCGATCTATCTGTTTCGTTCCAATCTCGGCCCCGGCAGTTTCAAAAGGCGTTGCTGGGACACACGAAGGGGCACCAAAATAGAACTTGAAGGGGACAGCCTTGCCATTCTTTATCATGTAATTCACACCATCGATGCCCAGCACATTAGCGATCTCGTGGGGGTCAGATACCACAGCCACCGTCCCGTGAATCACTGCCAGTCTAGCAAACTCCGACGGCACTAGCATGGAGCTTTCAATGTGAATGTGTGAATCGATAAGGCCGGGCAGTATAAAGGTCTCATACTCCTTCTTGTCCTTGGCAATGTGCGCAATCCTGCCCTTGCGGATTTCGAGTGTACCCGGATAGATGGTGGAGTTCAGCACATCCACAACGTTACCTGAGATCTTCTTGATAGCGGTGCCCATCTTGACTCCTCTCCTTATCCTATCGGAGCTGGCATAGATCGCTTCCCAACTACCAACGGCCACAAAGCATGACTACATTACAAGGCTGAAGCTCAACGCCCGATCACAAGCTAAACCACACCAGATTGCCTTAGCTTAAGGATCTGCTCCTGGCTCAGTCCCAAAAGGGTACCGAGCACCTCCGCAGTATGCTCCCCCAAAGAGGGGCTGGGCCGATCAACCAGGCCGGGGGTACGGGATAGCTTGATAGGAGTGTTGATCACCTTGAGGGGCTTATCCCCTGAATTCATCAGGTCAACGATCATCTGACGGGCAGCGATCTGCGGGTTCTCGGCCACCTTATCAATGGTATTGACCGGGCCACACGGTATGCCCATGGCCTCGAACTCAACCAACCACTCCTGGGTGGTTTTCTTTTTGAAGGACTGGGTGAGATAAGGCTCCAGTTCCTCGTAGTGCTGGCTGCGGAGATAGCCATCCCCAAACCTGGGGTCGTCCATAATATCCAGGCGGTCGATGGTGGCGCAAAAGAGGGGCCACTGCTCCCCGGTTATGGCCACAGCCACATAGCTATCCCCGGTAGGAAATACTTGAAAAGGGGTAAATACAGGGTGGCGGGTGCCCAGGGGACCTGGCACTTCACCCGTGGCAAAATAGCGGGCAAAGGCGTTCTCCAGAATGGCTGCCTGGCAGTCCAGCATGGCAATGTCTACCATCTGTCCCAGGCCGCTCTTGGTGCGTTCCTGGAGCGCTGCCAGTATGCCAATACACAAGAAAAGGCCAGCGGCAATATCTCCCAAGGAAACGCCGGGCTTTACGGGTGGGCCACTCGGCTCCCCCGTGATGCTCATCATACCGCCCAGCGCCTGGATAATGACGTCCAGCGCCGGCTTTTGGGCATAAGGCCCTGTCTGGCCAAAGCCAGAACAGGCGGCATAAACCAGTCGCGGATTCTGCTGATGCAGTACCTCGTAGTCCAGTCCCAGGCGCTTCATGGTGCCAGGGACAAAGTTTTCCACCACCACGTCAGCCTGCTGGGTCAACTTCAGGAAGATATCTTTGCCCTGTTCCCGGGCCAAGTTTAGCGTAATGCTTTTCTTGCCCCGGTTGAGGCTGAGGAAGTACGAGCTCAAGCCATCAATGAAAGGCCCGTTGCCGCGGGCGATGTCCCCCCTCCCCGGCTGCTCCACCTTGATGACCTCAGCTCCCAGGTCGTTCAGCACCATGGTAGCAAAAGGGCCTGCCAACACCCAGCTCAGGTCTAGAACTCTGATCCCATGTAGTGGTCCCTGCATCACTGACTCTTAATTTGTTGTGCTCAATTGTAACAGTCCCGTACTGGTCGGGCAACGCATCCTCTGGGCATGGAGAAAAGCCACCGCCTACTATGCTTCAGGCACCTGCTATTTTGCCAGCGCTCTTTGAATGGCACCCATGATCTCCTCTGAACTGGATGGCTTGATAAGACAAGCAAAGGCCCCCTGGCGCACTGCCTCCGCTGCCTTCTCCAAGGAAGTGTGCCCGGTAAGGATAATGATTTGCATTGCCTCGTGCAATTGCCTCAGTTGCCGTAGCAGATCTATGCCCTCCATGTCGGGGAGCGTCAAATCCAATAGTGCCACATTGAAGAATCTTTCCCCGGCTTTGCGCAGCGCCTCTCGAGCGGTTCCAGCCCTTTCCGTGGAATAGCCTCCTTTCATTTCTACCACATCGCTCAGGGCTTCGCAGAGGATAGCGTCGTCGTCAACTATCAGAATGTTTACTTCATTCATGCAATGCCTCCTCGCCAACAGGCAATCTAACCGTAAATGTGGTGCCTTTTCCGACCTGGCTCTCCACTTCGATAGTGCCGCCTTGCCTCTCTATCGATGCCTTGGCTATCACCAGTCCCAGCCCTATCCCCTTGGCCTTAGTGGTAAACAGCGGTTCAAAGACTTTCCCCAGGTTCTCTTCAGGTACGCCAACTCCCGTATCAGTCACTTTTACCTCAATGAATTTGCCCTTTTGGGCAGTGCTCAAGGTAAGTTGGCCTCCATCGGGCATAGCCTGAACCGCATTCAAAATCAGGTTGGATAGGGCCCGTCGTATATGACTGGCGTCTGCCGTGACCGGAGGCAAACCCGTGGCCAGGTCAGTAGCAGCCTTCACGTTCTGAGGCAGTGTGCTGGCCTGGATCACCGACCGGACGATCTCGTTGATATCGAGTTGTTCAGTGCCGGGCTTGGCTGGCCGCGCGAAGTCTAACAGGTCGTTGATTGTCTTGTTACAGGCATCGACTTCTTTCTTCAGGAAAACGAGGTGCTTGATAGCCTTTTCGTCGGCTGTGCCTTCTAACTTCGCCTCGAGGAAGTCTGCCGAAAGCTTAATGGCCGCCAGGGGCGTCCGCAGTTCGTGGGCAATCCCACCAGCCACCTCGCCTATCGCTGCCAGCTTCTCGGCACGAACCAGCTTTTCTTGGGCCTCCCTTAGCTCTCGAGTCCTATCCTCTACCATCCTCTCCAGTTCACCAGAATACTTCTGTAGCTCCTGCTGAGAATGCTGCAATGCCTCCAGCATGCCGTTCATACTGCCAGCCAGCACTGACAACTCATCCTTCCCAGGCATTGACAGGCGCGTTGACAGATCACCGCTGCTGCCAATCCTCTTCACGCTGGCACTGAGTCGCGCCAGCTGGGATAGTACCGATCTCTCCAGGATTAGCACAGTCACCCCACCAAGCACCACTCCAACACAGAGGAGCCCTATCAAAAAGTAGCGCATGCTCTCCTGGCCCTTTTGGTAGATATCTCGGGGCATTTCTGCCTTCAGAATGAGAATCGGCTCCCCGTAAATGTCAGTCAGCAAGCTGTACCCCGCAATCGCGTCCCCACTGAGCGGCTTCATAGCAATGGGCGTTTCCTCTGACAAAGACGGTCGAATTGATTGGACATCTGAAGGCATATCTGCATCGAGTCGGTACAACTCCAAAGGCATATAGGCGATCTCAGCCAGGCGCTCGATTTCCGCATCGTTCAGGTAACGTCCCATGATGACAACGCCACGCGCAGGGCCTTCGTCCTCGCTCGTCAAAATAGACCGTGAAACACAAGCATAGGGCCATCTGACAGGAGAATAGTCCCCTTCACCCCGTTTTCCAAATCAGAGTGACTCACCAGAGGATCGCCGAGGGAAAGATGTTGATTCAAGTCCTCTGGGATCGCCATCTCCGACTCCTGCTCCAGATCGAAGGCCTTACCGAGAACTATATCGCCGGAGTCGTTGATGAACAGCATGACGTTGAGCCTGAGCGAGATGAAGGTTCCGTCCACAAGGTTCGTGTCGATGTATTCGGAGTTGCCATCCTCAATGAAGGCATAGGTATCATCCCACGATGCTGAATCATACGCCCGTATGCTCAATTCGGACAGCTCGGCGGACACGATATTCAGAGTCCGTTGCACGTTTAGCTCGGTATCCTCCTGCTCCAGTTCCTTGAAACCGTCAGTTATTGTGATTCGATGGACACCGTATAAAACGCCGATCAAGACAAGAAACGTTAGTCCAATGGTAATCAGTGTTTTTTTGCGGAGCGTCATGCCCTCACCCCCCTATCTTCAGTTTTGGGCATCCCCCCTAACCCTTATAGTTACAGTAATTACGCCGTGAACTCGTTCATGGCGGCGAGAGAGCCACAAGGCATATCTCCCTCTCGCCTCTTTCCCATTTTCCTAGAGACTCCCAGACGCTGGCGAAGGCTAAGAGCCAATTAGCAGGCACTTCCATCAGCCAGATATGGCATTCTGAATCAGTTCTATTCGGGACAATTGACCCTCAGGACTCGTCTCTATGGCTACCACATCGAAACGCCACAGCGAAGGCAGGTTCACATGAGTCTGAAGATAGGTCAGCGCAGCAGAAACGAGCCTCTCCTTCTTGGCTGGGGTCACCGACTCCTCCGGGGTACCGAAGCTGGCGCTTGCCCGGGTGCGCACCTCTACAAAGACAAGGTAGTCCTTCTCCTGAGCAACAATGTCGATTTCCCCTCCTCGGCACCGGAAGTTCGTCTCCAGAATACGGTACTTCTTTTTCTTGAGGAATTCCACCGCCCTTTTCTCGCCCAGCGCACCCAGAGCCTTACGATCCATTTCTGGCCAACCTCCGAACCGGGACGAAAGACTGGCGATGGATAGGACAGGCCCCCAGATGGCACAAACTCGCCAGGTGCTGTCTGGTGCCATAGCCCTTGTGGCGAGCCAGTCCGTAGCCAGGATAGGAGCGATCCAGCTCCGTCATATAACGGTCCCGGGTCACCTTGGCCACAATCGAGGCACAGGCAATCGAGAGCGACAACTGATCACCACGGACTATGCCCCACTGCGGTAAAGGAATACCTGGTAAAGAGAGGGCATCGATGAGAAGACAGTCCGGAGAAAAGGCCAGTTCGCGTACCGCCTGCCCCATTGCCATCCGTGTCGCCTTGACGATCCCTATGGCATCAATGTCGGTATGCGATGTCATACCTATGCCTATGGCTATGCGTGACTGCCGTATCAATTCAAAAATTTGTTCCCGCCGTCGTGGGGTCAGTTGCTTGCTATCCCTCACTCGTGATAGCCAGGCAAAGTCGTTTTCCAAAGGCAAGATGACGGCAGCGGCAACTACCGGGCCAGCCAGGGCACCGCGACCCACCTCATCAACCCCAGCGATGAAGCGATAGCCTTGGCTGCTGAGTTCCCGCTCTTTAGCAAAAGTCGGCGCTTGCATCACGATGTTTCTATTATAGCGCCACCTAGAACTTCATCGTCATGGTAGAATACCACCGCCTGACCGGGCGTAACCGCCCGCTGCGGCCTATCAAATCGAACCTCCACCCTGTCCTCTCGGGGGTAAAGCATAGCACTTGTCTCCGGCGATTTGTAGCGAATCTTGACTTTCACCGCAACGGGCTCGTCCACCTTCCTCTGCACAAACCTGGCCTGAGTGGCCACCAGCCTGGAAGCAAAAAGCCTATCCTCTGGCCCCACCACCAGGGCATTGTTTCTGACATCGATGGCCAACACATAAAGGCGGCTACCCAAAGCAAGCCCCAAACCAAGTCTTTGGCCTACGGTGTAGAACGCTATGCCGCGATGCCTCCCCAGTACGTTTCCGCATTCATCCACGATGTTTCCAGGCATAGGAGGGAGGCGGTCTTTTATCAAATCATGGTAACTGCCGTTGGATACGAAACAAAGATCCTGGCTTTTTGCCTTGCGGGCGGTAGGCAGACCGCGCTCTGCTGCCATACGGCGCACCTCAGCTTTAAGATAGCCGCCCACGGGAAACATCAAGTGTTGCAATTCCCATTGACCCAGGGTGTAAAGGAAATAAGACTGGTCGCTGATATGATCAGCAGCCTTCAGTAAACGGTGCCTATCCCCCAAGCGCTCAATCCTGGCAAAGTGGCCCGTGGCCAGATAGTCCATGCCCAGGGATAGGACATGATGCAGAAGGAGATCAAACTTGATTTTCTGGTTACATGCGATGCAGGGATTGGGGGTCCTGCCCTGAGCATATTCATGACAGAAGTAATCCACAACACAGGCCTGGAACTGCGGCTCAAGGTTGATCGTGTAAAAGGGAATGTCGAGGACCTGGCAAACCTTGCGGGCATCATTTATGTCCTGGATAGAGCAGCAGGCAGGAAGGGCGGAAGAACGACCATGCCTTTCTTCACACCACAGTTGCATGGAAATGCCGATAACCTCATACCCCGCCTCTTTGAGTAGTGCCGCAGACAAAGACGAATCGACACCGCCGCTCATGGCCACAGCCACCCTTACCTTATGCATTGCTTATTCCATTCTCAGCAAGACCTGCGCGTTTGGTTTCAGCGCTCTCCCGCATAGTCTTACAAGATCTCCCTTAAAGGGAAAACAAGAGAATACTGCCCACTTCTCCTAACTCAGCTTCGCCAGAAAGAAAAACTACCAGGTGCTGGGACCATACTCGAACGAAGTCACCTGCCGACCACCTCTTGCCCCTCCAGCGTTTCGCAACACAAGACCCTTCACTACGCTCAGGGTAACAGCGTCCATAGGTGTCATTCCGATCCGCCGCAGGCAGAGAAGAATCTCGGTTGTCACACAGGACCAGTCATCCATCGTGGCTTTGCAGGAGGCCTCTGACTCTACCCCATACCATGTGGCGTATCTCTGCTTTAGGCAGAGTGGCATCTATCACCAGCCAGCGCTGTGGATCGGTGCGGGCTATTTCGAGGTATCCATTCCGCACCCGCTGATGGAAGCTTACTTCCTCCGATTCAAAGCGGTCTAGCCTGGTTGACCCCTTGCGGGCCAACCCCAACTCAACAGGAATATCCAGTAGCACCACTAGGTCTGGAAGCACGCCCTGAGTGGCACTATTGTTAACAACCTGGATAACTTTCATATCGATCCCCCGCCCATACCCCTGATAAGCCACCGTGGAATCGGCGTAGCGATCGCAGACAACTGTCGTACCTCTGTCCAAGTTGGGGCGAATCAACTCCATTACCAGTTGTGCACGAGCCGCGGCAATAAGAAACAGCTCGGCAAGAGGGGATATCTCTGTCTCTTCGGGGCTCTTCAGCAGGCGTCTAACCCTTCTTCCCATAGGGGTAGTTCCCGGCTCGTGGCACAATACCACCGGGATACCTGTCTTCAGGAGATGTTGGTAAAGGGCTTTCGCCTGAGTACTCTTCCCACTTCCCTCGCCCCCCTCAAAGCTAACAAATAGAGCCAATGGGCCGCCTCAGCGATTCCTGAATATCTCTACTCTTCGGTGCGGTTCTCTCCCTGAGCTCCGGGAGATGAGATGAAAACGCTCTGCCATCATGTGCTGCAACCGACGAATATAGGAACTCCGTGGGTTGAGCAACACTGATTCCCTCCCATTCAAAACCTGAATAACAGCTTCTTCTGCTTCCTTCATAGCGAGGTCAACGGGACTCACTTCCCTCTGTCTGGCTACCAGGGATTCCAGGAACTGCCCCATACTATTTGGAGCGTTGCTCTTGAGTACGTAGACAGGCAGACCAGCTAGCTCCGCATCCTTTATCTTCTGCGGCTTCCTTCGATAATAACTCTTGGAGGTCACCAAAAGGTCAGCCTCATTCAAGTCGGAGGTAAAGGCCACCTCAACTTGCCTCTCCTTGGCTACTTGCTTCATCTCTGCTTGATTGATGCCAAAAGTGTGAATCCGTGGCAATTTGCCTTGCTCACCCGGCTCCCTGTCCCTCACTTTAGTGGTTGTCTCAGCACCAGAAAAAGCAGAGACCTGCTCCGCTTTCCGCTGCAATTCTCCGTCCTCGTCCACCCAGCGAACCTCGGTGGTCACCGGGCGTCCTCTGAGCATAGCATCAACCACCCCCGCCACATCAGAGTGAACCGCTACTCTGTTGAAGTCTTGAATCTCCACTACCACATCGAAGGTAGGCGGTGCTTTCCGCTCCAGAATAGATTTCTGGGTTCTGCGCCGCCGCGCCTCCTCATCGCCCAAGGTAACTGTTTGAATGCCACCAATGAGGTCAGAAAGGGTAGGGTTGAGGATCAAGTTCTCCAGGGTATTCCCATGAGCCGTGCCTACCAATTGAACGCCTCGCTCAGCAATGGTACGCGCCGCCATTGCCTCCAGTTCGGTGCCAATCTCGTCAATGATGATCGCCTCCGGCATGTGGTTCTCCACTGCCTCGATCATCACTGCGTGTTGCATCAGAGGAGTGCGTACCTGCATTCTCCGCGCACGGCCGATGGCAGGATGGGGGATGTCGCCATCACCAGCGATCTCATTAGAGGTATCCACCACAATAACCCTCTTCCCCAGGTCATCAGCCAGTACTCTGGCCACTTCCCTCAGCATGGTAGTCTTGCCCACACCGGGACGACCGAGGAGCAAAATACTTCTGCCTGACTGCACCAGGTCTTCCGTTAGCCTTATTGTGCCGAAAACAGCTCGGCCTACCCGGCACGTTAGGCCAACAATCCGCCCCTGTCGATTGCGGATGGCAGAGATGCGGTGTAGAGTTCGTTCGATCCCAGCGCGGTTGTCATCGCCAAAAGCTCCGATCCGAGATGTTACGTATTCAATGTCCTGCTGGGCCACTTCTTTCTGGTTGAGGGCTACCTCGTAGTGAACGAATCTCGCCTGCGGCGGACGCCCCAAATCCATCACCACCTCCAAGAGTTCGCCACGATCCTCCCGCTGGCGCAATGGAGCAGAGATCAAGGGCGGCAAAACGTCCAGCAAGGCATCCAGGTCATCTATGATTGTCTGTTGCATCTTCGTCCTAGCCCTAGGCACTTGCCGGAATGAGGCAGGGCCGTTTTGCTCTATCTACTGTCTCCTTTGCCATGGCACAGTACTTGGCTACCTGGCAGAAACCTCGTTTCTCCAGCAGTCGAGGCAGATTCCATTCAAATTCAGGAACAAGACAAAAGAGTTGGCGACAGTGACTGAGGAACATTAGCCCATAGTCCACCACCGACTCCAATTCCTTTGCTGAAATTGCCATCACTTCAAGTTGCCCCATATTCCTTTTGGCTTTGACTCCTAGCCATCCCACCAGAAGTCCGCCTTCTTCAAAGACCCACTCCGCCCCCATCCCATTATCCCTGGTAGCCTGCCACTCGCCAAAAGTTATTCCTTCCACCCTGCGGATAGAGGCCGGAACACACTTCTCATACAACTCAAAGAGCCGATATTCGTCGCTGGCACGCTTGCGGCGCGGAAACGGAAGGGGGGAGGTCTTATAGCTCTCCACCTCACTTTCCTTCGTTTCCCGGAAATAAACATACTCAGTGAGATAAGCAGAGAAGCCAGCCTCATTTGCAACAGCCAGCAAAGGGTTATCGGCAGGAAGCCGAAGGAATACCTTGGTTACGCCAAGTTCAATCCCGGCAACGCTCAACTTTTCCAGGAGTGACAGGCAATGGCTTGTATCCTGTTGGTTGACTACGAGGTGCTCTATCTCCCAAGTGCTGGGCATTGAACGATTCCTGACAGAAACCAGCCCGGCAAACTTAAGCCCTTCTGTTCGTACCCAGGTGTGTCGCTTGCCGCGGGGGTTCAGGCTCTTTATTGAAAGATCAGCCAGACCCCAGGATTTGGTTCCCCCTTTGCCCATATTGTCCTTTGTTCTCGCCACATCCGACAACGATCCACGCTGGAGAGAAATCGCCAGCAGGTCTGTGGGAAGAAAGGAGCGAATCATTTAGATCGTGTCCTACCAACCCCTGGTTGCTAGCAGTTCGTCTTTAGGGATGGCCTTTATGTCCAATCCGGGCATGGCAGCGCGCAAGCCCTTGGAAGCCTCAGCGATAACCCGGGCATCCCGATAATGAGTGGTCGCTTTAACAATAGCTTTCGCTCTGGCCTCAGGGTCGCTGGACTTGAAAATCCCTGAGCCTACAAAGACGCCGTCAGCCCCCAACTGCATCATCAGCGCCGCGTCCGCCGGAGTAGCCACCCCACCCGCCGCAAAGTTGACCACGGGGAGTTTCCCAGCCTTGCGCACCTCAAGTACCAACTCCAGAGGCGCTCCCAACGCCTTCGCCTCAGCCACCAGTTCTTCTTCAGGCATATTCGCTAGCTTGCGAATGCCACCGATAACGGCCCGCATATGTCTCACCGCTTCCACGATGTTTCCCGTACCGGCTTCACCCTTGGTTCGAATCATAGCTGCTCCCTCGGCAATGCGGCGCAAGGCTTCACCCAGGTCGCGGCAGCCACAGACAAAAGGAATCTTGAAGTCGTGCTTCCAGATATGATGGGCTTCGTCAGCCGGGGTGAGCACTTCAGACTCATCTATGAAATCCACCCCTATGGCTTCCAGTACCTGCGCCTCCACAAAATGGCCGATGCGGCACTTGGCCATCACCGGAATGCTTACCGCTGCCGTAATAGCCAGGATCACCTCTGGGTCCGCCATCCGGGCTACGCCACCCGCAGCACGGATATCTGCTGGAACACGCTCCAGCGCCATTACGGCACAGGCTCCAGCCTCCTCTGCTATCTTGGCATGTTCCGGCGTGACCACATCCATGATCACCCCACCCTTAAGCATTTGGGCGAGGCCCGTTTTGACATTCCATGTCCCCTTTTCCATTTTACTCTCCTATCCCACCCCCGGAAACGGGAATCCTACAAGCACTAATCCACGATGCGTGAAGTAACATAGAGAATTCCCAATTCCACCACGCCCGATCCAGGATTGAGCTTATGCTATATTTTATAGCGCTTTCTACCCTTTAGCAAGTGTCAACACGGAAGCTGATCTTGAGAAGGAAGAACGCCGTGTATGTTCAGCTTGAAGCGGAAGTATTATTCCGGGGGCTTTTTCCCCAGGGCCTGGGCTACTAGCTCGCTCAAGTCCATAGCCTTCACTGTCTCTTCGGCTTCCTTGGCCTTCAGGCCATCGACGAACATCGAAAGACAGTACGGGCAGGCGGTGGCCACACACTGCACCTTGGCGTCCAGTACCTGCTCCGTGCGCCTTATGTTGACTCGCCGCTCGATAAGCTCCTCCATCCACATGTGCCCCCCCCCACCCCCGCAGCAAAAACCCCTTGTCCCGCTCCGGGCCAGTTCCACCCTATCTATCCCCTTGATGGAGTCCAGGATTTGCCTGGGCTCCTGGTAAATGTCGTTGTGGCGTCCCAGATAAACATGAGTCGTGATAGGCTACCTTCACGCTGTCGATGCTGCCTAGCTTTAGCTTGCCCTCGCGGACCAAATCGGCGATGAACTGAGAGTGGTGAATGACTTCAAGGTGGCCGTCGAACTGGGGGTACTCATGCTTCAGGGTGTTGAAGCAATGGGGGCAACTGGTCACGATCTTCCTGACGTTGTAAGACTTAAGCATTTCAATATTCTTCTGACAGAGGGTTTGAAACAGGTATTCATCGCCCATCCGGCGGGCGGGGTCGCCGCAGCAGGACTCCTCTACCCCCAGTATCCCAAAGTTGATTCCGGCGGCTTGCATCACCTTAGCCATAGCAATCGCCACCTTGATGTTTCTCTCCTCGAGAGCGGCCGTGCAACCCACCCAGTAAAGCAGGTCTACATTGGCGTTCTCGGACAACACCTTTATCCCCAGATTGGCCGTCCAGTCTGTTCTGGTGGCGGTGGTGCCCCTCCATGGATGTCCTCTGGACTGAAGGCTGGTCAAGGCTTGCTGTGCTGATTCAGGGAATTGAGCCCTTTCCAGCGCCAGATTGCGACGCATGTCTACTATCTTGTCGATGTGCTCGATATAAACCGGGCATGCCTCCTGGCAGGCACGGCAGGTAGTGCAATCCCAGATTACCTCCTCTGTAATGGCCTCGCTGAGCATGTCACGCCGCGTTTCTATGGGTTTCTTAACGAAGGGATACGGATACACCTCGTAGAGGTGTAACTTCAGGTCCTGGATCACCTTCTTGGGATTAAGGGCCTTGCCACTGAGGTGAGCAGGGCAGTTATCCTGGCAGCGACCACACCGGGTGCAAGCATCGAGATCCAGCAGTTGCTTCCAGGTGAAGTCCTCGATCTTGGATGCGCCCCACACCTCGGCCTTTTCCAGGTCGATGGGAACAAGTTCTCCCTTGGGCCTCATGGAACGGAAGAACACGTTCGCTGGCGACAGCCACAGATGTTGCATTCGGGAACGAGTGGCAAAGACATAGACCCCAAAGAGGAAGGCTGGTACGGTATGAAACAGCACCCGGTGCCATAGCAGGATTTCATTCCTGTAATCCGTGCCGAAGGTGGCGAAGATCTTGGAGAATCCGTAGCCAACAGGTGACCAGGTCGCCCACTGGGTGGGATGCATATCGCTGATGGCGATGCGATAGCCTTTGATCATGAAGCCGGTGACCAGGACGACAAACACAAACAGGAAGACCAGGGTATCATCGGCCTTGGTATCCAGGCGTGCAGGCTTGATGATGTACCTCCGGTACATGGCCAGTGCGCCGCCGAGGATAATCAGCAAGGCGCCGATCTCCGAGGCCAGAGAGGAGTAAAGGTAAACGTCCTGGGGCGGGTTGTCAATACCTATAGGGTAGGAAAGCAGCCGGATTAGCTTGCTCACAATGATCAGGGCCGCTCCCCAGAAAATGAGGAAGTGCATCCAGCCGGGATAGGCTTCACTCAGGAGGCGCAGATGGGCAAGGGAAACCCCCAGAGTGGTCTTGATGCGAGTGAATATGTTACCGGTGCGGTCGTCTGGCCTGCCTACACGCCAAAGCAGCAGCCGCCTGTAGAGACCCAGAGCGAAAAGAGCCAGAAGGACGGGGCTGAGTATCAGAACAGCTATTATTACTGGCTTAAAAATGTCGTGTATATATGATAGCTGCCCAGTCCAAAAAGTATTCAAAGTATCCATAGGTGCTAGATTGTCCTCCTGGCTCCGTGGGCCATTGGGCCTCCGTATCCCATCGTACTAGCCCTTTTGGCCGGCAACTCTCCAATTTCCCAGCTTCTTCTGCTCATATCATTAGTATGACGGGTAAAACAACGACAGATGAGTAGCGAAGAAGATCACCAGAATAATGCCAGCCGCCACCAGAATCAGAACTATCGGCCTATTATATTTCTTTTGCGCTATCCCGAAATCGAAGGCCGCCAGCCTGACGGCATTCAAGATGCAATAAAGGATCGCCGTCAGCACCAGCACCTCTAAGAAGATGGCTATTCCTCTCAGCGCACCGTCCACTGGCTTACACTCCGATCATATTGGCCGCCGCTCTGGACATGGCCTTTGCCCTACATGCCGGGCAGACCTCAAGATGGGAGGTCAATCCTTGTCCTGCGGCGATCCTGGTTCTCAGCTTATCTATCATGGCCTTTGGCGCTACTGACGCGCCGCATTCTTGACACCTGGCTAGCCGGCTCTCAAAGATTGCCTCTGCCGCTCTGCATAGCCTGTCAATTTCCAGCGTGTTTTCCAGATGAAGGCATCTCTCGGGGCAAGCTTCCATGCACTGGCCGCAGCCCAGGCACAACCGGTGTTCGAAGAGCAACCGGCATGAGCCTTCATCCGACAGGAATTTCAGCGCCCCGGTGGGGCAATCCAGGGCACACAAGCCACAGGCCGTACACTGAGAGCTGTCCAGTTGCACCTTACCGAAGGGCACAGCACCGGCTGAGATAGCCTCGGTTCTGGCTGGTTCCAGCTTCCTGTCCACGCTAACAATAAGCTCAGGCAGCGCCAGGTTGCCGACTACAAGCGTCGCTGGCTCAAACGACCTGAGCGGTGTGGGTGGGAGTTCTTCGATCTGGCGAAGAAACTGGGTCAGTTTCCCTTTGAGGTCACCGACTTCAAAGGCTCCTATGCGCCCCGGTTCGATGTCCCAGCGCTGAAGCAATGCTTGCACGAACTGGACTCTTCCCGGCCACTTCTCTGGCTTGCGGCCAAGACGGCAATTCTCTTTGTTTGAGATGAACGCCACACCCTGTGCCCCTAGATCGAAGGCACGTAACAGCAGCCAGAAGGAGATCATGTCGAGGCAGGGCATTTCCAGGAGTAGCATGTTCGGGCTGTAGCCGAGAGGGTCCACCTCGGCATTGTTCGGGGAGGAGCGACAGCTTTGGCAAGCCAGAGCTAATATCCGTGGCTCAAGACTGCCGATGTCACAAAGCAATCCCTCCATTTCTCTCTCCAACTGGTCGAGGGAAAAGTTGGGATAGGATATAGATTGGTGGAGGCACAAAGCAGCGCAAGAGCCACAGCCGTGACACTCCTTTTTATCAATCTGAACGCCCCCGTCTTTGGCCACAATAGCGCCCGACGGGCAGTTCTCCCGGCAGAGGCGACATCTTTCAGTGCCAACGCACTTTTCTCTTTGGACGTAAGGCACTACCTGATACCGTGGCACCAGCATATCAAACAGTTGGCGCCGGCTGATCTCTCCGTGGGGCCTGCCGAATTGCACTTTCAGAGCTTGTTGCGGTACGCCAGTGAAGGTGGCTTGTCGGGCTAGCTGAGCCCACAGGAGGAGCTTGATCCTGCCGGTCAGATCGGTGGGGCTATAGGAGGAAGAGATTTCTCTCAACAGATCGACTATTCTGATAGAATACGGATCGACAGAGGCCCTTTCTGGTTCCTGCCACAGATGCAGCCTAGGCTCAAACTGTGAGCAAGCTCCAACTACAGTTGGCTGAAGGCCGTGCTCCTGCACTAGTCCAGACAGAACTCGAGGTTCGCAGAACTTGTCTCCCACCACCACTTTCAGACCCGACTGCCTCTCCTCCAGAAAGAGGCGTATGGCGTCTATCGGTACGGCGCGGCTCAGGCGACCTTGACAGTCGCAGAGATAAACGCCTTTTTGACTAAACTCTGTCAAATCAGTCTACTCCTTGGCCCCCTGGCGCGGGCTCCACCTCGGCTGATCCATGGGCTGGTTTAGATTCCGTGGAAGAAGGCAGCAGATCCATGAACTTCAAGCCCAAGAAATAGAGGACTCCCAGGAAGGCAAACATACCTACTGACAATATTACCTCCGCTGGCATTATGGGGAAGGAACCTGTTTGCCCCCACACGCCCTGAATATCTCCCGGGTAGTATTGCAAGGGATAGGCCAGCCCCGGAATGACCAGGGCCAGTCTTTCGAAGAATATCCCAATCACCACGGATGCCGCAGCGATCATTATCCACCTGATGTTCTTATTGGTCTTCGGATTGAGCAGGATGATAAGGGGTACAATGTAGCCCAACCCCACTTGCCCCACCCAGAAAAGCGGGCTGTAGCGTCCGGTGAGCAGGAAGACGGTGGCATCGCGGTTAGGCGAGTAGAGATGGGTCAGCTTGTCCACCAGAACGAGGATGACCAGGAATATGATCAGAATGGTCAGCAGCCTTCGCAGGCTGAATATTATCTCATTGCTTATGCTGCGCCCGGTTACCTTCAGGGTGAAAAACACAGCCAGTATCAGGAGCGCCAGCCCAGATACCATGGCGGCTGACAGGAATTCGAGGGGCTTTATCGGCGAGTAGAATATCTCTCTGGTGGCGATGAAACCGAAGATGGCTCCTGTGCCCATGTGCACCAGCGCTGCCCAGCAAACGGCCAGGATGCCGATCGGTTTGATCAGCTTGGCTTTGTTGGCCAGGATGGAGCCGAGGTAGACCAGGCTGATGACGAAATAACCTCCGTAGAGGATTCCATTGAGGGCGAACATGGAGGTCATGTTGTTCAGGTAGAAGAACATGAAGAGCCGCCAGGCTTTCTCCGGCCTCCCCAGGTCAACCGCTATGGCTATCATAGCACCAAAGATCAGCACTATGGCCAGAAAAACGGCCATCCGGGCGATAGGTTTGTACCGTTCCTGACCGAAAACGTATGTCAGGGAAGAGAGGATGAGGGAGCCGGCGCTGAGGCCGATGAGATAAATGGCCACGACGATAGGCAGACCCCAGGGTATGACATTGCTGCTGCCAAATACCCGGTGGCCCTCTACGTAGCTGATAGAGAAGCCGACCAGGCCAGCCAGCGCCACTGCCGCCAGAGCGGCTAGCGCGTAGTAATACCGCTTCGATCCGCCTTCAATTGCTGTGTAAGTCAACTCCATATCGTCACATCGTCACCTGGGGAGATAGATCACCTTCGGTTCTGTGCCAAACTCCTCTCGCAGTTTCAGCGAGTTCCTTGATGCCAGCAGTTGCGAGACATTGCTCCTGGGATCATCCAGGTCACCAAAAGCCCTGGCCACTGTGGGGCATGCCTCCACGCAAGCTGGCACCACATCTATGCCTATCCGTTTGCCCTGCTTTAGCCCCTGGTCTATGTGGTGAAAACAGAAGGTGCATTTCTCCACCACACCGTGCGTCCGGTGAGGATAGGGCCAGGGGCCGATATATGCCTTGGTATCGAGACCGAGGTCAGGGGGCAGGTCAGGCCGCTGGTACTCTTCCTCTTCCTGTTCTCTGTAATTGAAGCTCCTGGCTCCGTAGGGGCAGGCCACCATACAGTATTTGCACCCGATGCACCGGCGGAAGTTTTGCATCACTATGCCGTCCTCCCGCCGGTAGGTTGCCTTGGCCGGGCAGACAGGCACACAGGAGGGATGCTCACAATGCATGCAGGGCATGGGTATTATCTCGATGTTTACATTGGGGTATTCGCCCCTGCTGGCGGCAATCACCTTGTGCCAGAAGATATCAAGCCTTCGCCGCTGCTCATCCGGCGAGCCGAAGGGGACGTTGTTCTCAGACTTGCACGCTAATGAGCAAGCCTGGCAGCCGACGCACTTATCCAGGTCTATGACCATCGCCCACTTTGCCACTTATTGCCTCACGCCTTATAGACCTTCACTCTGGTGTTGAAAAAGGATGGCTGGCCGCTGAACACATCGTAATCCAGGCCAATGATTTCATTGGGATTTACGCCAATCTCATCCGCCCATTCGCCAGACGCATAGTGACCTTGGCCAAGGGCAATTGCCACCACGCCCGGAAGTATCCCCTCGAAAACCCTGGCTCTGGCTTTAATTCTCCGTGTTGTTCCGTGGACGTTCGATTGAATCCACACCTTGTCCCGATCCTTGATTCCCAGGTGACGGGCTGTCTCAGTGTTCATCTCGACGAAATTGTCCCAACCGTAGCCATGCATTACGAGATATATTTCCTGGGCCCAGGGATAGTTCTGGCTTCCATTCCCGATGTACAGTGCAGGATGATACGTAACCAGCTTGAGGGGGTATTCGGCAGCATTGCCCAAGAATTTCGGGTTAAGTACCCCTGCCACAAATTTGGGGTCGATTGCCTCTGATAGACGAGGCAACCCGAATTGAAATTTTTTGGAAGCAGTATGGAATACCTGATCATACTTGCCATACTGGTAATCCGGCCCCCTCCATACGCCGTCTGCCTCGAGCGTATCCCAGAAGGCGGCCGTTCGATATCTCACAAACCCCTCGGGGCTGTCGCCGATGTTTTCGAAGGCATCTTCGACAGCGCCACCCGCGTGCTTCGCCAGATCAAAGATTATCTGAGCTATGGGTCTCGAATCATGAAGCGGCTCCACTGTAGGGCGTTTGATCCTGACCTCGGCATAGCCCGAACCTGGCGGGGCAGTCTCATAACCCCATTCCTCTAGGTACGTACAGGCTGGCAGAACGATGTCAGCGTAGTCTGCCATCTCAGTCAGGGATGGTGCGATGTGAACATAGTAAGGCTTTTTCAGGGGGGCATCCCAGGTGTTTGCCCCTGCCTTCGTTTCTGGAACCGACATAATAAGGTTACTGTTGAAACCGATAATTACACCGCCGACCTCACCAACCCCACCACCTAGTATCACGTTAGCCGTTTTGTGGAAATCGATACCTGGTTCGTCTCCAGCTATTGATGGCATGTCCCGATAGGGTGGAGGCTCCTGGTATATTATCCCGCCGCGGGCATCTATGCTGCCCGCCAGCGCATTGAGGCAGTATATGACATGGCTGGCATCGGTGCCATGAGGCCAACTGGTGGCCCCCATGCCGCTCCAGGCAACCGCTGGTCTGGATCGGGCGAATTCCCTGGCTATGCGGCGGATAACGTCAGCAGATACTCCAGTTCTATCCGCCACACCCTCAGGTTTGAAGCCCTCCAGTACAGCCTTCTTATAGCCCTCAAATCCGTGTGTCCAGTTGTCAGTAAAGTCTTTGTCGTATAGCCCTTCGCTGATTATGACATGCGCTATTGCCAGGGCCAGGATGCCCTCGGTGCCCGGGTTGTTGGGTATCCACTCATCGGCCTTGGCTGCGGTGACGGAGTAGCGAGGGTCGATGACCACCACCTTTGCCCGGTTGGGCACTTCACGGCGTATCTTGCCCCAAAGGCGCAGGTTTCGGGCCAGCGATCCTTCAGACTCTACAATGTTGGCGCTGAAAGCCAGAATATAGCGGGTATAGGTCTGATCCGCGGATTCGAGTCCGTAACCGCTATTGTCCCGTCCATCCGCCAGCCATCTACCTATCTTTTCAGCCCCTATCTCCAGGTCGTGCTCTGAGAAGAGGTTGCTGGTTCCGCAGGCTTGGGCAAACCGCCTAATCAGGTGCTCGTCGCTTTTGGTATTCAGGCCCTGGAGGATCAATAGCCTGTCCGGTCGCCCGCTGATCGTTGCCAGCTTCCCGCTGATTTCCTCCAGCGCTGCTTGCCAAGATATGGGCTGCCACTTGGGGTCCTGGCCTCTTCCTTTGGCCCCTGTTCTCTTCAGGGGTGTCTTGGTTCTTTCTGGATCGTAGAGCACTTGCAGGCCAATGTGAGAACGGGGGCAGGTTTTGCCCTCAGTGTAGTTTGATTTGGGATTACCGAGTATCCTCACCGCCTTGCCATTGACCACCCGTACATTGATAGGGCACCGACCAGGACAGTTCAAACAGGATGTGGAAACCCATGTTTCAGTCTGGACTCCCTCAGTACCATCCTTGGGAGCTGATTTAGGGCTAAACTTGGGCCACTTTATGGCGTAACGTGCAGCAACTACTGCCGCCGTACCTGCCGACAAAGCAAGAAAGGCCCTTCGGCTAACCTTGAAGCCTTCGGACCCTCCCGCTTTAGGTGACTCGCCCTTGCTGCTTTCTGACACTTAACGTAAACTACCTTCTAGCGTCTATGCTTGCTCCCATGGACTTCCCCGTCACCACCAGTAGTTATTCGGCGCTACGTGCTGAGGCATTTGTCACCGCACTTGCACTGTTACTTATAGCGCCATAGACACGAGGTTGTCAACCTTATGCACCCCCTTGTTAGGAATTTTTGAAAAGTGAACTCCTTTACGATTCAAAAGTGAACTCTAGGGAACTCAGCCAGAGGATAGTCAAGAGAGTGGACCATCTGGTTGTTCCACCATAATCGGACATGCAAAACGCCT